>ERZ1035014.928-NODE-928-length-11441-cov-6.469436_pt1 | contig 11441 bp, 7 predicted proteins | sample MGYA00520620_ERZ1035014 | MGnify/ENA primary metagenome ERZ1035014 (study PRJEB33766, sample SAMN09781744) | gut metagenome | biome: gut microbiome | host: Homo sapiens | place: Madagascar | study: EMG produced TPA metagenomics assembly of the PRJNA485056 data set...
GAAAATAATATGACAATTTTTAAAAAGTATATTACAATAAAAAGGTAGCAGGAGTAGTTAACAGAAAGGGGATTTTTATGGAAAATCTGATACCGTATCTTGTCCCGGCGGTTATTGTGGTGATCGTTGTATTGCTGTTATTGCTGGGATATGTGAAAGCACCACCGGATATGGCATACATTATTTCCGGTGTGAAAAAGAAATCAAAAGTTGTCATTGGAAAGGCAAGTATAAGGATTCCGTTTTTTGAGCGTCTGGATAAACTGAATCTGCGTCTGATTCCGATTGATGTCAAGACGAGTAACGCCGTACCGACAGCGGATTACATCAATATCAATGTGGATGCCACGGTCAATGTCAAGATCAGTAATGATCCGGAGAAACTGCGTCTGGCAGCAGAGAACTTTCTGAATAAAAATACAGAGTACATAGCAAGTGTGGCACGTGAAGTGCTTGAAGGCAATGTGCGTGAGATTGTTGGTAAGATGCGGCTGGAGGAAATGGTTTCCGACCGTCAGAAATTTGCCAACCTTGTCAAAGAAAATGCGGAGCCGGATCTGGCAGCGATGGGACTGGATATCATCAGTTTCAATGTGCAGAATTTCGTTGATGGAAATGATGTCATTGAAAATCTCGGTATCGACAATATTGTAAAGATTAAGAAATCTGCAGCTATCGCAAAAGCTGAGAGTGAGAGAGATATTAAAGTTGCACAGGCAGCAGCGGATAAAGAATCCAATGATGCGGCAGTGGAAGCGCAGACAGAGATTGCGAAGAAACAGAATGAACTGGCAATCAAAAAATCAGAACTTCAGATGGAAGCCGATACAAAGAAGGCGATGGCAGATGCCGCTTACGAAATCCAGAAAGAGGAACAACGTAAGACCATCGAAGTTACCACGGCAAATGCAGATATTGCAAAGCAGGAGCGTGAAATTGAGTTAAAGCAGAAGCAGGTTGCCGTTACGGAGCAGTCGCTGGAGGCAGAAGTAAAGAAGAAAGCCGAGGCAGAAAAATATGCAGCCCAGCAGCGCGCGGAAGCAGAACTTTATCAGCGTCAGAAGGACGCAGAGGCAAAGCAGTTTGAGGCACAGCGGGAAGCGGAAGCGCAGAAGGCACAGGCAGAAGCCATGCGTTTTGCAAGAGAGCAGGAAGCAGCCGGTATCCGGGCAGTCGGTGAGGCAGAGGCATCTGCGATTCAGGCAAAAGGTATTGCGGAAGCAGAAGCCATGGAAAAGAAGGCAGAAGCATATGCGAAGTATAATAAGGCTGCAGTAGCGGAAATGATGATCAAGGTACTTCCGGATATTGCCGGAAAAGTTGCAGAACCGCTCGGCCAGATTGACAAGATCACAATCATTGGCGGTGGCGAAAGTGGCAGCAATGGTGTGGATCAGATTGCCGGAAATGTGCCGGTGGTCATGGCAAAAGTTTTTGAAAGCATGAAAGAAGCAACCGGAATTGATCTGGCAGATATTATCAACGCAGAGTCTTACGATGCGAAGGTAAACCGCAATGTGAATGTATCGGGACTTGATTCCGTGAACTTTGTAGTAAAGGATGACGGAACAAAGGTTACGATGGCAAAAGTGGAGCCGCAGAATAGTACAAAACCGGTGAGTACAGATGTACCGGAATCTGGAGAACAGGGATAAAACCAAAAGAAAGAGAACAGTGTCAGATGATAAATCGGGGCACTGTTCTCTTTTTGTCGGTGATGATTCATGCGAAATGTTTAAATAATAGGTGCAATTCGGAAAATTTTTCGTTATACTAAATATATGAAGATGAGGAAATGAAAGATAATCATACGCTCCCGACCGATGAGGGATTACAGGGAAATGAAAAAATGGAAACAGCAATCGCAGCATTACAGCAGGAAGCAACGGAAGAAGAGGTAAAAGGTTCAGGAAGTGTTATGTCTACGTTTTTGGCAGATATGCATCAGCTTTTTACGCGGCACTTCCTGTGGATGAAATCATAGGAATAAAGGAGAGACCACGTGGGCAGAAAAAAAGAGCAGGAACATAAAACTTTAGCCCGTTGGATCATTGATAAAACCAATACCGATCATTACAGGGCGGGGATGCTCAGTGGATGGAAACATCCGTATATCGATGCGGATGTTATGGAAATAGTGGGTGGAAGAAAACAGCTTTTGGATCAGGCAAATATTCTTGAAAATGAGACAAATGCGGGAAAGATGGGGAAGTTTAAGCCAAATTGGAAAGATGTAAAAACAAGTATTAAGAAAATTGATTATGATGTTGCGATTATTCCGGAATTGTGTGAAAGGGAACAAATCGAAGATCCAAGGGAAAGGCAGCTTCGTCTCATTGCCCGTGTGGAAAAATGGCGGAGAAAAGGACAGGATTGTGCATGGTTGTGCTCCTACTATGATGATTTATTGGATCTGTTGAACAGAGGAAAAGAGCAGAAAGAACTGGAAGATGAAACTTTTTTTGTATGTATAGATGCAGTTGCACATCAAAAGGAACACATCTGGAAACGAGTGTTCAGTGCGCGTGTCCTTCACAATTCCAAATGTTTCCAAAAAAATTATGAGGATAGAATACTGTCTGTTTTAAAAGCAAAATCCCCATTTTATATAGAGGAAATGAGTGATGATGAACTGCTGGATGCGCATAATATTCATTCTTATGCGCAGACGCTTGAGTGGAAAGGCACACTGCAGTATATTATAAATGATGAAAAAGTAATTGATTCTTCATCACAGATTTATGGAACGATTATAAATACACAGACAATGGAACATGCAAGGGCGTATGCCCTGTCAGGTTGCAAAAGAATCATGACAATTGAAAATAAAGCAAACTATGAGGACATGTCTTATAGAAAAGATACTCTTTATATATTTTGTCATGGTTTTTTCTCTCCAAAGGAAGTTCGGTTTTTGAAGACGATTTGTGATCTGGTTTCTGAGGAATGTGAATTTTATCATTGGGGAGATCTGGATTATGGAGGAATCTGTATTTTTCAGTTTATTAAGGCGCAGGTATTCCCAAAACTTCTTCCATACAAAATGAGTCAGGAGGATTTTGAATTAGCAGTCAGGGAGGATGCAGGTATTTTATTAAAGGAAGATACCAGAAATAAGCTGATAAGAAAAAATGCGGGACTACTGGAACCATTAAAGGAAGCAATACTTAAGTCAGGTCTGACGATAGAACAGGAACGGCTGTTGTAGAAAATAAAGAGGAAATTCATTCATGATTTTAAAAAAGAAAATTCCAAAGAAATTTTATAAACTATTTCGCACGAAAAACCGTGATGCATATATGCAGTTTCTTGTGGCAATTTATGAGGAAAATAATGAAGTGTATACAGCACTTGGATTGACGATAGAGGAATGCCGTGTGATTATTGCAGATACAATTGCAAAGGCAAGGATTATCTGGGAGGATGAGGAAATAGAAGAAGAGGACGAGCCGGATACCTTATTTCCGGAAGATTCGCCGTCTGGCATATTGAATACTCTGATTCGGTGGGGATGGTTAAAAAGCGATTTTGATGAAAAGTTAAATACGTATATTATTTCTTTCCCGGAATACAGCCAGCTGTTTACGGAATTGTTTCAGAAGCTTCAGACAGAAGATGACAGCCGGGAGAGGGAAAGTATCCTTTCGATTTACAGTGCTTTGTTTACGTATCATTCGGATACAGAAAAAAATAATGATATTTTAAAAAACGCACTCCAGACGTCCAGACGGCTGGGACAGCTTCTTTCCAATATGCAGGATGGAATGCGTTCCTATTTTGAGGAATTGTCGCAGAAAAAAAATTTTATTGGAATTCAGAAAGTTCTGGTAGAGGAAATTAACAACCGTGACAGTAAAAAATATGCAATTCTTACGACAACAGACAGCTTTTACCGTTATAAGGAAGCAGTTAAAGAACTGGTCAGCCAGATTCTTCGCGAAAATGACCAAAAAAGGGAACAGCTTGTAAAAGAGCGTACCGGACTTGTGGAGGGAACTGTTACCAGCAAAAGAAACCAGTATCGTCTGGAATATTGTGAAAGTGCCAGTCAGCTTGTGTATCAGGTGGAGCGGGAATTTGATCTGATCGAAAAAAAATATAACAAGCTGATCGAACAGAAAACTGTCTTTGCCAAGCGTGCACTGGCACGAATCCATTATATTCTGCAGGAAGGCTCTTCGGATGAAGATCATATTGTAAAGTTAATTAATTTGTTGGATCATCATGCAAACAGCCCACAGGTGTTAGAACAAATGCGTGACCGGATCAGAGTGGGAACACAGTTTAAGAATATAACCGATAGAAGTTTTTACAACCGGAAAAATGCGGAGGATGCAGGATTTCACCCGATTGCGATGGAAAAGCACAACGAGGAGACTCAGATGACCGATTTTGTACCAAAGCCGCTTTATACGAAAAAACAGTTGCAGGAATTCAGGCAGAAAAATATCGTGGATGGCAGATTTGTCACGGATGAACAGACGATTCAGTCCGTAGAAGATCTGGAAAAACTGCTGTTTTTGTGGCAGGAGGAAACGGAGGATACCAGACAGGAGGATATGGTACACATCGAGGGTGAGCTCAAAGGAGAGCAGGGGTTTGTTTTCTCAAGATTGATGATCGATGCAAAAAAAGGAGAGTAAAAAGAAATGTTGGAATACATGGAAAATGTTTCGCAGAGTGAGGCGGAAAATATTAGAAAAACCATACAGGATCTGTTTCGCCAGACCTGTATTTTGCAGACAAAGTGTGATCCGGTTACTCTGATCCAGAAGGATAATCCTCACTATCAGGTATGTGCGAGAAATCGGGAATTTATTGCAGATTATCTGCAGGTGCTTGACTGTGAACTGGTTCATGATCCGCAGGAACATATTTTCCGGATTACAGGAGATGGCGTGCTGACGGAGCGTATGACACTTTTAACAACGAAACTGGTGATCCTTATGAAATTGATTTATCGGGATAAAATTATGGGAGAAGGACTACATGCCACGACAACCAGTCTTGCGGAGATCCGAAGATATGGAAAGGAAACAAACTTGATTACGCGCAGACTGACCGCTCAGGAGTGGCAGGAGGCATTGATTCTGATGAAAACACACCAGATGATCGAACTGCCAAGTGCCATTGGAAATCTCGAAGACGATTCCCCGATTTATATTTACAGTACCATTAATATTTTCTGTTCAGCGGCAGATATCAATGAGCTGGTTGAAATGTTTAAAGGAGAAACCGGGGAAACGGAAGAACAAAAGGAAGCAGAGTATTCGGAAAAGACGCAGGATCAGTGGGAAACACAAGACGAAATGAGGAGTGAATAAATTGAGTCAGGCAAAAAAAGTTTTTACAAGGATGTGCCTTAACAACTGGGGAGGCATTGATCATAAGGTACTGGAGTTTCATGAATATGTGAATTTGTTCAGTGGAAAAAGCGGATCTGGAAAATCGACAGTGATGGATGCCATCCAGGTCATTTTGTATGGAAGCTTCTCACCGAGTTTTCTGAATAAAGCAGCGGATGATGCAAAAAATCGCAGAAGTGTGTTAAGTTATCTGCGCGGAGAACAAAAAGACGGATCTGCCAATCGTAAAGACTGTGATTTCTGTTCCGTAATTGCTCTGGAAATTGAAGATACCGGAACCCATATTACAACCTGTATTGGAATTGCGTTTGAAGTAAGAAAATCAGATTCTGAGATTAAAAAATTTGTGTATTTCAGTCACTCCGGGAAAATGCCGGAGTCTGAATATCTGACGGAACAGGGCGTCTGCTATTCCAATCAGGAGATCAAAAAGCTGGTCAGTGCCAGAACAAAATCCGATGACAACCGCGGAAAGGGAGAAGTCAACCGCATTTATGGTTCCAAAGAGGCATACCTGGGAACTCTGTATGATGTGATTCTCGGGTATATTGATCAGAACCGTTTTATCACAATGGAAAAAAGTGCAATTGCCCTGAAAATGACCAATGGAACGGGACAGTTTATTCGTGATTATATGTTTCCAAAGAACACTTCCAATACCATTGCCACGATTAGTGAACAATTGGATTCTTACCGGCAGATCAAAGATAAAATAGAAGATCTGAGAAAACGAATCGAGATACTGACAGATATTCAGACATCCGGGCAGGAACTTGTGCGTCTGCAGTCCGATAAGATCCGGGCAGAGGCAATGATCCGCTACATTGGAATTGAAGATTTGCGGGCAAGAATTCAGACCGCGGAAGAGGATAAAAAGATCATTGCAGAGAAACAGGAGCAGCTGCATGGAAAGATAAAAGAACGTTCTGCTGTGCGTGGGGAAACCGAACAGGAACTGATTCAGGTCAGTGCAGATCTTAAGTCCAGTGATTTGGGTGGAAAACAGCAGCAGTATGAGGAACTGGATGCACGCAGCCAGATGCTTGCGGATAATACGAGACAGTGGAACAAGATCCTTCTTGGAATGAAAAACTGGGAAGAAGATGATGTGATCACCGATTATATCAGTAATCCGGTTCTAAACTTGATTGCAGAACTTGGCAGTGGAAACGTAACGGAGGAATTGTGCCAGAACCTGCATTTAAAAATTGAATCTGCCAAGCAGAATATCGAAAATGAAGTGGAGGATTACAGTGAGCAGAGACGCGAGATCGGAAAAGAATTAAAAGAAAAAAAGCGGCTGGTGGATGACATGAAACATAACCGCAAACCATATGAGGAGAATCTGAGGTCTGCAAGAACGGCATTATCCCAACAGCTGAGTGACCGCTATGGAACGACTGTCAGGGTGCAGATTTTTGCTGATCTGTTTGATGTGCAGGAGGAAGAATGGAAAAATGCCATCGAGGGACGCATGGGAAGATTAAAACGTTCCCTGATCACGGAACCACAATATGCACATGAGGCAGCAGTCCTGTTTCGCAACATGAAGCAATATGAAAATGTGGATTTAATTAATTCCAAGGCGATTGCGGACAGTGAGCCGGATTGTTTGGAAGGATCTTTATATGATGCAGTAAAGACAGAGGATGCTTATGTGGATGTATGCCTGAAACGGTATCTGGGACATATTATGAAATGCAGGTCTGTGGAGGAACTGGAGCAGGTAAGGGATGGTGTGACACCGGATTGTTATTCGTACAGCAATTTTATTTTCCGGCATCTTAAGAAAAAAGACTATACGACCAGAGCGTGTATTGGACGCCGTGTTTCCAAGGCGCGGCTTACAGAATATGAAAACGATGTGGAAGATTTAAGCAGACAGGAGACGGAATTGGATCATCTGCTGCGCAGATTAAAAGCTGCAAGAGAATTTGAGTGTCTGAAAGATGAGCCATCTCATTACGTGAAACTCTCCAAGGCGGGTGCTGAGCTTGCAAAGGTAAATAAAACCAAGAAAGAACTCGAAGAAGTGATCCGCTTTTTGCGGGAGGGGGCATACAAAGAACTCGAAGAGAAGGAAAAGGCTTTAAAGAAGCAGGTGCGGGACATCCAGACTGAGATCGATGAAGTGCAGACAGAGCTGGCAAAGCTAACCAGTCGGTATGGGCAGCTTTCCGGAGAAAATGAGTCCAGAAGACAGCAGCTGGAGGAAAAGCTGCAGGGATATATTGCCAATGAAGAACTCGAACAGGAAGTGTGGGAATTGTTAAAAAAGCAATCCGGGCAGTCCGTGATTAACAGGAAGAAGGCAGAGATTGCAGATCTGGCAGATAAGGAGCAGGAACAGGCAGAACGTCTGCAGATGGCGCGAAATAAATATATTCTTGCATATCCGGCCAGTGAATTCAGCGGAGCTGAGAAATCCAATGAAGCATATGAAAAAATGCTTGAACGGTACAGGACGGATTTTGAGCCGGCATACGAAGAAGAATTTGAAAAAAAGTGTGCATCCATCTATAAGAGTCTCCGGGAGAATGTCATTGCAACAATTCACGGAGATATCAAAGCAGCCAAACGGCACGCATATGAGATCAACCGCCTGTTGCGGGAAACCAATTTCTCAGACAGCACGTACCAGATTAAAATTGAACCGGCCAAAAATGAAAACGGACAGTTCTTTGATATGCTTATGGCAGAGGAACTCGACAGCAAGAATCTGGACAATGCCGGAATTGACGGTCAGATCAGTTTCGGAGAAGATGCATTTTATCAGAAATATGAGCAGAAGATCAAACTTCTGACCGACAAGTTTATGCCACCAAAAGACGAGGATGAGCATTTGCGGGCACAGAAGCGCAAAGAAATGGAACAGTACGCAGACTACAGAAATTATCTGTCATTCAGCATGTTTGAACAGGTAACCGATGAACATGGAAATGTGATCCGGGAAAACTTTGTCGATGATATGGCGGGCAGGGATTCCGGTGGTGAGGGACAAAATCCAAAGTATGTAGCTCTGCTTGCTGGATTTGCCATGCTGTATATGCAGCAGAGTAAGCGGGATTCCAAAATCAAGCTGGTACTGCTGGATGAGGCGTTTTCCAAAATGGATCAGGAGCGGAGCGCAGTCTGTCTGAAATATGCCAGAAAGATGGATCTGCAGCTGATTGTCTGTGTGCCGGATGAGCGTTTGCAGTCTCTGATCCGGAATGTGGACTGTGTATATGGATTCCGTCGGTTTAAAAACCGGATTTCCATGATGCATATTGATAAGGGGCAGTATCTGGAAATGATGGAAGGATAAAATTGGATAGTTGATTTTACTACCTCTGTAGTTGTATGATAATTCTATTGAAGATTACATACAAAAGAGGAGCATGGTTTTATGAAAAAAGGTTTTATTGTCTGCTTGCAGCAGTACTTATGGCAGGTGCCTGTATTTGCGTAACGGTGGCAGAAGTGAAAGCAGAAGATGGTTATAATATTGATTCCTATGATAATGATGATTGGTATGACAGTGATGATAGTCCAACGGATATGGTTCTGGATTTGTCTAATGTAACAATTGATAAAACCAGCCAGCCAAAGCGTATGCAGGAAAAATTTTACGACTGCAGTTCTCTGGTGTGGAAATCTTATCATAAGAATGGTGTAAATTTTGGAATGGCATATTATGCACCGGTTGCAGCGGATATGGGAAAATGGTGCGTACAGCATAAGAAACTTGTCAGCGGAGGTCTGAGTCGGGCAAATATACAAAATATGAAATTGAATCCGGGAGATGTGATGTTTGAAACCGGACAGAAAAATGGAAGATATAAGGGGATCTATCATGTGGGAATGATTACCGGTTATCTATTCTATGGATTTGATGGGAATGGAAAGGCAGAACTTGGAATTCAGTGGGCAACTGGAGATGAAAAATATTACCCAATGGGGCAGATGGTAGGCAGGCCGTAAAGGTCTGTCTTTTTTTGTCGGAATATGTTACAATGCAAAAAAATGAGAAAGAGGGAGAAAAGGATGTTTCAGTCACTTGAATATAAACACCCGAAATTTTATCAGGTATTCCGCCTGTTTATTGTGTTTTTTGCTTCACTTTTGTATGCGTGGAATCTGCGCTGTTTTGCCAAAACGGCAGGCCTGTTTCCGGGAGGATTTTCCGGATTGTCACTTTTACTGCAGCAGATCGGGTTAGATTTTATCCATGTCAGTATACCGTTTTCGGTGTTTAACATCGGACTGAATCTGGTTCCTACTTACATTGCATATAAATTTATCGGGAAAAAATTTACTCTGTATTCTATTATTGTTATTGTACTGACGAGTATTTTTACAGATATGCTTCCGGCGTATGTGTTTACAAAGGATGTGCTGCTGATCAGTGTGTTTGGTGGACTGATCAATGGATTTGCCATCAGTCTGTGTTTAAATGTCGGCACCACCACGGGTGGCACCGACTTTATCAGCATCTTTTTATCACAGCAGAAGGGCATTGATGCATGGAATTATATTCTGGCAGGAAATGTGCTCATGCTTGTAGTTGCAGGTGCCCTGTTCGGCTGGTCGATTGCGTTGTACTCGATTATTTACCAGTTCTGCAGCACGCAGATCATTCAGGCATTGTACAAGCGTTACCAGAAGGAAACGATGTTTATTATTTCTGATAAATCCAATGAAATCTATCGTGCCATTCGGGAACGGACCAACCATGATGCAACGTTATTCCAGGGAATCGGGTGTTATGAGGAAAAGCAAAAGACCCTGATTTATTCCGTCATTAATTCCGAGGCAAAAAGGGAGCTGCTTCCGCTTATCCGTCAGATTGATCCCCATGCTTTTATCAATGTTGTGCGGACAGAAGAACTTGCGGGGCGTTTTCATGATATTCCGCATGATTAAAAGCTTTATGCAGATTCAATCTCATAAGTAAAGCCGGCATCCTCGATGGTTTTGATGGTATCCTGGATGCCCTGTCCACCGGCGGTCAGATAACCGGAGGCGAAGATGGAATCGACGACACTTAAAAGCTTTTTTTCTTCTCCTTTGAAATATACCTCACGGCCGGCGGCACAGCGGATATCTGACTGTGGAACCATCAGTCTTGCAAGGCAGAGGACTTTCATGCAGTATTCTGTGGTCAGACCGGAAATATCTTTATCGCCTAACGGAGTTCCCTTGATCGGAAGCAGAAAATTGATCGGCAGTGCTTCCGGCTGGATCTCACGCAGTTCCATCAGCATATCTACCACATCTTCTTTGCTCTCGCCCATACCGATGATTCCGCCACTGCAGATTTCAAATCCAATCTTCTGCAGCATATGAATATTTTCAACACGCTGGTCAAAGGTGTGGGTGGAGCAGATATGGCTGTAATAGGCGCGGCTGCTGTTTAAGTTGTGGTTGATACGGTCAAGACCGGCATCGTAGAGCATGCGTGCCTGTTTTTCCGTTAAAAATCCAATGGAACAGCACAGATGTGTGCCGGTTTTCTTCATGGCACGGATGCGTTCGGCAAGTTCTTCAATTTCCTCATCTGTAAATTTCATTCCGCTTAAGCCGATACAGTGGCGGCTTAAATGGTGTTCATTGACAAAATCGTTATCCTTGTACAGTTTCTCATCGGAAACCCATTTGTATTTTTCAATATCTGCGGTGGAACGGCAGGATTGTGCACAGTATGCGCAGTCCTGGGAACAGTTGCCGCTGCGGGCATTGGTCAGAATATGGATGCTGACGTGATTTCCTTTATATTTTCTCCGGAGTTTTTCAGCACGGGCGATCAGATCATCCAGCTGATCGTCCGGAGTGTTTAAAATAGAAAGAGCCTCCTCGCGGGAGAGAACCGGATCGTTTTCTTTTGTTGTATGCATTTGCTAAATACCTTCCTTGTGTGTAATTATTAACAATATGCATTCACTTTAGCATGGAAAAAATGAAATGTCAACGATGATGAGTGAACGGGTTGACAATAAAGAGTAAAAAACCCGGAGAATGAAAAAATTCTCCGGATTTGAAGTATTATAATAAAATTTTTGATTTATGCTTTAGTAAGCGGGACCCGTTTATAAT
>ERZ1035014.938-NODE-938-length-11350-cov-8.886144_pt1 | contig 11350 bp, 8 predicted proteins | sample MGYA00520620_ERZ1035014 | MGnify/ENA primary metagenome ERZ1035014 (study PRJEB33766, sample SAMN09781744) | gut metagenome | biome: gut microbiome | host: Homo sapiens | place: Madagascar | study: EMG produced TPA metagenomics assembly of the PRJNA485056 data set...
GGTCTATTCAATGAAACTCAAAATTCAGGAGGTTATTATGTCTCGATATAAAGATTCAAATAAGTACAAAATCTACAGTGAGGACGCCATTCTGGCGGCAAGGTTCGATAAATATCTGGATACGACATTACGTAACTGCCGCGCAGATTACTTGAAAGCCCTGAGCAAAAGGAAACAGCGGGAAATTCCTTACGAGGACTTGCCAGATGTTGAAAAGGAAACTGTTCAAGAGAGCAGCGCAGCAGACGATGAAATTGAATTCCTGCTGTTTTGGGAGGCACTGAAAACACATCTGCATCTTCTTACTCCGAAAGAGTGCGAGACTATGATTTGTCTGTACATCAAACGGCTTTCTGTGAAGGAAACTGCAGCACGAATGGGAGTCAAACCTGCTACTGTTTCTTATTATAAGAGCTGCGCGATTGATAAGATCCGTGATGAAATCAAGGAGGACTACTAATGGGGATGTATCGTGATTTACTTATTTCAGCCAAGCATAATAATTCTGAGGCAGTGATGGAACTGTACAAGCGATGCCAGCCAACCATCAAAAAGTACAGCTACGTCAACGGAAAATTTGATGAGGACTTGTACCAGAACCTTGTGATTGCGTTTCTTGGCGTAATTGAAAAATTCAAATAACGGAAAGCGGGGCTTCGGCCCCGCTTTTCCTCTTGTACGTAGTAAATCTCGATGGTATTTAGTGGAGTCATGTCGTTGTGACCAGCCCCTACTAGCTTTCACGTTGTTCTTTCTGATAGGTGGTTGGCGATACACCATAGTATTTTTTGAAAACGGAAATAAAATGTTTTGTGGATACAAATCCTAGTTTTTCGCCGATTTCGTATATTTTGGTTTCGGGTGAATCCTTCAGGTAAGCGGCTGCACGTTCCATGCGGATCTGCATAAGGTATTTGCTATACGAGATTCCTAGCTGCTTATGGAAAAGATTACTTAAATAGCTGCTGTTTACGTTGCAGTAATCAGCCACTTCGGACAAGGAGATACTTTCACAGAAGTGCTGGTTAATATACTCTTTTGCCATTTTTATGACGGGCATCGTATCCTGCGTAATTGTCTGCTCTTTTCCCAAAAGGCAAAAAACAGACTGATATACAGCGTGAGAGAAGTTGGCATCAGAAACGCCACCAGCACAAGAAGTACAAAAATCCGTCAGCTCTTTCCAAGCGGATGTCAAAAGAGTATCCTCAATAAGAAAACGGTCAGTAATGCTCTGAATCATATAACAGCCCATTTCCCAAAGTGCTGCGGAATTCTTATGCGGAACCAGACTGCACAACTGGTCAATATCTGTACGCAGAGTTGTTTCTTGGGAAGCAGCAAAATCAGAAAGCACCTTTTTATTTGCCTTTTCAAATTCGATGATCTGCTGCTGATATTCGCTTAGTAGGGCGTAAGAATGTAGCTCGTTCGATGTGAACAGCGGCAACGAGCGCAAACCGGCAATACTTGCAAGGGAATACGATAAATCCATACTGTCATCCACTATGCGTCCGGCAAATAAATTTGCATCCTGCGCAAAGCGGAACGATGCCAAAAAGTCACTCTGAAATTCATGGAGATTTGCAATAAGAGCTGCTTTGGTCTCGCCTTCTGCCACAATATAAGTGTCACCATTATTCCCGAAGAAAGGTGTCCAGTTGTATTTTTTACACAAAGAAACAGCCGCGAGATTCTGACGATAATTGCGAGAGTGTGCCTCCGTAGGAAGAACGGCATTGTCACGGGCAATAGGCAGCAATGCCGCTTGTATGACACAAGCATACGGAAGCATAGGATCGGTGTCCGTGCTGGAAAAGACTTTATAACCCTGATAGATTCCGTCGCTGTCATCCTCCAGTATGGCACGGAACAGCATTGCGCGAGGGTTGGCGCGTTCTTCCTCGGTGGGATTGGCGAGCAGTGTGGGCGTATGTTTTTGCAGGCGCTTGCTGATGTCGTTCAGCAGTTTGATGAGATCATCATCAACCAATGGCTTCAAAAGATAATCCTTTACGCCATACTGAATAGCTTTTCTGGCATAAGCAAAATCGTTGAAACCAGAAATGATGATGACAACGGTGTCAGGATAATTTTCTTGGATGAACTTCGCAAGGTTTAACCCGTCCATGCCGGGCATCTTAATGTCTGTGATAACAACATCGTAAGCAGCCTGTTTCAAATATTCGATTGCTTCAATTCCATCCTGCGCTGTGTTAGGAACGTCAAAGCACGTTGAATGTTTGGGGATACTTTTTGAAAGCCACGTTCGCATGAGTGGCTCGTCATCAACAACAAGGATATGGTTCATTGAGTTACCTCATTCTTTGTAAAGGGAAGGCTGATAGAGACAGTTGTACCACTGTCAGAGGAAAGAATGTCCAGCGAGGCAGAGTTTCCATATTTTAACCGCAGCCGTTTGGCAATATTGACTAAGCCGATGTTGCCTACATGAGCCGGTTCAGCTTCATCGTGGCTGGGGGTACTGATACGTTGCTGCAAAGACTCCAGCGTCTCCGGCCTAATGCCAGGACCGTTATCAGATACTTGGATAGAGTAACGGTCCTGACTTACACAGGAAACGATGTGGATTACAGTTTGCCCGCGATTTTGTTCGCAGGCGTATTTGATTGCGTTTTCAATCAAGGGCTGTATGGTAAGTGATGGGATTTGTTCGCTACATAGTTCGGCAGAAACAGAAATGTCATATTGCAATCGATCCTGATAGCGTAGTTGTACGAGTTTTAAGTACGCTTGGCAAATGTCAAGCTCCTTTTGCAACGAAATGTCCTTGGAAACATTCATAACGCCGCCTAAAAATGCAGAAATGGACTCGATGGCTCTAATTGCAGTATCATATTCTTCACATTTGATGAGGAGACTGATTGTGTTCAGGGTGTTATACAAGAAATGCGGACGAATTTGGCTGCACAAAGAATTGTACTGCGCTTCTTTTGCTAGATATTGCGCCTGATAGATTTCTTTTGCCAATTGTGCATTTCGATCAATGACATTTTGCAATGCCTCTGTCATTTGGTTGAAGGATTCAGCCAAGTAGCCGATTTCGTCGTTTGTTGTGACATGAGCTTTTACGGTTAAATCGCCGTCCTCAACATGGTGCATGAGGGCAACGATTTCAAACAGCTGCTGTGTGAATTTCTGAATGATGATGTAGAAGCCAATATCAGCAAGCATGATGCAGAATATCGCCAGTGCAATGCTCTTCATAAGATTGGAGCGCAGCGGAGCCATCAATGTGCGGTAAGAGTGCAACGCCACAATGTTAATGCTGTAATTGGAGAGCGACAGCACATTTACCAGATATTTTTGGCCATTCAGTGTAATGGTTCCGGATTGCCCGATTTTATTTCCATCGGTCATTGCGTCTTCCAAACCGCTGGGAATAGGCGCAGAGCGATACAACACCTGATTCTGCGAGTTTACGATTAAAAGCAGACCTCCTGCATTTAGATTGATTTTATTGCAAATTTTACTGATACCGGAATAATCCGCATCGACTTTTACAACGCCGATGGTTTTGCTGTTATCGTTTTTGCTCCTGAGCTGGCGAACGACTGAAAATACGGTGGTTGGCTTTTCACCGTACACTCTTTCCATGTGCGGCTCAATAAACAAAGGTTTGGTGGTTTCTTTTGCTTCGTTATACCTAGAGCTTTCAGCATAAGTGGCAAGGTCTGGCATGTCGTTCGGGGTGCGCGTATAGCTGTAAAGCGAATCATCGTTTGCTATGTATACACGAAGAATTTCACTTCGCGGAAGAGTCATAACCGAGGAAAGAAATCCTTCTACGATGCGCTTGGAATTTAGTTTGTCGCGGGAATTCGTTGGTGAATACTCTAGTTGAGAAAGAACTTCATCATTATAATAAGGGGTGAGCGTAAGGCGATACAACTCGTCCATATAAGTACTGACGTTGGTTCCGGCCTGCTCTATTGTTTGTTGGGTTTGGGTAATCGTCTGTTCTTGTAATTGCTGTGCATTCCAACGGTAGGTAAGGTAAGTAATCGCCAAAATGACGGCGAGGTTTACAATACTGATGGCAATGACCAACCGGGTCTTAAAAGATTTTTTCGATTTGTAAGGGGTCAATTTCGGCACCCTCCTTCCATAATAATTATAAACTCATGAGGACATAATGTGCAATGGGAAAAGCTAAATTCCCAAAAAAGAGAAACCTTTATCTAAAATTTTGGGTATTTATTACAATTACGACTGTGGTACAATAGAGACATAAGGAAGGCGCGCTTCCAAATGATTTTCCGAATTTCAAACTGATCAATTTGAAATTCAAATCACATAAGGAAGGAAGAATACTATGAAACTTCGTAAGTTCGCTGCAATGACGATGGCAGTGGCAATGCTCGGCGGCACGTTGGCCGGTTGCGGCGGCGCAGCCAGCAGCACGGCATCCAGCAGTGCAGATTCTACCCCGGCTGAAAGCACCTCTACGGCAGAAAGCACCGAAACCTCCGGTGAAAAAGTAAATATCAAGCTCTTTACCGGCAAAATCGAAACTATCGATGTGATGAACGAAATCATCGATGAGTTCAACGCTTCTCAGGATCATATCGTTGTTGAGCAAGAATATCAGAAAGATGCCAGCAACGTCATCAAGATCAAATTCGCCTCCAACGAAGTACCTGACATCATGACCACCTACGAACAGGGCTTTGTCGATGAAGGCAAGTACATGGACATCTCGGACTTGAACGAGTTCTGGGATCGTATGTCCCCGGATATGAAGGCCGCTTGCACGGATGTAAGCTCTGGCAATGTCTATCGTATCTGCACGAACATGACGATGGCCGGTTTCTTCTACAACAAGGATATTTTGAGCGAAGCTGGTTATACCGAGTTCCCGACCGAATGGGCAGACTTTGAAACCATGCTGGAGACCATCAAGGAGAAAGAACCTGATGTTACTCCGTGGTTCATCTTCGGTAGTGAGGCTTGGCACCTTGGCCACCTGATTGAGTTCCTGCCTCATGGTTACATCAAGTCCACGCTGGGCGCTGTTGACGCTAAGAAGGCTTTCTTGGCCAACGATCAGGACAAGCTCCAGTTTGCAGCAGCAGATGGTCCGATGGCTGTTTTTGGTGAGGATCTGGTCGATCTCCAGAATAAGGGTCTCATCAACGCTGACGTGCTGACTGCCACGAACGACAACTGCGTACAGGACTTCGCAAACGGCAAGGCCGCCATGTTCAGCAATGGTATGTGGGCGCTGTCCAGCGTTCTTGAAGCCAACCCCGATATGGCAGATAAAATCGGTTTCGCACCGTATCCCGCTTATATGCCCAACTCCAAGCCTGTTGTCCTGAGCGCCGAAGATTCCGGCTACTGCATTTCTGCAACGACCGAGCACAAAGAAGAGTGCATCGAGTTCCTGAACTTCCTGTTCAGCCCTGAAAATCAGAAGAAGTACAGCGAAGTTGCCAAGGCTCCCAGCGCATTTACCGATGTTGATGCTGAGTGGGCACCTGAAAACGTCGTGAAGGAAGTCAATGCTGCCCTGAAGAGCGCTGCCAATATCGGCTTCACCAATGAGAAGCCCGCCGGTTTCTCTGGTGACGATGCAGGCCGTATGGTGCAGGAACTGCTGGCTGGCCAGTATACTCCTACCGAGTTTGCCGAGGCTTATGAAAAAGCCTGGACGGATGGTATGGCATCTTAAAACGACTCTTTTCTCCTTCTAAGTCGTGCGTATCAAATCTCAATAGGTGACATACAAGCAGAGGCGCACCGCATAATCCACGGTGCGCCTCTTACTTGTAAATGCAGGTGTATTACATGAAAAATAGAAAAATCGGTTTACATACATTTATGGCTGTACCCGCTTTTGCTTTGTATTGCCTTTTCTTTATTTATCCGTTGACAAAAGGCATTGGCATGAGCCTGACAAACTGGAATGGCTACGGGCAAGCTGAATTTATAGGTCTGAAAAACTTTGTTGACTTTTTCAAGGATAGCCGTGCTATTTCGGATATAAAGACGACCGTTCTGTTCGCGTTAGGCAGTGCGCCGCTACTTAATATTGTCGGCTTGCTGTATGCTCTTCTGATGAACAGTAAGTTCAAAGGAAAATCCGTTGCAAGAGCCTGCATTTATATGCCCGCTATCATCAGCCCCCTGATTATGGGTTATATTTGGTATCTGCTTCTTCAGCCGGGGCGCGGCGTTATTTTCAATTTGCTGAACCAGATGGGTCACCCCGAATGGTTTCCCAACTGGATGAGCAGCTATACCTCGGAAATCGTTGTGCTTGTTCTCGTGAATGTTTGGCAGTATGCTGGCATGACGATGATTATCTATTTGGCAGGCTTGCAGAACATCTCGCAAGATTTGTATGATGCAGCTATGATCGATGGCGCCACTGGCTGGCAGAGCTTCCGATTTATTACACTGCCGCTGCTGGTTCCTTCCATTCGTATCAATGTGGTTACTAACATCATCGGTTCGCTCTCTGTGTTCGACATTGTAATGTCGCTGACGAGTGGCGGTCCCGGTTATCAGACGGAAACATTAAGTATTTACATTATGCGTATGTGCTACGGCAGCAAAACAGGCTATTCTACGGCAGTTGCTATGATTATGTTCTTGATCGTTCTGATTCCTGTTTTGATTTCGCTGCGCCTGACACGCACGAGAGATTGATAACTGGTGGTGGCTAAAATGAAATCGAAAGCAACTTTCCCGCGCTATTTGGCGATTATTCTGATTTGCTTGCTCTGCCTTTGCCCGTTTGTAGTGCTGCTGATTTTGTCTCTGAATGAACCCGGCAGCAATATGTACGATGGCAATGTTCTGATCCCGGATTTCTATTTCGGAAACTATGCAGAGGGATGGGCTAAATCCAATATTGGTCGAGCTATGATCAACTCTGGCATTATTACCTTGACCGCATTGCTGCTGATTGTTTTCCTTGGAGCAATGGCCGGTTATGCTGTTGCCAGATACCCGAACAAATTCAACCGTATGGTGTTCAACATTATGCTTTGTTGCATGATGATTCCCGGCATTATCAATACGGTGCCGCTTTATACTTTGATGATTAAAATCAAAGCGGTAAATACCTTATGGGGCATGGCTTGTGTTTGTGCGACACTCGCATTGCCGCAGGCGGTCTTTGTGTTCTCCGGTTTTATCCGTGCTTTGCCGAGAGAGCTTGAAGAAGCAGCCGTTATTGATGGCTGTACGCCTTTTATGGCATTTTGGCGTATTGTTTTTCCGCTGCTGATGCCCTCCATTTCTGCGGTTGTCATCTTGAATGGCTTTGGCATCTGGAATAACTACTCGCAGGCGGTCTTTTTCCTGCAAAGCAGTGCAAAGCATAATGTGCCGCAGGCATTGTCTGTCTATTTCCAGCAGTTCGCAGGAGCCAAATGGAATCTGATGGCAGCTACGGCGGTCATTGCCATTGTGCCGGTCGTTGTGATTTTCCTTATTTTCCAGAAGAGCCTGATGAAGGGTCTTACGGAAGGTGCGATTAAGGGGTAAGGAGTTATAGAATGGACATTTATCCGTCAAAAGCACAGTTTAGTACAAATGAAACTGTAACCCTTTGCCTTATCTGTGATGATGTACTGCCCATCTCTGTCCATATCCGGGTACTGCTCCTCTCCAAAACGGTATGGGAGCAAAACATTGTATTGACCGAGAACAAAACAACGGTATCCATAGGCGCTTTCTCTGCTACTTTTGCAGGATATGGCGTAAATGTTTATCAGCAGAATGATTTGGAAAAACCAATTTTGCAGACCGCCTTTGATGTTGCAGAATCTCCTAGAAAACTTTTACGGTATGGATTCTTAAGCGACTTCACGGAAAAAGACCGAGACAATGGTGCATTGGAATGGCTGTTAAAATGCCACATCAATCTCATACAGTTCTATGACTGGTCTTACCGCCACGATTCTCTTGTGGCTCCGCAAGAAGATTACCATGATATGATGGGCAAGGAAATCTCCGGCAGTACAGTTAAAGCAAAAATCGCAAAGGCAAAAGCGCTGGGGATGCACCCAACCGCATACGGTGCTGTGTACGCCGCCAGCAAACCATTTTTTGAAAAGCATCCGACATGGGCGTTTTACAATTCCTGTCAGGAACCGTTTGTATTTATTGATGTGTTCTATATCATGAATATTGCGGAGGGCTCGCCTTGGAGGAAACATCTTTTTGAAGAATACCAAAGTGCAATTAGCATGATGGGATTTTCCGGCATCCACATGGACACCTATGGATTTCCCAAAACAGCATATTCTCATTTGGATGCAATCCCGAAGAAAATCAAATTGGAGGACGAACTTCCCACTCTCATTGATGAAACGCGCGAAAATGTACATGGTGAGGAAGAACCTTATTTGATTTTTAACAATGTCGGAGCATGGCCTGTCCAGAGAACCGCAGATAGAAAGCAAGATGCTGTCTATATTGAGGTGTGGCCTCCTTACGACCGGTATGCAAGCATCGCGCAGCTTATCCGGGATGCAAGAACTTATGCCAAAGATGATAAGAGCACTATTTTGGCAGCCTATCTGAAACCATTCCGGGAAGGCAAACGTGAAAAAGCCCTCCCAGCAGCCAAGTTGCTGATGGGAAGCATTGTCTCAAATGGTGCCACACATCTTTTGACCGGCGAAAACCAAACGGCTCTGACACAGGGGTATTACAGCGATTATACAAAGTTCAGCGATTCCGAAGCCGAAGCCATCAGACGATACTACGACTATATGATTCGGTATGAAAATTTGTTCTTTGATCCTGAATTGCAGGACGTGACGATGACCCATACCGGGTGGGATAACTATGAGTATCAATGCACCAGCCATAAGGTGAGTTCCTACGGTGAAGCAGGGAAAATCTGGATGATTCTCCGTGAAAAAGATTATCGCAAGTGCATCTATTTACTCAACCTGTGCGGCCAAAACGAGGATTACTGGAACGAGGGTAAAGAAGAACCAAACATCCAAAAGGATATAAAGTTTACCGTGCAGGTTGATACCCCGGTTGAAAAGATTTGCTTCAGCACTCCCGACGGGGAAAACATGGACGCAATAGAGCTTTCGTTTACAGAAAGAGCAACAAAAACCGGAAAATTTATTGACTTTACCGTACCAAGCCTGAACTATTGGACAACCATTTGGATCGACACAAGAAAGGAAACAATATGAAAAAGCATCATTTTATAAAGATGTCTTCCATTGCACTTTACTGCGGCAATGCAGATGACGGATACATCAATTTTGACTGCGTTCATATTTCCAAATCAGCTTAAAGGAGTGTGAGCAACTATGGCAACCGCCAAAAGTCCGTGGTGGAAAAGTGCGGTAATCTATCAAATCTATCCACGCAGTTTCCAAGACAGCAACGGCGATGGAATCGGCGATTTGCCGGGCATTACCAGTCGCTTAGACTATTTAGCCGATTTGGGAATCGACGCCATTTGGCTCAGCCCGGTCTACCGTTCACCGCAAGATGATAATGGCTATGATATTTCAGATTACTGTGATATTGACCCTATGTTCGGAACTCTGGCTGATATGAATACTCTGATTGGTGAAGCCAAAAAGAGAAATATCCGCATCATTATGGATTTGGTATTAAACCATTCCTCGGATGAGCACCCTTGGTTTCTGGAAGCAAAGAAAAGCAGGGATAATTCTTTTCATGATTACTATGTCTGGCGGGATGGGAACGAAGAAGTGCCACCAAACGACATGAAAGCCTGCTTCGGCGGTTCTGCATGGACTTGGGTGCCGGATGTGCAGCAATACTATTTTCACCAGTTTTCCGTAAAGCAGCCTGATTTGAATTGGGATAACCCGAAAGTTCGAGAAGAAATCTATAAAATTATCAATTTTTGGATTGAACGTGGTGTCGGTGGCTTCCGTTTGGATGTGATTGATCAGATTGCCAAAGAACCTGATTTGAAGATCACGAATAACGGGCCTATGCTACACGCTTATATCCGGGAGATGAACCGCCATACTTTCGGGGGAACCGATCTTGTGACGGTGGGCGAAGCGTGGGGAGCCAATGTAGATAACGCGAAAATCTACAGCGACCCCAGTGGCCGGGAATTTTCTATGGTTTTCCAATTTGAGCACATTGGTTTGGATCAGATCCCCGGAAAAGAAAAATGGGATTTGAAACCGCTTGACTGGATGGAGCTAAAGAAGGTCCTTAGTAAATGGCAAACTGGGCTGCATGGTTGCGGCTGGAACAGCCTGTTTTGGAACAACCACGACCTTCCGCGAATCGTATCCCGTTGGGGTGACGATGGAAAATACCGCGTAGAATCTGCAAAGATGTTTGCTACCTTGCTGCACGGTATGCAGGGAACGCCCTACATCTATCAGGGCGAAGAACTTGGCATGACCAATGCGCCGTATGATATATCGGATTATCGTGATATTGAAACGCTGCACATTTACCGTGATAGACTGGCGGAAGGCTATGCAGAGGAAGATGTCATGCGTTCTATTCACGCCAAGGGGCGTGACAACGCCAGAACTCCTATGCAGTGGGATGGCAGTAAAAATGCTGGTTTCACTGTAGGAGAGCCATGGCTAAAAGTAAATCCGAACTATCTGCAAATCAATGCCGCAGGAGAGTGTAATACCGCAGATTCCGTATTTGCCTATTACAAAGCCCTCATTGCCCTTCGTAAAAAGTATCCTATTTTTGCCGAGGGTGATTATCAACTTCTTATGGGGGATGACCCGGATGTATTTGCTTATAAGAGAACATGGAAAGATCAGACACTTTATGTTATCTGCAATTTCCGTGCAAAGGAATTGAATGAGGTGATTCCTGAAGAATATAGAAAAGGAGTATTGCTGATTAGCAATTATGCAGAGCAAGGTTCCAGCTTGAAACCATACGAGGCTCGAATTTATTTAGAGCAACGTAATTAAAACGCATCGGATTTCCAATAAGCAATAGACCACGTCATGGGCCTCACCAGCGTAAAGAAATACGATGTAAGTACAATTACATTAGTTTTTCGACCCGACAGCTTATTCGGCTGTCGGGCCTTTCTTTGTGTTTGCCTTCAACAAGTCACTCGTTAAAACGTAACATTTATATATTAGGTTCCCACCCTCATGTCTCACGAGTCGAATCGCCTCACATTCGTATGCTTGCAGTATAAAACGAACAAATTTCAGCATCAAGAAAAAAAATTTGATTTTTCTCTAATTTTTTTCTCCGAAAACAGTCTTTATATTATGAGAGCAAAAATAAGGCTCTCTCCCCTTGAGGACCTTGAAAGCAGAATATCCGAATCACCGGCTACATACAACTGACCTTGCCGCAACCCAAGGAGCGT
>ERZ1035014.950-NODE-950-length-11265-cov-6.505709_pt1 | contig 11265 bp, 12 predicted proteins | sample MGYA00520620_ERZ1035014 | MGnify/ENA primary metagenome ERZ1035014 (study PRJEB33766, sample SAMN09781744) | gut metagenome | biome: gut microbiome | host: Homo sapiens | place: Madagascar | study: EMG produced TPA metagenomics assembly of the PRJNA485056 data set...
CCATGCTGATGGGTGCGGCGCACAATGCTTTGTGGGCGTTCAATGCGCGAGTATCATTATCCTGCCTGCATATCATCGCCCACAGGCTGCCACACCTGTTTTACGGCCCGGTTTTGTCGCTCTCCTGTTTAGCAGGGGTCCCGTCCTGCGGACTTGCAACAGGGTCATGGCGCACCGGCCGACCGGCTCCACACAGACAGATCGTATCCGTCTGCCTTATGCTGCGCCGGAGGCCTCCCGCCGGGCTTTCTTTGTCAAGGAGCTATAACGGGACGCCGCGTGGAAAGGGGAACACGCAGCGCCCGGTCCTGGATCAGCTCAGGTCAAAATCCAGAATGGAAATAATCAGCTTTGCTTCCAGCCGACCGCGCAGATCTTCGTCCACCTGGGGACGGGGATAGCCGTCAGGGCCATAGCTCGTCCGTGTAGACAGCGCGGCAATGTAGCCGGAGTAATGCCGGACTACCCGGTTCACCGCTTCGGGGTCGCCTCCGACAGCGGCGGCGATCACCGGGTAAGGGATCAGCGATGCCCGCGTGCACGCAGATTTAGTCATCCGCTTCACCTCCCATCAGCTCTGTCAGCAGCCGATAGGCTTTATGCCTGCGGGTATTGACCGTCCGGCGGGGCATGTTTATGTACCTGGCGATCTGTGCGTCGGTCATCCGCAGGAACCAGTGCATCATAAAGATTTCCCGGTCCTCCTGGGACAGCCCCAGAAGCGCCTCGGCCAGCCCGTCGTCCTCGATCAGGATCACGGCCCCTCCCACAGGGAAGGTCGTGTATTCCCACGGGTAGCGGTCATATACCGCAAGCTGGGCCATTTCTGCCTCGGACAGTTCTTCCAAAGATGTGAAACGCTTCTGGTGCCGGCTGATCTGGCGATAGCCGTTGCACGCCTCGCATTTCAGCACCTTCTTGCAGTAGCTGTCAAAGGCGTACTGCTTGTGCTCGTAGTGGCGGTCAGGTTTCAAGTTCTCACCTCCCTTCGTGCCGGGAGGCAGTTCTTTTCTTCCCCTTTCGCTCACTACTCGTTCACGAGTGGTCTGGCTTGGCCGGTTTTCGGGATCTATCTGAAAAAATTTTTTGCCGCTCATAATTGGCTCCTTTCGTTTCGTTCGGGGTGACAGGCCAGAACGAAACGGGGCGGGGAGCGGCAGCCTACGCCCAGGCGCTCAAAGAAACGGGTTTTGTGAGATATGAGCCACAGTATATAAAAAGCGAGCCATAACTCACTTTCATGAGCATGGCTCGCTGCTGCGTTATTGGAATATTTTTCGTAGTGGCATGGGCGTCCGCCGTACAAACGGTAAACCCCGCCTTATTTTGACCTCCTTTGTGTTGGCGCTCTCATCCATATCCCCCTTTACTCCGAAATATGAGTTATAACTCACTTTGCATGAGCTGTATGGTTATTTATATGAGCGGAAGCACACCCTACAATGATGTAGAGGTGATGTGTAGTGAACAATCCGCTGGATCTATTTGCATGGAAGGTGCGGTCAGAACGGAAGCGCCAGCATCTGACGCAGAAGCAGTTAGCTGAACGCCTCGGTATGAACCCCCGCACGATCATAGATTTGGAGACCTGCCAGAGTAATCCGAAATTTGAAACGGTGGTCCTTGTCGCCAAAGAACTGAATATCAGCGTGGACGCCGCTATCTTCCCGGAAATGGTAAATCAGACAGTCTCGAAAACAGTTGTGGACTTCTTTGCCGGGAAAAGCGAAACAGAGATCGAAAAATTTATCGCGCTCTGCAAACAGGCGGAAGCCTTCCAGAAAGACGAGTAACGCGGTCGGGTTCGATGTGCCCGGCCGCGTTACTGTTTTCAACATTCGTATGGGCATATCAATGCACAGAAGTTCGTTCTCTAACTAAAAATGGATTTTTAGTCATTTAATCTGCTCAAACATGCCAGCTATCATGCAAGAAAATTTTTTTATTCCTTGTTGGCTCGTATTTACGCAGAGGTCATAATTCAAAATATCGCCCCAGCACTGTCCAGTATAGGAGTTGTAGTATTTTGCCCGTTTTTTATCAACAGACAGTATTTTTTGGCGCAGTTCCTTTTCTGAGTATTTTTCATTTTCTGTGCAACGACTACTGCACCGAGCGACCCGACTTTCTAACTCTGCATAGACAAAAATCCGGAATGGCGAAAAATCCTTGAGTATGTAATCAGCGCACCGACCCACAATTACGCAGTCAGATTTCTGCGCCATTTCCCGAATAATCTGATGATGTTGCAGCAAAATCGACTGCCGTTGTTCCAAGACCGGGTTCGGTACAGGGTAGAGCGTTCTGCCGATGTGAATTGGAAAGGAAACTAACGGCTGTTTTTCTACAATCTGATCCACATACTGTTCTGCCAGCTTTGTGCGATTTGCGATTTCTGTAATAATTTCCTGATCGTAATAGGCGATCCCCAATATTTCCGACAGTCTGCGACCCAACTCACGGCCGCCGCTTCCAAATTCCCGGCTTATTGTAATGATCTTGTTCATTGAATTTTCCCCCTCTCTTGAAGCAAGCCCCGCGTATATTTCATAGTCATGTAAACGGCATAGACTGCAACGATCAATTCTGTAATAGGCATGGCGAACCAGATGGAATCCGCCCCGGCAATAACAGGAAGCAGCAAAATCAGTATGCCGCTGATTAGGCAGCCGCGGGAAACGGATACAACAAACGCAGCCTTTGGCTTTATCAATGCTTGAAAATAATAGGTAGAGAAAATATTTAACGGGAGCAACAGGAATGAAACCCCCTAACTGCGGATAATGGCCGGAGCCATCTGCAGAATCGTATCTGTCGGTTTCATAAAGATATATACATATAGGTTGGGACACATCATGCTAAGCGCAGTCCAAAAGATACTGAACCCAGCCACTGTGTAAAGCGCGTACCGGAGCGTTTCCCTGATCCGTGCGCCCTGTCCAGCTCCGAAATTCATGGATATAATCGGCTGCGCCGCCTGTCCCACGCTGTATGCACAAGACTGCACAAAAGTGCTGACATTGATGATTGGCCCATAAATAGCCAAAGCGTCAGTCCCCAGAAACTTCATAATCTGGCGGTTGAACAGTACAGTCAAAATACCCATTGCTATATCAATAAAAAAAGTTGAGAAGCCTGTAATCACAATTTCACGCAGCTTGTGAAGGAACTGAACCGGCCTGCGAAAAGCGAGTGTGTTCTTTCTTGTCCAGAAGTGAGAGAGCATCACCAGGAACGAGATTGCAGATCCGACCGCCGTAGCTAAACCCGCCCCATAGATTCCCATATCAAGAATGAACACAAAAATATAGTCACCGAATACATTGAACAGTCCGCCGGATAATACGCCTATTGTTGCAAGACCGGGATGATTGTCATTTCGCAAAAAAGCGGCTAACATCTGATTGAACAGAAAAAGCGGGAACACAAGTTTAATTGTGACAAGGTAAGACTGCGCTAACGGCAACAGAGTGAGATCTGCGCCAAAAAACATCAGTATGGGAGTTTCAAAACACCAAATTGCTATCCACGCTATGACAGAGAGAACAATCGCCCCAATGAGTGCTGTACTGAAATATTCGTTCTCCCGCTGGTCATTCTGTTGCGCCTGCCCTCGGATCGTGCTGAAGATCACAGAACCGCCAATCCCCATAAGCAGGCCGAGGCTGTAAATGATATTCCAAATTGGCTGAACCAGCGCCAGCGCAGCAGTCCCGTCCGGCCCGTGGTACTGTCCAACCATCGCCATGTCTACAATCGAGTAGACCGATGTAATCATGGCGCTGCCAAAAGCAGCCGACAAGTAGCGAAAGTAAATCGGGCGTATTTTCCCGTTCAGTAAGTCCATCTTACATTCCTCCATAACAAAAACAACAAAAGCCGGATAAGAGAGCCAGTTAAAGCTGGCCCCCTTATCCGGCTTTCCCATACGCAGGAACAACCTCCGGCAACCGTTCATCTGGTATCTTATCCGGCCTTATCCATACGATGATAAGTCCTCCGATAACGTTCAATATTCATAGCTACCCATTTGGTATCTTATCCAAGATGAGTATTCAACTTTACGATTTCTGGAACTCCAAGCTGTCTCAACACAAACAGCTGATTATATTTGGCTCGTTTTTCGCAGATCTTTCCGTCCTCATTAAAACGAAGCCATGTCATAAAGTCATGATGAGAATGTCTGTTCGTAATTTTCAGACCCATGTAGGTATCAACATCTTCTGGTATCCAGCCGTCAAACACGATATGGACAGCTACCCAATCGCCCTCACCAATTATATTGATAATCTCAAAAGTAAAGCCCGGCTGAGGGTCCATGTGAGCGCTTTCCCTTTCGATAAATGCGTCCACACCCTCCAGTTTTTCGGACATCATAGGGTAATACACAAAGTCATCGCTGACATAGGCTTTGGCTTCCTCATACCGGGCGCTGCCAATCAGTGCATACCATTCTCTTGCAAGCTGCTTGTTTCTTTCAACATGATTTGTCATGACTGCATTCCTCCTATTTTTCCTTAACAGGCTATCATGGAATTGCGGGAATGTCTGCAACAAATCAACGGATATGTAGGTTTATCGACACTTTTTAATATGTGTCTATTTCCCGCCCGGATCTTTCCAGAGAAATGTGTCTATCGTATTCTTCATCTGTCTCCATTCTGCATCACTCTTATCAATGTTCCGAAGCGCCGAAGCGAAGCAGCCATGAATCTGAAACCAGAAAATCGTCTCCGCATCCGCAGGTGAAAATTCCCCACGGGCGGAGATTCTTCGTATATAATCCGCTTTGAAATAACAGGCCATCTTTCCAATCAAATATTCAGATAGGCTGTTATCCAGAAAAATCGGTTTATACCGCTCCTTTTCACGAATAAACCGGCAGAGCGGGTATCTGCATGGCTCCTGTGCGGGAGCTTCGTCGTATTGATCGAACATGGTGCCAACTTCTGAAAATGCCTCGTCCAGAAGTTGCTCCAGAACATCATCGAGCCTGTGATAGTGCAGATAAAATGTGCTTCGGTTGATCCCTGCCTCCGCACAAATGTCTTTGATAGTCAACTTACTGAACTCCCCGCCTGACAGACAGGAGAGGAATCCGTCTTTGATGACCTTTTTTGTATATTCTGTTCTTCTGTCCAAACACTGTGCCTCCTTTCCCACAGAAATTGTTTCTCTTAGTTATGCGGTCCTTTCTGCGCTATTGGACACATGACAGTTGTAACTCTCGTTCTTTTCTACAAGGCTTTATGCCTGACCATTTAGAAATCATTTTTGCCTAAACAAGAGAGTTTTTCCGAGTAACGATCTAAAATTTCCTGCAAGGTAATAGCTCCCATAGCCTTCTCCGCTTGCTGCTGTACCAGGTCGTAGCAATCCCGGATGACCAGTTGGATGTTCACCCCCACACCGCAGTCCGGGTTTGTGTGGGTATCCTGATGCAAAATGGGTTTATTTCCCTCCAACGCCCGGTATGCATCCAGCAGAGTGATTTCCTCCGGCGATCTGGCCAGGGCGGGCTGGGGATGTCCCTTCACGCTGGTTAGCAAGCCGCCCCGGCGCAGGGCAGACATGAGTTGACGCACATAAGCTGGGTTGGTGCGGACGCTCTCGGCAATCCGCTCACTGCTAAGTCCCGTTTCCGGGTATAGGGCAATAAAAGTCAGGATGTGGACCGCATCGCTGAGCTTGGTAGGGTATTTCATATCACTGTACTCCTTGTTTTATTTGATGTAAATAATATTATAACAGCCCATTGACAAAATAGCAAGCGTCCGTTATACTTTGGTTGTAAAATATATGATAACAGCAAAGGAGTACATTTATGACCTTTTATGAAAATCTGGTGACTCAAACCCAGATGAACTATTCCCGCTATCACCATGTGTATGCCTCCGGCAGTAGTCCTTACCAAATGTCGGAACGCACACCTTTGCCCTATGAGCAGCAAATCGTCCGCTTAGTAAAGGAAATCCGAGATGCGGACTGTGTAGTGGTAGGCGGAGCCTCTGGTCTCTCTGCCGCTGGCGGTGGAGATTTCTACTATGAAGATAATACATCTTACCGCAAATATTTTGGGAAATTCGCCGAGAAGTATGGCTTCAAGGGAGCTTTTGACGGGATGTTTCGGCAATGGGATGACCGGGGAGAATTCTGGGGGTATCTCGCTACCTTCCTGCACACAACACAGACCGCCCCAGTACGTCAGCCTTATCTTGATCTGGATGCCCTGTTGAAAGGAAAAGACTTCTTTGTACTCACTACTAACCAGGATACTCAGTTTGTGAAGCTCTACCCGGAGGATATAGTAGCAGAAATCCAGGGAGATCATCGTTTCTTCCAGTGTGCATCCTGCTGCACGGACGAAACATGGGACGCCGTAAAGCCGGTAGAGGAAATGATAACCGCCATGAGGGACGGGACGGCCATCCCTGAATCCATGATCCCACGCTGCCCTCACTGCGGCGGCGAAGCATTCCCTTGGGTGCGGGGATACGGCAACTTCCTGCAAGGCAGAAAGTATGAGGAGCAGTACGAAAAAATCTCCCGTTATATTTTAGAGCACAGAGAGAAAAAAATTCTCTTTCTGGAGTTCGGAGTGGGGCGCATCACCCCTATGTTCATTCAGGAACCCTTCTGGAACCTGACTCTCTCCTTCCCTGACGCCCGGTATATCGCTGTCAATGATAAGTACGACTTTTTGCCCAAACAATTAGAGGATAAGGGTATGGTCATCGTGGCAGACATCGGGAAGGTACTGCAAGATGCACGATTCGTTATGACAGAGCACAAGGAGGTTACGAACCATGCCTGATCTCAAACCTATCGCAGCAAAAATCAAAGAGGCGGATGCTATCCTGATCGGAGCCAGCAACGGCTTATCTATTACAGAAGGGCTACATTTATTCGCAGACAATGTTGCCTTTGATGAATTGTTTGGAGATTTCAAGCAAAAATACGGCTTACGTTGTATTTTGCAGGGTATGATGGCCCGGTGGCCCAGCGGGGAGGAAAAATGGGCCTTCTGGGCAAGGCTCATCCACCACTATTGTGGGCAGTATCGGCCTACTCAAGTCATGGAGGACCTGAAAGCCATCGTAGGAGATAAGGACTACTTTGTGGTGACCTCCAACGGGGAGTGCCACTTCGAGCTGTGCGGTTTTGCCCCGGAAAAAATTTATGAGGTCGAGGGTAACTGGCTAACTATGCAGTGCGCCCGCCCCTGCCACGACACACGCTATCCCAGCTTGGATCTGGTAGAAAAATTGACGGCAGCCGGGCGAGACGGCCACGTGCCCGCAGAGCTACTGCCCCGCTGTCCCAGATGCGGTGGACCGATGGACATCCATATGTGCGCGGGTGAACGGATGATCCCGGATACCGCCGTTCAGGAAGGGTTCCAAAACTTTCTGGATACCTATCACGGAAAAAAGCTGGTGGTGCTGGAGTTGGGCATCGGTTGGCGCAACCAGCTCATCAAGGCCCCACTTATGCGTTTGGTGGCAAACGAACCAAATTCTACCTATGTGACCATCAATCTGGGCGAAGTCTACATTGCGGACAATATCAAAGAGAAGTCCTTCGGCCTGGACGGTCACTTGGGCGAACTGCTCCCTGCGCTGAGGAAAGCGTGCGGAATATGACGATTCCAGAATCTATTCAAGAGAACTACCATTACTGGCACAATTTTCTGGAGACTGAAGTGCATTTTTCTCTGGCAGACAGCGAGAAACATACTAAGGATCACTGTGCCAGAGTATTGCTGTTTGCCCTGTTGATTGCGGATAAAATGGCGTTGCCTCATGATAGACAGACTGTGCTGTGCGCCGCCGCAGTTTTCCATGACTCCCGCCGCAAGGATGACTGGCTGGATGTGGGGCATGGCCAGCGGGCGGCAGATTATTACTTGGAGTACTGCCGGAAGCACCTAATATCCTTTGATGAGCGGACTTATCAGGTCATGGCCTTTCACGACAGGGATGATGCACTAGGCGAAGCGGCACTGGCAAAGGAGGAGGACGGTGTTCTGCTGTATCGTATCTTCAAGGATGCCGATGCTCTGGACCGTTTCCGCCTGGGGCCGGGTAAACTGAATGTAAGGTATCTCCGAACGGATGCGGCAAAATCCCTTTATGAATATGCGAAGCATATCTGGTATGGTGGATTTGCTAAGAGATAAATTTATATGTCTCAATTAACTGTATACTTCATAGAAAAATGATGACATCGGATTGTCAATCAAAACTTCGATGATTGACACTGGATGTGAAACGACTGGAAGGAGGTCTTTCTGATATGAAAACTTTACCGGAACATTGGAACGCAAAATGGATTACCCCCGCAGAGCAGCATAAACGGCATCCCGTTTTTTTCCGTTCCTTTTCTCTTTCAAAACCTGTGAGAGAGGCCACACTCTATATCACCGGGTACGGGCTGTTTGAGGCTTATCTGAACGGTCAAAAGCTGGGCGAGGATGTGCTTACCCCATTTTTTGATTTATATGCAGAGACAACGCAGGTGCTGGCCTTTGATCTGACACATCTGCTGGAGACGGATAACCGCATGGAGATCCTGCTGGGGAATGGCTGGTACAAGGGACGGTTTGGGTTCGCACCAAGAGAAAATCGCTGGGGTGAGTGTTTTGCCGCCCTCGCGCAGCTTGAGATCATCTACATGGATGACAGTCGGGAGACGGTCGGCACCGATGAAAGCTGGTCGTGCAGGCTCTCTGAAATCCTCGACAGCGGGATTTATGATGGAGAATACCAGGACTATACCGCATCGGCAGAAACAGTCGAAGTTCAGATTCTCCCTCTTGGAACAGACCATCTGATTGGACGGGATAGTCCCGGCCTGACACTAAAAGAACGTCTGGCAGTAAAGAAAATCCAGCGCACTCCGGCAGGTGAGACTGTGCTGGATTTTGGACAGAATTTCGCGGGATGGGTGGAGTTTACCGCCGCCCTGCCCCATGGCTGCAAGATCACGTTGGAGTTTGGGGAAATTCTGCAAAAGGGCGAATTTTACAACGGAAATCTGCGTACGGCAAATGCCCGCTTCACCGTTGTCGGGGACGGGACAGTCCGCACATTCCACCCTCATTTCACTTATTACGGGTTCCGCTATGTCCGCGTTACAGGCTGGCCCGGCGATCTGAGTATGGACTCCGCCTCTTTTACTGGCCGCGCACTTTACTCCGACCTTGCACGGACCGGCTGGTTCCAATGCGGAAACAAAGAAATCAACAGCCTATATAAGAATATACTCTGGAGTCAGAGATCCAATTTTATCGATATTCCCACTGACTGCCCCCAGCGGGACGAACGGCTGCCCTGGACCGGCGACGCCCAAGTTTTTGCTTCCACTGCCTGTTTCAATATGGACTGTCGTGAATTCTATCCTCATTTTCTTCGGCTGCTGCGACAGGATCAGGAAAAAAGGGGCGGAGGGATCGCAAGCTATCTTCCCTACGATCCCATGCTTAATGATCCGGCGCCGGTCTGGGGAGACTGCGCGGTAATCCTTCCCGTTACCCTGTATGAACATTATGGGGATATTTCCATTCTGGAAAAAAACTACCCTATGATGCGTGATTGGATGGCCTATCTGGAAGAGAAGGATCGGGAACACGGTGGACGCTGGATATGGAATCACGGCTTCCAGTTTGGCGATTGGCTGGCTCTGGACGGCATCACGCCTAACAGTTTCAAAGGCAGCACAGAGGACGCTTTTGTTTCCACTCTCTACTGGTATCATTCCGCAGTTCTGATGATCCAGACTGCGGAAGTCCTGAAACATGAAAGCGACCACCTGCATTTTGAGGAGACCGCAAAGAAAATCCGCCAGGCAGTCCTCGCGGAGTATTTCACACCTTCCGGGCGGCTGGCCGTGGACACTCAGACCGCCTATCTGCTCTGTCTGCGATTTGGCCTGTATGCCGATAAAGAAAAACTTCTTGAGGGTCTGCGCAAAAGGCTGGCAAAAGATTGCTATCAGATCACCAGTGGGTTCGCTGCGGCTCCACTAATCTGCTCCGTTCTGGCAGATAACGGGCTTGTAGAAGAAGCCATGCGAATGTTGCTGCGGGAGGAATTTCCCGGCTGGCTGTATCAGATCCGCTTGGGCGCGACCACTATCTGGGAGCGGTGGAACAGTATGCTCCCCGATGGGACAGTTAACCCGTCCGGCATGAACAGCTTTAACCACTACGCCTACGGCAGCATAGGTCAGTTCCTTTATGAGAATATTGCCGGTCTAAAGGGCGCAGCGCCCGGCTTTTCTGCTGTGCGGTTCGCCCCGGTCATTGACGCCCGCCTTGGGTGGTGCAAAGCGGCCTATGACAGCATAAACGGACGCTGGGAAAGCGAATGGAGATTAAACCTGGACGGCTCGGTCACTGTCCGTCTGCTGGTGCCGGAAGGCTGCTTTGCCGACATCTTGCTGCCGGGCTATGATAAGGGCACCTTCCGTGTGGAATCTGGAGAATTTACCACAACCTACTCCCCGGCAAAGGACTACCTGCATCCCTTTGGGGCGCAAAGTCTGGTAGAGGATCTACTGCAATCGCCGGAGGCAAAAGAGCTATTGTTCCATTCTGCTCCGGCCGTGGCTGTAGCCGTCCGAGACGGCAACCGGGAGATCATTGCCGCACAAGTAGGACAACTGCCATTCCCGCCCTATCTTGCGCAGAGGCCGGAGGAAAACGCATCCCTGATTGCGTCCATCCAAAGAGTGGAAGCAAACCTGTTCCAGTCCAATAAAAAGCGCAGTTCAGAAGGAGGAAACTAATGCGTACAACATTCCGCGCACGGCAGCCATAGCATCTTAAAGTAGGAACTTTCCTTAATTTTTATAGCCATTTTCGACACTCCGAATTGTAGTATTAGTAGAGGGGAAAATCGAAGGTATTCCTGGACAGGACAAGGGCAAGAGCTATATTGAACATCAGGCCACGCAGAACGGCACCAGCTATAAGGCAAAGTTGAAAGCTGCCATTGACCGACTTCTGCCAGCCTGTTCCAACCTGGAAGAACTGCTTCGCCGCCTGCAGAGAGAAGGTTATGAGATCAAGCGCGGCAAGTATATCTCTGCCAGAGCACCGGATCAGGAACGGTTCTGCGTCCATCTTGGCAATGCTCCGTCCGATGGCTTCCACCACATGGACTGTCACGCCGTTGCCAGCCTGTTTGTAGGCTTGGTTATCGCTTTGAATGGCAAGCACCGTGTCGATGCGGTCATCCGCCCATCCTTGCAGGCGCAGACATT
>ERZ1035014.955-NODE-955-length-11212-cov-17.363001_pt1 | contig 11212 bp, 7 predicted proteins | sample MGYA00520620_ERZ1035014 | MGnify/ENA primary metagenome ERZ1035014 (study PRJEB33766, sample SAMN09781744) | gut metagenome | biome: gut microbiome | host: Homo sapiens | place: Madagascar | study: EMG produced TPA metagenomics assembly of the PRJNA485056 data set...
GAAAAGAACGTGGTGCCTTTCGGCTACGATGTCATCAACGAACCTATCGCCGACGGCAGCAATGGTCGCCGTGGATATGATGGTGTATTCGGAACGAGAAGAACAATGTTTCTTCTACCGTAGACAAGTAATTAAAGAGTAAATTCATGAAAATCTGTCGTAATCTCACTTTTTTATCGAGATTACGACAGATTTCCCATTTAAAAGTTGTCGTAATCTCGGATTTTTTGTAACTTTGCGACAGGTTTCACTAATATGAGATAGATATGAAGGAGAATATTATAGGCAGAGAACAAGAGATTGGAAAGCTTGAAAACTATATTTCAAGCCGCAAATCAGAATTTATAGCCATCTATGGCAGACGCCGTGTAGGTAAGACTTTTCTTGTAAAAGAACTGTTCGAAAACAGGTTTACATTCCGTATTACAGGCAAAGACAATGTTACAACCAAGGAGCAACTTGCGAGTTTCAGCTTCGCACTCAACGACCAGTTAGGCATAGAAACTGATGCTTCTAATTGGCCGGAAGCATTCCGGCTTCTGCAGAAAGCATTGGAAAAAATGCCAGAAGGAACAAAAATCATCTTCTTCGATGAACTTCCATGGTTCGACACGTATGCCTCCCACTTCATCAGTGCACTGGAACATTTCTGGAACGACTGGGCATCATACCGCAGCGACATCAAACTGATAGCCTGTGGAAGTGCTACCACCTGGATGCTCAACCAGGTTATCAATTCACGGGGAGGGCTCCATAATCGCATTACGCACAACATTCTGCTCTCTCCCTTCAAGCTGCATGAAGTAGAAGAGTATTTCAAAGCACAGGGTTTTTATTATGAGCGCCCGGAAATCATTGAGTGCTATATGGCAATGGGCGGTGTAGCTTATTACCTGTCTCTTTTCGAAAACAACAAAAGTGTGGCACAGAATATCCAGCAGCTTTGCTTCACCCGTGGCGGCGAACTCACCGAAGAGTTTGACCGTCTGTTCAGTTCGCTCTTCAAGAAAGCCGACAACCATCTTACCATAGTTACAGCCCTGAAAAACAAAGGCAAAGGAATGACCCGACAAGACCTGCTGGACGCCACGGGACTGGCAAACAACGGAAGGTTCAGCCAGATACTCAAAGAACTTGAGCAATGTGATTTCATCCGCAGTTATACTCCTTTCGGCAAGTCGAAGAAAGATATGATGTATCAGCTCATAGATCCTTTCTGCCTGTTTTATTTCAAATTCATGCATAATAAGGGGGCATTCCTCGACAACTATTGGGTCAAGATGCAAACCACTGCAGAGTATGAATCATGGTGCGGTCATGCCTTTGAAATCGTATGCCTTCACCACATCAACGAAATTATCAGAGCTTTGGGCATAGATGGCAGCATCAATACCCCTTGTTCATGGTCTTACCGACCTACTGCCAAAGTTATGGCAGACGAGGAGGCAGACGAAGACCTGAAACGTGGAACACAGATTGACCTGCTGATAGACCGCTCGGATAAATCCATCTCTATCTGCGAGATGAAATATTGCAATGGGGAATATGAAATCAGCAAGGCATACGATGCCCATCTGGCACACCGCCTGAAGATTTTCAAGAAAGTGACGAAGACCACCAAGACGCTCATACCAACTTTTGTCACCCCTCATGGACTGTATAATAATATGTATGCAAGAAAGATCAACAGACAGGTAACAGGAGACGACTTGTTTTGAAAAATGTGGGATTTCCAGTCAAAAGTCCTTAGGAAAATGTGATGATTTAACAGAAAAGTCCTTAGGAAAATGTGATAAATATACTTAAAAGTCCTTAGGAAAATGTGATTTTCCTTGCGTAATTCACTGTTTATTAGCATCTTTGCCAAAACATAAATTTTAGCGTATGGAAAGACTACTTATATCCCAATTGTTAAAATGGAAAGACAGTCACGGAAGGAAGCCACTCATACTGGAAGGTGCAAGACAAGTTGGTTCGCACCAGTCTCTTGCCATACGAGAGAAACAACAGTTCAAAACCATCAACATCCCCCTCTACATGCTCTTTGTTCTAGACAAAGAATTAAAGGCAGATAGTTAGTATTTCAGCGAAAGCGGCAGTTTTTGACAAAACTGCCGCTTTCTCTTGTTTTTCATAAGCAAAAGTGTATAAAAACCGCATATTTATAATAAAATGTCGGGTAAAGTGCAACTTTTCTAGAAAAAAGTTTGGTGATTTCCTAAAAAATGCTTATTTTTGCAGCCGATTAAAAATATTATTAAATTTTAGTGAAGTTTGAGATACTTCCCTATATATAATAAGGTATGGCAACATACCCACCCCACCAGTTCGGGATAAGAGTTGGAGACAAGAAATGAGCCCCCAAGCTCAATAAAAGTTGGGAGGATATGTAGTGAGAAAGAAATATAAAACATTATATATTTATTAATTAATTAAACGAGAGAGATTTATGGAAAAAAGACTCATGACGTTTATTGCCTGCCTCTTCCTTAGTTTAGGAATGGCGTTGGCGCAAACTCAAGTTTCCGGTAAAGTAACCTCTGCAGAGGATGGTGAGCCAATCATTGGTGCATCTGTCAAAGTGGTAGGTACCAATACTGGTACAGTTACCGACATTGATGGTAACTTCTCTTTGGTTCTTCCTAACGGAAAGAACTCTGTAAAAGTGTCTTACATTGGTATGCAAGACAAAACCGTTGTCCTCAAAGCAGGCAACAACAAAATCGTTTTAGCTTCTGATGCAAAAAACCTTGATGAGGTCGTAGTTACAGCTATGGGTATCACCCGTCAGAGCAAGGCTTTGGGTTACTCTGCTTCTGTTGTAGGTGGCGAGAAACTTTCTGAGTCACGCACAGGCGACATCATGTCTGGTATCGCAGGTAAGGTGGCTGGTGTACAGATTTCAGCATCTTCTTCTGACCCAGGTGCTTCTAATTCCGTTGTTATTCGTGGTGTCAGCTCTTTGTCTGGCAACAACCAGCCTCTTTATGTTGTAGATGGTGTGCCATTGTCAAACAACTCAACAAGTAGTGAGACTTCTATGGTAGCAAGTGCTAGCAGCTTGAATGAAAGCTACGACTTCGGTAATGGTGCCAATGCTGTCAACCCAGACGACGTTGAGAGCATGACCATCTTGAAGGGTGCCGCTGCTACAGCTCTCTATGGTAGCCGTGCTGCCAATGGTGTCATCTTGATTACCACCAAGAGTGGTAAGAAACAAAGCAAGGGAGTTGGTATTGAGTATAACGGCGGTTTGCAGCTTGAGTCTGTTCTCCGTTTGCCTCAAATGCAGAACCAGTTCGGTATGGGTTGGTATGGTAACAAGACCGACCTAGAAAACGGTTCTTGGGGTCCTGAGTTTGATGGTTCTTCTTTGCGATATGGTAATATTTACGATAACTCTCAGCAGTATAAGACTTATCGTGCCATCAAGGACAACGTGAAGGACTTCTTCGATACAGGTATTCGCTATAACAACAGTGTATCTTTCAATGGTGCAACAGATGTAAGCAACTTCTTCTTGAGTCTGTCACAGATTCACGATGATGGTATCATCCCAACAGACGCAGATAGCTACAACAAGTATACATTCTCTGGTCGTGCTAGTCACAAGATCAAGAACGTAACTTTGAGCATGTCTGCCAACTATGCTTACCAAAAGAATAATTTCGTAAGCACCGGTCAGCAGGCTGGTTCTATGTACAACTGTATCATGCAGACTCCTCGCGACATCAGCATCGCTGAGCTTAAGGATTTGAACAATCCATTCAATACTCCAGGTTATTACTATACTCCATATGGTGTAACCAACCCATACTACCTTTTGAACAACTATAAAAATCAGTATGAGCAGGAGCGTTTCTATGGCAAGTTGCAGTTGGATTGGGACATCATCAAGGACTTGAAGTTCTCTGGTCGTTTCGGTCTCGACACAACTACCGGTCATCACGACACAGGTCAGCCAAACATGTCTCAACTTTTTAATGGTACTCCAAACCATGCTGATGCTTTGGCAGCATTGACTGGTGAAACAAGCCAGCAGACTGAGCGCACTCGTGAAATTGACTTGAATGCAATGTTGAGCTATAGTCATAATTTCATGGATAAACTGGACGTAAATGCAGTAGCTGGTCTTAATGGTAATGAGCGTAGATACAACTATTTCTATGCAGAGGTCACCAACCTGACTATCCCTACATTCTATAATTTGAACAACTCTTCAGAGAAGCCGACAGTAGATCAGTACAAGCAGCTCCGTCGCTTGATGGGTGCATACGGTCAGATTGATCTTGGCTGGGACAACTGGGCATACTTGACAATGACTGCTCGTAACGACTGGTCATCTACCCTACCTAAGGGCAATCGTTCTTTCTTCTATCCAGGTGTTACCGGTAGTGTTATCTTCTCTCAGTTCTTAACACCAGAGATGCAGAAGATTATCACCTTTGGTAAAGTACGTGCAGCTTGGGGTAAGACAGGTAATGATGCAAATGTATACATGACCTCTTCTGTATTTGCACAAGGTGGAGCAAACACATCAGGTTGGGGTACTAGCCAGTTCCCATTCACAAATGGTAACTATAATGCATATTCTGTAGGTAACGTATTGGGTAGCCCTACTTTGAGTCCAGAGATGACAACAGAGTTTGAGCTCGGTTTGAACATGGCATTCCTTCAGAATCGCTTGTCATTCGATGTATCTTACTACAATAGAGTATCAGACAAGCAGATATTCTCTCTGGCTATGGATCCTGCTTCTGGTTATACCGCACAGAACACCAACCTCGGTAAGATTCGTAACCGTGGTGTCGAGGCTTTGATCAGTGGCACACCAATTAAGACAAAGGATTTCAAATGGGATATTTCCCTCAACTGGACATTGAACCGCAGCAAGGTAATTTCTCTTCCAGAAGAACTCGGTGGAGAGTCTGTCATCTATGGCTTGAGTGGCGGCACAGGTCTCTATGCCATCGTTGGCGAGGAGCTTGGTGTGTTCAAGGCTTACACTTCACAGCGTGATGCCGAAGGTCACATTATCGTAGACCCTAAGACCGGTCTTCCTCTTAAGACTACAGAGCAGCAGATTGTTGGTAGCATGAACAGCAAGTATCAGATGGGTATTTCCAATACCTTCTCTTACAAGGGCGTAAGTTTGTCATTCGATTTCGATATTCGTAAGGGCGGTGTGATGTATTCTCGTACCAAGAGCGTCAACTATTTCGTTGGTAACGCTATTCAGACTGCTTACAACAGCCGTCATCCATTCATCGTTCCGAACTCTGTAGTTCAGACAGGCACAGATGCCAACGGCGCTCCTGTATATGGCGAGAACACAACAGCATTGAATGCAACCAACCTTTATAACTACTGGAACAATGGTGCAGACAATTACGATGCCGATTTCTTGGTTGACAAGAGCTATGTAAAACTTCGTTCCGTAGTACTTTCTTGGGATCTTCCTAAGGCTTGGCTTGCCAAGACATTCTTGACAGGTGTGAAGGTTTCTGTCTTTGGAAACAACTTGTTCCTCTGGACACCTTCTAGCAATACTTTCATCGACCCAGAGTCAACCTCTTTCGGTAACGACTTGTCTGGTAACTATGGTGAGTATTCTGCCAACCCAAGTTCTAGAAAGATTGGTTTCAATGTTTCAGTTAAATTCTAATAAGAAAGCTAATTATGAAGAAAATATTAGTATATAGCGCAGCTTGCCTCTTGGCGCTTTCGAGCTGCGACATGGATATCAATGACAACCCAAACTATCCAAACAATGGTGACGTGACACCAACATTGGTTTTCCCTTCTGTGGAAAATGCCTTGGCAGCAGTGCCTGGTGATGCTATGTTCACAAATGCGGGTTTCTTTGCCCAGTATTTCGAGCAGCGCCCTGAGGCTAACCAGTATAACGATGAGGCTGAGCTTCATTTCGACGAGTCTTCATCATTGTTCGACCGTTGTTATCGCACCATCTATGCAGGTGCCATGATGGATATCAAAGATGTAGAGAGCAAGACAAATAACAAGGCAGACCTGTTCGCTTGCAAAGTGATGACAGCCTTGGGCATGCAATACATGGTAGATGCATGTAGCGATGCTCCTTATACCGAAATGTGCCAAGGCAACGCCAATCCTACTCCAAAGTGGGACGATGGTAAGACTGTCTATACTTCGGTTTTAGCTGCCATGGATGAGGCTGAGGCTGCTATTCCTGAGGGGACAACAACCCTTTCTGTGACAGACCCTATGTTCAATGGTCGTTTGGATGCATGGAAGCGTTTTGCTAATGGTCTTCGTCTGCGTATGTACATGCGTTTGATAGATGGTGGTGTGGATGTAGATTCTTATACTGCCAAGGCTAAGGCATTGGTGGCAGAGAACTTGTTACCAAATAAAGATTGCACATTTAATGTATATAGTAATGCAGAGGGTCAGTGGAACCCATGGTATGCAGCCATTCGTGGCTTAAAGACCAACAACTTCTGCGCAGCTTACCCTATTGTTTCATATTACAGCTTGACCAAGGACCCTCGCTTGTCAACTACAATGGAGGCTAATGAAGCCGGAAAGTATGTTGGCCAGATTCCTGGTGCTAAGACTCTCTACAAGGAGTGGACTGGCAAGGATTGGAAGAACAAGGATGTAAGCGAAATTAAATATGGAGCGATTGCTGCAATGCCTATCTACATCATGCAGCAGTCAGAGGCTGAGTTCTTGAAGGCAGAGGTTGAACTTCGCTTCAACAACAATGCAGCTGCAGCTAAGGTGGATTATGAGAATGCTGTTCGTGCAGATCTCGTTTCTCGCGGAATCGACGACAGTGCTGTGAGTACTTTCTTGTCTGGTGCTAAAGTAAACTTTGACACTCAGGCTACAACTGCTGACAAGCTCAAACTCATCTATATGCAGAAGTGGGCTTCCTTCTTTATGCGCAATCATATGGAGGCATGGTCTGAGCAGCGTCGTACAGACGTTCCTGCACTTTCCACTGCTACTGCCAAGGAAGTATTTGAGGGTTCTACTAAGTACATAGCAGGTGATATGATCAATCCAGGTCTTAACTATTATGGCAACAATAATCTCTGCAAACGTATGCCTTACCCAGAGAATGCCCGCAAGTACAACAAGAATACACCTGCTGTCAAGACTTTGGCAGACCCAGTATTCTGGGATGTAAAATAATTCACTATACAAAAGAATAGTGAGATTCATTAATTCACAAAAGACAAGAAGAATATGAAAAAGATATTATTTTATACCTTGATGCTCTGCCTCTCATCATTTGCACTGACATCTTGTAATGATGACAATGATGAACTGACAGATGCTAAGGTTACATACTATCCTACTTTGGAAATCCAAGGTGCTAAATTTGTGGAAGTTCCTATTGGTACAACATATACTGAGCTGGGATGTAAGGGTGTTTTGCGTGGTGAAGACTGCACCTCTGGTATTGTAACATCAGGAACTGTTGATGTCAATACTCCTGGTTTATACAATATCAATTATACATATACCAATGAGCAGGGCTATAAGACATCAACACAAAGAACTGTAGCTGTTTGTGACCCAAGTATTACAACTGATATTTCTGGCACTTATAAAACTACAGCAGATACTTATGTAAATCTCGTAGGCATAAAAAACAATTATCCTATTGCAAATAATACAATAAAGATAACAAAAAAAGCTTCAGGTATTTTTTATATAAGCGACTTTATGGGTGGTCTATGGAACCAAACATTTGGTAATGGTACAGCTTGTGATATGAGTGGATATATTCAGTTGTTAGCAGACAATAGTATTGTTATGCTATCTAGTTATTGTTCTGCTTTTGACAATGGAGCTGACGAAATTACCAATGGTAAGTACGACCCTACAACAGGTAAAATTTCATATGAAATGAGTTATGAAAATTCATATTACAACCATGAGTTTTTCATTACTTTGCAAAAATAAATATTTTAGTTAAAGTATAAGATTATGAAGAAATATATTTCAATGTTTATGGTTGCCTTGGTTGCAACTTTTACATTTGTTTCTTGTGATCCTGAGACAGATGAGAAAGCTGGAGGTACAGCTGTTGAGAAAATGGCAGGTCTTTGGGATGTAACAGTAGATGTTGTTAATGAACAAGGCAATGTACTCAGTGAAGATCCATTTAGACTTGGCACAATCAACATTAACACTTATAATACAGCAGCTAATGATGCTGATAAGATGTGGCTTGATGATAATGCATTCTATGGGGTCAAGATGAAGGTGAACGTAACAGACTATAACAATGGTAAGTTTGAAGGAACACCAAACACCTCTTACAATCCTTCAGATGCACGGGCTGGCAACATCGAGTTCCTCAAAGGTCAGGTTTTCTATGGTCAGGGCAAGAACCTTCATGGTATGCCTGTAGACAGCATTTGTTATACTGTCAAATTCACAGATGATGACAAGGGTGCTATTTATCGTATCGCTGGTACTCGCCACTCAGGTTTCACTGAGTAATCAGAAATTATAAATACTATATAATTAAGGTGTATCCTTATTGCTCAATACAATGGGCAAAGGGATACACCTTTTTCTTTTTATCTCTCTCAAACATTTTCCCAAGAAGAAACGATGGCAATAGAATTTATACCTATCGGATTTTGATGGAATGTTTGAGAAACAAAGATCCTCAATACATGACAACATTTCTTATCCCGAGCTGAGGTAAATACTGGCTCAGGGGAGATTGTCTTATCCACAGACAATCTCCCCTGAGCCTTTTTCTTTCCATTCCTGATAATCGCTTTTTGATTTATATACTTTCGTTCTTGCGACTAACCTGTAGAACAATCGTAATACAAAATCAGCCACAAGAATTTTTCTCACGGCTGACTTTGTGTACCACCTTCTTTTGCAGAGATATGGTTATAATGGAAAGATAATATATGTGGTATTTATAATTAGTTCATTCCTGCAGAAAGGCGCTTTTCTATATTTTGAGCATTAATAATTTAAACTGTTTTTGTCTAACAAGAAGTCTTTCAGCCCGATTGTAAGGATGCCATCTTCATTTCTCTTGGGCTTGATATCATCTTTCACAATGATTATTTTCTTGAAAGAGTCCTTAATTCTCAATAGTGATGCCGATTCCTGCGCCTCTTTTTCTAATGTTGGCATGGCGAAAGCTGACTGGATGTAATATCGCTGACTTCCTTGATTCACCACAAAATCCACCTCCAACTGCTTCCTGATCAACTTGCCACTTTTGTCTGGCTCTCTGACTTCCACCATACCCACATCTACATGATATCCTCTTGTTCGCAATTCATTGTATATGATATTCTCCATGATATGTGTCTCTTCTTGCTGCCGAAAGCCTAACAGAGCGTTTCTGATACCAAGATCCGAAAAGTAATATTTTGCCAAGGTGTTGATATACTTCTTCCCCTTGATATTATATCTGATGGACTTTTCCACAAGAAACGCATCTTCTAAAAAACCTAGATACTTGTTTATCGTCTGATGATGAATGGCCACATTCTTGACACTCTTGAATGTATTAGCAAGCTTCGTTGGATTGCATGGAGCACCAATGGAAGAGGCGATAATTCGCAGCAATTCATCAAGCTCTCCCATGTTTTTTACCTTATGTCGTTCCAACACATCTACGAGATACACACTCTTATACAAGTTATTCAGATAATCTTCTTTTTTCTTATCTGTATCAAGCGTCAAAATAAGAGGAAGCCCTCCGTATGTATAATAATCTTTCCATGCATTGTCTGTTGTCCCTTTATATCCTTCACAGTATTCAGAGAATGACAATGGAAATAAATGTATCTCATCACCTCTACCACGAAACTCAGTCACTACATCCGTCGATAGAAAATGCGAGTTGCTGCCTGTAACATACACATCTGCATTTGATATATGCAGCAAGCTATTCAATACATCCGTAAACTCATCTACCATCTGTACCTCATCAAGCATGATGTAGTAGAGATTTTTGTCTGTTATCTGCTCCTTGATGTATTTCAACAGATTATCTGGATTACGCAATTCCTTATTGGTACGATCATCGAGGGCAACCTCTATGATATGGTCATCTGAAATCCCTTGCGAATTTAGATACTCATGAAATAACTTGAATAGAAGATATGACTTTCCACATCTTCTGATTCCTGTAATAATCTTAATCAAGCCATTCCTTTGGCTTGCGATTAGTTGGTCTAAATATTGTTGTCTTTTAATATCCATAATTATACTGTATTATCAAAAAGTGGCAACATTACCACTTTTCGTCACTGCAAAGATACAAAAAATATCTAAGAATGCGCAACTTTATTATCAAAAAGTGGTAAACTTACCGTTTTTCGTCACTGAAAAGGCTCAAACGAAGGCTTTCGCCATGATCTACAAGCAAAAAGTGGTAGTTTTACCACTTTTCGTCACTTTCCCATTTTCTCGTTCCCCCAAAAAATGACATTATCTCTCTCAAACATTTTCCCAAGAAGAAACGATGGCAATAGTATTTATACAAATCGGATTTTAATGGGATGCTTGAGAAACAAAGATCCTTTACGCATATGAATATGTGGCTCTTCTCAAATTTTAGTACATTTATGTATTTAAGCTAGTGGGAGACCTTGCTCGAACAAGTTCTTTCAAAATCAGGACACTGATTTTGTACTAAAATTTGAGAAGAGCCGAATATGTTTTCTCAAATTTATTGCCACATTTGCCACGCTTGTTATAAGTAGCTGATAATAAGAGAATAACGGGTGGCAATAAGGGGCTTTTTTATTATCACCTTATTGCCACCTATTGCCACGTTTTGCAAAAAACAGCGATTTTCAGGCGTTTTAGAGGTGTTTTGGGAACTAAAAGGTTGAAAACATTGAGCAAAAACGCTTATTTTCTATTCAATTTTTAGTGTTTTTCTATGCTTCTTATCGAAAAACCTCCCACGATGCAGCAAAAAAATACGTCCCGACGTAGCATTTCCTACGTCCCGATGTAGCAACAGACGCGTCCGGACGTAATTTTTCGAAAAGATCTTTGGTATATTTCATTTTAATTATTATCTTTGCAACGCAGTCCCGGTAAGGCCCTCTCCCAGATTATTCGATGCTGGTGATGACCCCGTTTTTTTGTTTTTCTTTTTATTTCCCTCATTCTCAAACATTTTTCAATAATTCCTTGCATCTTTCAGAAGAAAAGCGTATCTTTG
>ERZ1035014.959-NODE-959-length-11188-cov-15.983383_pt1 | contig 11188 bp, 10 predicted proteins | sample MGYA00520620_ERZ1035014 | MGnify/ENA primary metagenome ERZ1035014 (study PRJEB33766, sample SAMN09781744) | gut metagenome | biome: gut microbiome | host: Homo sapiens | place: Madagascar | study: EMG produced TPA metagenomics assembly of the PRJNA485056 data...
TAGGACGTTTACTAAATGAAAATGATTTAAATATTATCCCTCAAGACATCAAATAAAAAAAGCCATGACTTTAGTCATGGCTCAATTTATTACTTTTTAGATTTTGCTTTAATCTTATCAATCAAGGCTCTTAATTTATCTTTAACCCCTAGACCAAAACCTGCCAAGATAATTAACAAGCCTACCACAACGCCAACTGTACTTTCACCTGTTTCAGGAAGTGTTACTGTTTTTCCATCTGCGTTCTTAAAAGATACTGTTCCATTATCATTTTTCTGCCCACCAAACTCAGTCACATCTGCCAAACGAGTGTTACCTGAGGTATCTTGCACTACCAACTGACCATTTTGTGTCCCAACTACTGTCTGATTTGGAGCAACTGGCTGTGGTTTCACCGTGATATTGCCTTGCTCATCTTTATTGACAGCATCATCCGTGATTGGTGGATTTGTTGGTTGTGATGGTTCACTAGGTTTAGTCGTATCTCCACCTGTATCAGGATTGTTTGGTACATCTGGATTTGTTGGTTGAGATGGTTCGCTAGGTTTTGTCGTATCTCCACCTGCATCAGGATTATTTGGTACATCTGGTTTAACAGTACCACCTACTTCATCATTAGCAGGCGGTGTTGGAACAGATGGTTCTGTCTCATTACCTGTATTACCATCTGTTGACGGTGGTGTCACAACATCTCCAATAGTGTCATCTACCACATCATCAGAAAATAATACAACATTATTTACAGAATGATTCGTTGCTACCTCATCTGCAAAAGTAGTTGTTCCTGCTCCTGCTAATACTGCTGTCGTAACAGCTACCATTGCTAAAGTTTGTTGTTTTTTCATTTATTTTTTCTCCTTAAATTTAATATTGAATGCCTGTTGGAATCCCATGCAAACTGGCAATTTCCAACTGTTGTGTACCTGTGACATAATTTCCTGCAAGTGTAAGATTTTCTGTTCCCTCTTTCACCAAATCAACGGTGAATTGATAAACATTTTCACTATCGCTCGCATAAACTTTTAACGTACTAATATCAAGCTGATAACCAGCCTTTAACATTGTCACAACTGTTTGTGCCATTGCTTGACTAGTAACCGACAACTTATCCTTATACGTCACTTGAACATCAGACTGATTAGTGACTTGTATTAAATAATCAAAAGCAACCGTCAACGAAGCGTTTACTTTTTGTGTTTCTTCCTCACCTAGTAGTTCATCTGCTTTTTCAAGTGTTTCTGTCGCTTCATCTTGTGCTGAAAGCACTTCTGATTCACTTGTAGATGATTTTTTCTTAGTTGACTGTTGCGTAACCGTATCTGTTGTATTTGATGGCGATGACCGTGACTGTTCATTCCTATGACACGAACGAACAGATAAAATAATCAAGCCTACTAGTAACACTAGTAAGCCGATAATAACTTTTTTCTTCATTTTAAAACTCCTATTGCATTTGATTGTATGAATAGCTAAAAGCTTTCACTTGGGCTTTGGTTGCCTTTTGGTAAGCCCTAGAATCAGTCAAACTTGCTTTAACGATAAGACGTTTCGTTGCTTTCTCATCTTCACAAGTTACTAAAGTTAACGTTGATTGCCCAGCAACATCATTTAAAACCTCTGTTTGTTCTGGGCTGACAGATACGATTTCTGTAATGTTATAAGTATAAACCATAGACTTATCTGTTAAATAAATTGTCATACCAACCTTTGCCTTTTCTAACGGTGAAAAGAGCATTCGAGACGAGCCAGTTAAGCCAAAAACGTGATGACTAGCCAAAGCATAATTGTTTTCACCACCCATAACTTGACTATCTTTCATTGTTCCTGCACCATAAAGCAAATTGTCATTCGTCACGCCTCTAAAGATAGGAAGATTAATAGATAAGTCAGGAATAGCAACCCCACCAATAACAGGTAAATCTGTTCCATCAGAAGTCAATAAGGTTTTCATGGAGACAGACTGAACACTTGAAAAGTCATAAGTGGCTTCTGCTGTTTCATTTTTCGCAATCGTTGCTTTTGAAACCTTGCTTACTTGATAGTCATTAGATCTTAAGCCAATCACATAATGGCTAATTGATTTGCTAAATACTAATAATAGTCCAGTAACTATCATTAGTAGCATGATTATCTTTTTCTTCATATGCTTTCTCCAAGTCTAAAAATAAAGCTTTTAAAGTTTTAGCTCCCAAGTCAAACCATTACATACAACTTATTTGACTATTTTTTCTAGTTGAGATATAATGAGAATAGAAAAAGGGCAGTTGTGGAAACAACTACCCTATGCAGAACCGTTTAAGACGGTGACTTGTTTTAGATTATTTAAAAAATAACCGTTGACTCGTCAAAGTTATAGACGGTTATTTTTTATTGTTTAATTTTACGATTGCAATAACTAAGCCGATTAAGGTAAGTAAAAAACTACCAAAAGCAAGCATTAGTTGAATTGCTTCGTAAGTAGACAATAAATTGCTCCTTTCTGTTAGATTTTGATGAACTGCCCATAGGCATCACCACCCTTTCAGAAATCAGAGCCACCGTCTTAACTTTCCTGCGTTAAATATTATATCACACCTAACCTAAAACTTCATTACCTATTCCAAAAATCCTTTGTCATTTACAAGGGATTTTTCCTTTCTATCTTTAATTGACTGATGACGCATTAGAAACAGTACTATAACCTGCATTGCTTGGGTCGTAGAAACTCCAACCAGAAGCATATTGAGAAGTTGGGACATAACGATAAGACCACGTATATTTTCCAAAACCGCCGTTCTCACCAGACAAGTCAGCGTAATTTTGTTCAACAACTAAAATATCGCCATTCGCAAAAACGTGACTAACTACGCCTGTGTGACCAACTTCATTTCCTGCAGAAGCTGGTGTTTGACTAAAAACCGCACCTGCTGTTGGTGTTGTACTCACTTTATCCAAAAAACGACTAGCCCAGTTTTTCGCTATATCTTGACCATTGCCTAAAGTCATTGACACATGTTCACCGTCTTTCTCCCATAAAGCGTGCATAAGACTAGCAGAAAGGTCTGTACATTGACCGCCTGAATAGGCAATCGCATTCCAACCTGTACTATCTTTAAAACCTAAACCAACACTTGCAGGGTCTAAAGCATACTGTTTTAAATCATCTGGTAAATCATCTCTTTTCCAAGCGTTATGAGCACTGTAAGAAACCGTGCCACCATCAGTTGACCAAGACCCTGTACCGCCACCAGAAGATGAGGAACAGTTTTTAGTACTAACCGCTGAAACCTTATAATTCGAATCAGAGCTAGAATCACCTGCACTTGCGCCAAATGCTTGAGTAAACTTACTGTCATCATAACTGTAAGAAGCGCCATTAAACATGTCATAGGCCGTTTGAGCGTCAGCTTGTTTCTGACTTTGGTCAATATAAGCGGTATTTCCACGCTCATAAGCTTGCCAAACTAATGTTGCTTGCTGTGGGTCAGTCATCTGTGCCATTTGTTGGAACGAATGATTACCACCTGTTAAATCCATTGAGGCATTCCAGTCACCAGACAGAATCGCTCGTGCCACAAAGGTATTTTGAGCGTCCACGTCAAGCCATTTGCTATCGCCAGCTTCCGCAAACTTTGTATAAGGTGTGAATTGGTAAATGCCACCACCGCCGACAGAGTAACCAGAACCGCCAGATGGTATAACTCCCGCTGATAGTCCATTCGTTAACTCATCTGTGCCATAATGCCCCTCGGCACGGTCAACAAGAGCAAAGCCACCCTCAGAGTTAACCCAGCCAACAATACCAGAAGCCGAAGCACCGCTTAGCCCTTTTGAGACCCAAGAATCAAAAACCAGTTTAGCGTTGTTATAAGCCGTTGAGCCCTCATGCGTCCAATCCGTATCCGAAACTACCGTACTAACGGTAGCCCCAGACGTTGAACCAGAAGAAACATCACAACTTTCATCTGCACCAGCAAACACAGCAATGATGACAACGATAGTAATAAAGAAAGGCAATAGTAAAATAGAAAAGAGACAGCCTAAGCGCCGTTTTTTCATCTTACTCACCTCGCAATTCTGCTAATCGTTGTTCAATATCAGACATTCGTTTTTTATTCATACGATATTGTCTATTTTTAGTCGTTGTTTTAGCTAATCCACGTTTAAAAGCTGATTGACCTGTTTCTAACTGTCCCAAATCATCACTAAATTGATAGTGAAATAATTCATCTTCCAATTTATTAACCTTAGCTTGTTGACGATACGTTCGATAGTCATTTGGTAACTCATCAGACGCTGTCAAAGAGGATTCTGTTTGAGGAACTTCTACCTCTTCAATCGCTGAATCTTTTGAAAAGTCAGCCGTTGAATAATCTTCAATAGCTTTATCACTTTGAGCATTATCTGCTTGTTGATGATAGTCAATGGCTTCTTCATTTGACAAATCTTGTTCAAAATCTTCAATAGAAATATTTTCATTATCATCAAGAGAATCATCAGGTAAGCTTTCTTGATAAACACCATCATAATCAATGCTGTCATCTTCAATACTTGGTTCCCCCTCATCATATAATAGAACATCTGCCATGTCAGGATCAACTTCTTTAAAGTCAGCATCTTCAACAGTAGAATCATCATCACTATATGACGGATTACCCATGTCCTCAAATTGGTCATCATAATCAGAATTATCAGCTGAATCAGGTGGTACCTCACCATAATCTGGTTTTAATGTTGAAAAAGTTTTTTCCAGACCATCTTTAGCCGTTAAGGCTAAGCCTGCGCCACCACCAACAATAAATGCCCCTGCAGTCGCATAGTCACTCGCTCGATCATACATATTTTGACCTGACTCACGAAACTGACTAGGCGCATTGACTACACCGTCCGCAAGCCTAGCAACGCTATTTGCTTGATTATGACCCAAAATAAAGGTTAAGACTTTTTCTTTATTCTTCCAAATAGCGACAAAAACAAACAGTTGTACAACTGTTGAAATCACTAGTTCAAAAACAGGCTGAAAATCACTAAAACTAACTAAATCTTGTTCAGATAAACTATCAAAACCGCTTGATACAAAAACATTAATAATGGCTTCAATGTAAAAGACCATTAAGGTTAAGAAGCCCGTCAATACTGGAAAGAAGCTAGCTCCTAACATTAATTTGATAGTGTTAAAAATCACATCTTGCATACGAGGTGCTAGTGACACAATTAAGGCTAATGGAAAAGCAATCATTAAGAAAATCACTAACAATTGTGCCACAAAAGACATTAGTTGAATTAAGATTAGCGGTAAGCCTAAAATAACAGCTTCACCAATTTTCAAAACCACATAGAGGAATTTAATAAAAATGTAATCACCAACGGCAGAAACCCAGCGGTTTTTTTCCTCTCCATCATCTGCACCATGTCCTATATCATCTAAATAACCACCTTGCTTTCTATCAGCATCACGTTCGCTTGACTTTACCTTTTGAAATTTACCATCTACTACAGAACCAAGAACCTTTGAATCATCAAAATCTTCTGTTTCACCTGTCTGATTGTTCATGTATTTACCGTCAAGACGACCTGTATTCACATAAACATAGGCTGCATAAGCTGTTCTGGCAATGTAATTATCCGCAACAGATGTTCCTGAACTGATTGTTCTATCATCATTTTCAGGATTCACAATACTCATATTAGAGATTGTCTCACTAGCTGAATCTGCCACGTTATGAATCGTATCTAAGACATAAATCCCGCCAGACGTATTTTGCATAGTGCCAAAATAGCCTAAACCAAGCATAATTACGGCAAACAAGTGCAAAAGACGACGTCCGACATCACCTTTTGAAAAAGTATAACCAATAAAAATACTAAAAGCCGTTACTGCTATCACAATATACAAAAGAGAATTATTGTAATTGCCTGAACCTGCTAAGCTACTCCATAAGTTTTTAGACGTGTCATAAACGGTATTTTTATAAACATCATATAAATCAAAACTTTCAAAAAAGCGAAGAATTAACGAAATAAAGCCAACAATCAAATCTAAAATCATAAGTGGACCATTGACAAATATTTCTGTTAAAATCTTCCAAACAGCACTGATATTAAAACTAGCTGTCGGTTCTATATAGGCTTTCAAATCAAAAATCGAAACACCAGATACCTTATTATAGAGGTTAACTAAAATACTTGTTGTATCTTCAGAACGCATTTGCACCTCCTAACTAGCGTATTTATTTTCTAACGCACTTGATTTTGTTTGTTTCATTGGTTTTAACAATGGGTCAATATCAGGGTGAATATTATCTACTGCTATCATGTTTAAGTTCCCATAGACATCATAGTAAAGGCATTCACCAGAAACCATATTATCCAGCCATTCTAGATTTTTTTCAGTCACTTCTAAACCTACATGTTTCAGAATATCTTTTCGTTCCGATTTTTCGTAAAAGGCAAAAATCGTTCCAAAACCAGTTGAATCATCATCATTTTCCGCATCATGTACAGATTGAGTGACTAAACCAAGCGTATTATATTTAGACCGTCCAACACGACGCATGGATTTAATAACCGCTTGTCCTTCTGATGATTGCATTAAGACCCAAGCTTCATCAAAGATTTCAAGTGTTTCATCATCATTACGTTCACCAAAATGTTTACAAAACGCACCTAGTGCAAACATCAAGCAAATTGAATTTGCTTCATGGTCTGAAATCGTTTCGGCATCTGCTTTTGGCAAACTTAAATCCGCAATCTCTAAAACCGTTACTCGTTCATCATAAGATAAGCCTTTAACATTACCATCTGAAAAAGCTAACTCCAAGATTGAGTTACGAATAATAGCTTTAAAGTATTCCCCAACTTCACGAACTTTCTTCTCTTCATCTTGACACAATAAGTCAATCACATGTCTAAAGCCAACTGTTTCGCCAGCTTCACGACGTTCTAAAACTGTTGTAATCGCATTTGTCAATGACGTTGTCTGATTGAGTTCAACCTGAGTTGCTTGACGTAACAAGTAAAGCAACATATTTTTAGCTGTTGCTTGCGCATTTTCTTTTTCCAAAATCACAATTGGGTCAAGTACCCCATGATTCGATTCAAGAGTAGCATCAAGGGTCACAAAATTGATATTCTCAATTTGCTTTTTACGTTCTGGGAAACGTCTTGCAAAATCAGGTTGACTAATCACCTTTTGATAATGCCCACGAAGTTCACGTTTTGGGTCAATGTACAAAATTCTCACATTTTGTTGACTTGTCAACAAGAAAAGCAATTGGGCTAAATAAGATTTTCCCTCACCAGTTGCGCCTGTGATAATCCAATGAGGATTCTTCGTTACTTTTCCCGCAATGTCCTCTTTATTTGCGACGGTCGCATTAAAGAGAACTATATTTTTAGAGCCTTTTACAGCTTCTTGCACATTATCCCAAGCCGTCAAACGATTATCTACTCGTCCAATATACCAACCGATACGGTTACCTGAACGTGTATTCGTAAATAACATTAGCTCCGCAAAGCCTTTACAAGTGACTAAATGATTCCATTTACGAGTAGTAACTTGCAAATCTTGACCATAAAGCAAACTTTGAAAAAGATAAGGCTGGTCATTACGAGCTTCAAACACGCTAACTTTCATATCTTGGAAATACGTTAAGACAGACTGACGACGTTGTTTTAACTGCTTAATACTTGAACCAGCAACAATTGTAAACGCTCCAAATTTAATCAAAGGTTCTTTGTTCCCAACCTTTTTCATTAAATCCTTTAGTGAATAAGCTCCCATTAAAATACTATCTTGTTGAACGGTATCCGTATTATAAGCTTCGTTCATGATGTTACGATAGCGATTATTCGAAGGCCCCATTTCACCATTTAGGCTCGTTTTATTAATAAATTCACCTTTTAACTTTAACCAAACAGGAAAACTCAAGCGTTGTAATAATTCTCCAAGATGAAAACCATTGAAAATCGTTTGTTGAAACTGACCGATTGGTAAAATAGAAATATATGACGTGCCATAAATACTAGAAAACTCTAAAATCCCTTTTTCAGGCATACTAACGACAGCATCAGTAACATTCGCTAATTCACGATTAGCCAGTACTTCTTCTTTCAAATGAGGAATATACATCATAAACTGTAAGGCTTGATGATAAAATAATTCTTCATTCGTTAGCCGTTTAGCCTTAAGCGGTGACAACAACTGATAAATCGTTGCTTCCACTTCTTGATAGTTTTCATACCAATTCGGTAATGTTTCCACCTCAAAACCTAACAAACCAGCCATGTTTTCAGCAATATCACTTAATTGATTCGTAATAACATCCTTTAAGTTTTCACGAACTAATTTTTTTTCAATGGTAATCGTAATTAACCACTCATATTCATAAGGAATTTCCATCTCCTTAGTTAAAGTATTAACTGTTCTTTCTAAGGATTTTTTACCAACTTCTTGAGAATCTGGTGCTAAATCCCTCTCAAAATCTTTTGCTTTTTCCTTTAACAAAAAATCTTTAGGAATTAAATCCACTTCAAAAAAGTGATATTTTTCTAGCTTTTTAATAACCTGTTCTACCGTTACTTTATGTTTTCGTTTTTTATCCGTATCTGTAATTGTAATTGGTGTGTTCGGAACTCGATAAAAAGCCGTGACAACACCGTCCTTACGTAAAGCCATATTTCCATCAGTCTTCGCTATCGGATATTCCAAACGCTTTACCATTTTTTAATTCCCCCCTTTATTTTTTAAAACTAAAAAGCCTTGACCGTTTAAAATCAAGGCTTTCATTTTTTATAAATGAGTTTTCTCAAAGACAAACTCTGTTTCCGTATCAACTCGCTCACCTTGATAGATGGCTCGCTTATCTAACCCAAATTCAAACCAATATTTCAACCAATCCATAATGAAAATATGCATTTTTTTACCCTCTGGTTCTGTCTCCGTATAATATTTTGCGATTTTATACGGCACAACAGCATAAAGCAAAATAGCAATCGAATGCGTATGAGCAATTAACCATGACATTAAAGGTGATAAGAGTTGAAGCATTAAAAACAACACTAAGAAAAAAACAACAAAAAAGGAAACTTGCATTGGCGTTGAAAAATACCAAATCCGCTTTCCTTTAGGTGTCTTAATTTCTTGTATCCAGTAGGGAGCATTAATTCCCCTACTGTAATCAAACAATTGTTCTTCTTCCATAATTTATAAACCTGAATTAATACCGAACCATTCCAAAATACCTGAAAGGAAGTTAAGCATTTGAGAACCTTTCAGCATAATAGCAATGATTGAATAGATAATAAGAACACCAACAATTTTTAAAATATCGCCAGACTTCCAATATTTAAAAATGAAAGCCGCTCCGACAAGGCCAAGAACATAAATGGCATCACCACTCATAAACGAACGTAAATTTGAAATATCCATGAATTATTACTCCTTAATTTTTAAAATAGTTATATAACTTTTCAACAACCCAACCATTATTTGATTGGGATAAATACAAGGTGAAATTTTCAGTGTGCTTATCAGTTGTATTTTTGTCTGTAAACGTAACAGACACTTGCACAACCTTTTGACCATCATCACCCTCATAAAAGAGAGCCGTTGAATTATCAATCGTATCCACTTGATACGAACCACCCATTAAGACTGGTTCTTTCATCACCAATTTTAAATCCGTCTCATCACTTGAAGCGTATTTATCAAAGAATACTTCCAAAAAGTCTTTAATTGAATCTGTTTCACTAGATGATAATTTCACCAAATCGGATGAATCATTTTTCTCAAACGATTTAGAATCGCCTTGATAAAGGTCATCAGCCAAGCTATAAGGTAGGGTAACAATTGTCAGCAAGCCATCTTTAATCTTAAACGGCACAGCTAAGTTCATGACATAACTGTTGCCTCTAACTTCATAACCAACTTTTACAATTGCTAAATCATAAGACTTATATTCCTCAACACTAATTACACGTTGTGATTTTAACGTTCGTGTCTCGTTCAATTCTTCCGTATAAGTCGAAGAATCAAAGGCATAATAGTCTTGCAGAGTCTTTTCTCTCTCTTCCGCAGAGTCCTTATCATAATTAATATAAGCATAAACAAAATTAGCCATATAATACTGCACACGTGACACATCTAACGTTGACGTCTGATTAGCATTATCTGTTAAGGTTGTTTCGAAATCAGCTACCTTATTTTTCAATGAATTTACTTGACTAGATAATGAAATGGCTCTAAGCGAACCAATAAAGCCAATAAACACAAAGAAAAGTAAAAAACCATAAGTCATGATGTTAGCTGTCCTTTTGGATAGCTCTTTAACCTTTGGTTGTTTGCCTTGCTTTTCTTTTTTCGAAAATTTCATTAAAAATGCCTTAATCTGGGTGAGACCACCCCCTTTTAATTTCAATTTAACGTACTCCTTTCCCTATTTTTCTGCTACATAGAAGCCTTTTTCAGTATTCAATAAAACACCTCGCTCAATATAATCTGTCATTATATCTTTCAAAAGATTATCTCGTTTTAAAAGATACGTAACTGTTTGAACTTCATCCTTAGAAACTAGATGATAATAATGAGAAATAATCTCTGTAACTGGTACGTGTCGTTTTAACAAATGAACAACAATAGATTCATCACCATCATAAAGCTCTTGAACACATTTTTTCAGCGCATAAGCCAAGGTTAATGACATCTCATTATCAACATCCCAATCAACAAAACCACAAACAAAAAAGGTATCATCTCTGATACCCCGCTCAAGCATACGTTCTCGTACCTGTTCCTCCGAAAAACGCATTAAATCTAACTGACACAAAAAGCTGCTGTGACCTGAATCACGTATTCTAATATTTGCTATCATACAGGCCTCCTTTAAATTATGATATGATAAAGTAAAAAACGAAAGGCAACCATTATGTTTTCAACTATTACAAAATTTAATGAAGAACCAGGAAATTCTGTCTTAAATCTGAACTATAGCATGTATATCATTGTTTTTACTTATTTAATTATCCCAACTGATTTTATGAAATTAGTAAATAAATTAACCATTTATCTACCTAAATTACCTTTTGAAATTAAAGACTACTTACTTTACTACCAAGTTATTTGCGTACTGACAGTTGTAACCTTTGTTATTTCTAATTTTGGATTAATAAACACTGACACTACTGCTCAAAATGTTATTTACTCTTTATG
>ERZ1035014.960-NODE-960-length-11179-cov-4.768069_pt1 | contig 11179 bp, 13 predicted proteins | sample MGYA00520620_ERZ1035014 | MGnify/ENA primary metagenome ERZ1035014 (study PRJEB33766, sample SAMN09781744) | gut metagenome | biome: gut microbiome | host: Homo sapiens | place: Madagascar | study: EMG produced TPA metagenomics assembly of the PRJNA485056 data set...
AATGGCTGGTGTAGCAAATCTGATCAGCGATATCCAGGGGCAGCGCGTAAAGAAAAAGATGGAAAAGATCAAGAAAGCGACAGCTGCCTATCATAAGTGATAGCTTGGGAGCTCCCTGTGTCTCTTGGTGTGGGGGGCTCTGCTTGGGATATACGCTATGACTTCCGGGCAATCCTTGATATTTTGCGATATTTTAATGACCCGAATTATGAGCAGGATGAAAAATGGTTGATTTGTTTGGACATCCTGTATAAGGACTTTTCTGTTATGCCTTCCCAGTTTTGGCAGGAGGCCGGGGAAAAGGCCGTTGATTTTATCGACATGGGAATTAAAGATGATGGACGTCCGAAACCCCATCTGATGGACTGGGAGCAGGATGCTCCGATCATCATTCCGGCAGTAAATAAGGTGATCGGGCGTGATGTCCGGTCATATCCAAAGGGTGAGCTGCATTGGTGGACGTTTCTTAGCGCATACATGGAGATTGGCGACAGCCTGTTTTCGCAGGTAACCAGCATACGGCAGAAAAAAGCAAAGCACCAAAAATTGGACAAGCAGGAACAGAAATGGTACCAGGAAAACAAGAATCTTGTGGACTTAAAGCAGAAGTATACGGAAGAAGAGTTAAAACAGCAACAAAGAATGATGAAGTGGCTTGATTAAGGCGGTGAGTGTATGGCGGCAGACGGACATATCATAATTGACACAAAAATCAACGAGGACGGATTTGAGGCTGGGAGCAAGGATATCGAGGCGGCCGCCAGAAGAATGGCGGCGTCTGTTGGAGACATCGGCAAAAAAGCGCAAATTTCCCTTGAGAAACAGCTCAATGCTTTTTCAAAGCAAAATGCAGCTTATGCGGCACAGGAGCAAAAAGTTGACAGCCTGCGTGCAAAAGTTGAAGAATTAGGAAATCAAAAAATCGAAACGGAAGCCTTTACTGATCTTGAAAATCAGTGGAATGAATTGAATCAGAAATACATGGAAGTCTCCCAAAAACAGCAGGAACTGCTAGATATGGGATTCCCCGCGGATTCTGCCGGAGTCGCGCAGTACACAGCCGAAATGGATCGACTTGAAGCCAAAATTGACGAAATAGAGCAGAAACAGCAGTCCATGAAAGATTCCGGTGAGGCATATGTTGACCCTACATCAACATATGAATACGCAAATGCGCTGAGTAGATTAAACGCAGAAGAAACAAAATTGGACTTGTCTGGGAATAACTTGCAAACGTCTTTTTCTTCGCTGAAACAAAAAACAGAAGAATTGAGTTCTTCCGTTAAACCGGCACCTGGTAAATTCTCTAAATTTGCAAAAGCGCTTGGAGTTACCTGGACAGCTGGGAAAAAATGCGTTTCTATCCTCGGAAAGCTGGCTGGAGCTATTGGAAAAGGTGTAGGGAAGATTGCCAGCTTCGCAAAGCAAAACAATAAAAGCAACAGCTCTATGGGCATGTCGCTCAAAAAAATTTTGAAATATGCGCTTGGAATCCGAAGTTTATTTGTCCTCTTCAATCGGCTTCGGAGCGCGGCAAAAGAGGGATTTAACAACCTGGTGCAGTATTCCAGTGAGGCGAACAAGTATGCGTCCATGCTCAAATCCTCGTCTACCAAGCTGAAAAACAGCTTTGCTACGGCCTTTGCGCCGCTTTTGTCCGTGGTGGCTCCTGCCATCACCAAGGTTGTCAACCTTATGTCTGCAGCAATGACAAAAATCGGAATGTTTATTGCGGCACTCACTGGGAATAAAACTTTTGTTCAGGCCGTAGATGTGCAGGAGGATTATGCGGCGTCTCTTGATAAGACATCATCAAGCGCAAAAAAAGCCGCGAAATCGCTTAAAGGCTATCTGAGTCCTCTTGATGAAATCAACAGGTACGATGACGGAAGCGATAGCGATACTGACACGGGATCCGGCGGTTATACGGGCGTGGATCCCAAGGATATGTTTAAGACAGTAGACATCACAAGCCCAATCAAGGACATTGCAAACAAGATCCGTGAGCTGATTAAGGCGGAGGATTGGGCAGGGCTTGGCAACTATATCGCTGATGGAATCAACGTCGGAGTGGAGAGGATTAAGCAGATTGTGAGCTGGGATAATGTAGGCCCCGGAATCACAAAGTTTTGCACCGCAATCACGGAAACTCTCAACAGCCTTGTCGATGGCGTTGACTGGGATAACCTGGGAAAGACCATCGGTTCCGGAATAAATACGATTATCAACACGATTTATCTGCTCATAACCGGAATTAATTGGAAAAATATCGGAAAATCCATTGCAAAAGGAATGAATGGAATCCTGAACAGTGTTGATTTTAGCAAGTTGGGAGAGACTTTTGGTGCAAAAGCTATGATTTTGCCGTCTCTCCTGTATGGTGTGATCACAACACTGGACTGGAGCATGGTGGGGCTTGCTATAGCCAACATTTTGAATGGTATTTTATCCTCATTTGATTTAACACTGATTGCTGGAGGGCTTGCCGCTTTTGTCAACGGAATAAGCTCTGCCATTATCAGCATGGTAGCAAGTTTTGACTGGGAAGGATTGCGTGCGGAGATTGCGACCGGAATCAATACATTTTTATATAGTGTTGATTGGGGAGATTTTGCGTCTGCGATAAGTGATTTGTTCGTAAGGCTGCTATCAACTCTCATAGATCTGATTGAAACTATAGACTGGGCGCAGCTTGGTATGGCTATTTGGGATTTTATCTCTGGTATTGACTGGATTGGTCTTGTATGGAATCTCTTTAGACTTATTATTGATGCAGTAGGAGCCGCTCTTACTACTTTGGGTGGTATTGTGTATGGGTTCCTGTCTGATTTGTGGAGCGGAATCAAATCACTTTTTGCACCGGTTGGCGAATGGTTTATGAGCTGGTTTAGCCCAATTGTCGACTGGTTTGACGGGATTCTTAATGGGATTGTATCGGTTATTAGTGGTGTATTTACTGGAAATTGGGAGAAAGCATGGGAAGGAGTAAAATCAATCCTCGAAGGCGTATGGAACGGTATTGTGACTGTAGTTAAAACACCAATCAACCTTGTTTTCGGACTTATCAACGGAATGCTCTCCGCTATTGCAAACGGTCTAAATGGAATTATCCGGCTGATAAATAAACTTAGCTTTACGGTTCCCGATTGGGTTCCTGTTCTCGGAGGAAAAACATTTGGATTTAATTTAAGCGAAATCACGCCTCCGCAGATCCCTTACCTTGCGAAAGGTGCAGTCATTCCGCCTAATGCTCCATTTACCGCAGTTCTCGGTGATCAGAAGCGCGGAACAAACATTGAAACACCGGAAAGCCTCCTGCGACAGATCATGAGGGAGGAACTTGGCCGAAGCAGCGGCGGAAGCGGCGGATCGTATACATTTATCGGCCAGATCAACCGGCGTACATTGTTTGAGGAGGTCATCAACGAGGCAACAATCCGGCAGACAGTGACCGGAAAGAACCCGTTTGAATTGGCATAAGGAGGACATATGGTACAGGAATACGTCAAATTTAACGACACGATCATCCACCAGCCGGATGAATTTTCGGAGTCCTTTGTGTCCACCTCAACAAGTGATTCAGGGCGGACGCAGGACGGAGTGGCGCATAACACATTTATGTTTACGGTAGAGAGCTTTTCTTTTAAAGCTACCCATATGCACCCGTGGGAATCGGCACAGATTATGCAGATGATTGTCGGCCAGCAAAGGTTTAAAGCACATTACTTTTCTCCGTATTATGGAACATGGCGAGATGACTATTTTTACGTGTCCCAAGGGTCGATTTCGGCAAAAACGCTCGAATTAGGAGTTGAAAACCTTACAGATCTGTCTTTTAACATGATTTGCATAAATCCTTTGTAACGGATGTAGGAGTATGTTGCGATATGAGGAATGTAAGTAACGGATTTAAAAACACGATGGAGACACGCCGGGATTTTTATTCCCGTGCTGTGTTTACCTTTCCGGATGGAAACAATTTGACACTGGGCAAGAGTGAGTTTTCCATCTCCGGAAACGGAATTGTGGACGGAGCTGGAAGCAATGCGTTCCCTTTGGGTGCAGTGATTGCAAAGCAGGTCACATTTTCCATCAATAACGACCGTGGGCAATATGCAGATTATTCCTTTTATGGGGCGTCTGTGGTGTTATACCTGTGTTTTGATATCGAAAGTGGGACGGAAGAGCTTAAAATCGGTACGTTTTATGTTGTAAGCCCAGAAACATATGGGTCCACCATTACGCTCCAGGCGATGGATGATATTCACAAATTGGATACCACTTACACCACATCACTGTCATTTCCGGCAACACTAGGGGAGCTGATGGTGGATGCCTGCAGAACTTGCGGCGTGACTTTGGCAACCTCTGTTTTTCCAAATTCGGATTTTGCTATAAAGAAAAAGCCGTCCGGGATCACGTTCCGGGATTTTGTAGGTAACGTTGCTATGCTTGCCGGTGGGAATGCTAAAATGGACGAAGAAAACCGGCTGTACATCGTCCCTTATGATTTTTCTGAAGGATTCTCAATCCTGGATGGCGGCGTGTTTGATGACGGGGAGCCAAAATACAAATCTGGGAGCAAGGTTGATGGTGGAACCTTTAACCCTTGGAATGACGGATATCAGCACAATGATGGAAATTTTACTGAGGTTGATGATGTCCATGTCCTGAGCGATTTTAAGCCCGGAATGACTATCGGAACTGATGATGTGGTTATCACCGGAGTAAAGCTTACCAGTGGGCAAAACGAATACTTGCACGGAGCGGAAGGCTATGTACTGTCGCTGTCCAATGATCTTGTGGACGGAGATGAACAGGCTGCAGTTGATTTGATTGGTAATGCGGTTGTAGGTATTCGTTTCCGCCCTTTTTCCGGTGATCATATCGCTTACCCACTGGCAGAAAGCATGGACTATGCATACATCACAGATCGGAATAAGACGATCTATTCTGCCGTTTTAACTGATGTAGACTTTGAGTTTTTTGGATATACAACACTTAAATGCGCGGCAGACACACCGATCCGGAATAACGCTGATTATTCCAACTCCGCCACGAAAGCGGAGCAGGCGGCAAAGAAAGAAAGCCAGCGGCAGCTGTCCGTGTATGAGCAGACCGCAACTAACATGATGCAGCTGATCTCACAGGGCTTTGGTCTGTATTTTACCACCGTGGAGCTGGCAGACGGATCCAAAAAGGCTTATATGCATGACAAGGCCAATCTTGAGGAGTCAAGTGTCATTTGGACGTTGACAAGCACCGGCCTGATGGTATCAAAGGACAAGGGATTGACTTTTGCGGTAGACGCAAACGGAAACGCGCTTTTTAACGTGATCACGACCGGAGGTATCAATGCGGACTGGATCAACACCGGAACGCTAAGTGTAGGCGGAAACGGATACATGGGTAAGGTGCGGATCCTAAATGACAGCGGAACAGAAGTCGGAAGTCTGTCAACGGCAGGAATCACAGCGAAATCCGGAAACATCGGAGGATTTTATATTGGCGACAACTCACTATATAAACTTTACGATTCAGGAAAAAGTGAAACTGGTGTAGGGGCAGGATCAAATACCGAGAAATATGCTTTCTGGGCTGGAGAATCAAATGGTGCTTATGGATCCTCGAAAACAGATGCAAAATTCCGCGTTGATCACGGCGGCGGACTGTATGCAGAGGCAGCGACTATCAAAGGGCATGTTGAAGCTTCAAGTGGTTCGTTTTCCGGAGAGGTCAACGCTTCCTCGGGAACATTTAATTCCGTTACCGTCAACGGAAGCACCTGGAGCGGCGGAAGTGTCAATTCTGCATCCATCGGCAGTCCAGTAATCTCCGGAGGAAGTTATTCCGGTGGATCATTAAGCGGCGGCAGCTATTCCAGCGGCTCCATGTATAGCTGCAGCGTTCCTCCTGGATCTGCGCTATATATGGGCGGACAGTCTAATTACATTGACTATCAGGACAGTGGGCAAGTAAGAATCACCGCAGGAGGGCAGGCAGGTGTCGCTCTTTCCGGTGCTGGTGGAATTTTTGTCCGCTCCGGAAATCTGTCTGTGGTAAATAACGCATACATCACCGGAGCACTCAGCGTTTCCGGGAGTAAAAACAGAGCAGTTAAAACAAAAAGCTATGGAACACGTGCACTTGCAGCATACGAGACCCCGTTCCCCACTTTTGCAGATTATGGAAGAGGCCAGATCGGGGAGGATGGAATGTGCTGTTTGGTAATGGATTCGGTGTTTATGGAGACTGTTGGCCCAGCGGAACCTATCGTGTTTTTGACCAAATACGGGCAAGGAGATATTTGGGTGGATGAAATCTCTGCTGAAAACGATAAAATCATTATAAAAGGAACTCCAAGTCTGAATTTTTCGTGGGAAGCACGATATGAACAGGCAGGAATTGACACAGAGCGGCTGGCGGTGATTGATGAGAACACAAACGAGATTGATTACGGCGCTGAAGCGGCAGATTATATGGCGGCATACGAAAGGAGCATGGTTGATGGATATTAAAAAAGTAACCAGCGTAACATATCACAACACGGCAGAGGGTGGTCGGTTGTCTTACACCTACTCTGTGATTGATGGGACAAGCGGAACATTGAAATCTGTCAACAATCGGGCAGACATCGTGCTTGTGGATGGAATTGATGGCGTGGCGGACGCAAAGGCAAACGTCACAGCTATCATGGATTTTGTAACCGGAAAGATGGAGGAATAGCATGGCAGTCCAGTGTAGGCATGGTAAATATGCGGACTTTAAACCAGAAAAGTTGGTCACCGCCGAATGGGCTACGGTTACCGATGGGGATCCAAACGCGAAAGATGGCAAGGGCGTCTATCATTGTTTCGCGCCTGGAATTGTTAAAAGAATGGCCACATACGAAGATATGAAGGAAAATGTGGACAACGCAACCAAAGACATCCAGGGTAGCTTTACGGCGTCTATAACAGAAGCGACAGCTGCTGCAAACAGCGCTGCAACGGCGGCAAACGAAGCAAAAACAGCCGCAAACACGGCGGCCACGGCTGCAAACGAAGCAGCGATCAAAGCAAACGCGGCAGCAGGCGGAGATATAGCGGAAAAAACGGTCACATTCACAGAAGCAACAGCACGAGCGAACATATCCACTGGTGAAAAGCTGTTTGTGATGTTTGGTAAAATCGCGAAATGGTTTGCGGATTTGAAATCAGCGGCGTTTTATGAGGTGAAAAACGATCTCACGCAGGAAACGCCAGGGGAATCAGTGCTTGACGCGGCACAAGGGAAAGCACTGAATGACAAAATCGAAGATAGAAACATTGTTGAGAGCCAGACTGTCAAAGGCATCGGGCAGTCATATCTTTTTGTTTCGCCCAAAGAAGGCTACTCCCTCGTGGCAGCATATAATTACGGGCGGCAGTATAACGATGTAAGAATTACAGATATTGGATTTAATGGAACAGAAAACGTTTACTATTTATTCCTGGACAAAACGCAGGGAACAAATGCTACCATCGCGATTCGCTTTGTTTGGGTAAAAACATCATAAGGAGGAAATTATGAATCTTGACTTTTTAACTAATTATGCAGTCCCCATTGTTGTAGGTGTGTGCCTTTGCGTGGGCTATATCCTTAAAAATGTAGTTCCAAATAAAATGGTAAACAGATTTATCCCTCTTATCATGGGAGTTCTTGGTGTGGCTCTCAACGCCTGGATCAACCTTAATTTTACGCCGGAGATCCTTTTAGGCGGTCTTCTGTCCGGTCTCTCAAGCACTGGCTTGTATGAGGCTTTTAAAAATTTGATCAATAAGGAGGACTAGCAATGAATAAAAAGATTTTACTGGTATCCGGCCATACATCCGGCCATAATCGCTGCAAAGTAACCGGCGTCAATGAGGGAGATCTCAACATCGAGCTGGTGCAGCTGATCCAGCCGATCCTGTCCAAGTATGCGGCGGTCACCGTATACCCTTGCGAGAGGGATATGTACCATGACGTGAGAGATGGCAGATGCCAGGTTAATTTCAGGGATTATGATTACATCTTCGAGGTGCATTTTAACGCTGGCGGAGGACGTGGGACTAGCATCCAGATCCACAGCAACTACGAGGGCGGAATCAGCGTGGAGCAGACTGTCATTGATCGCGTAGCAGCGTTTGGTTTCCGGAAGCGCGGCGACAATGGAAGCGGCATTGTGAGACGGTCCGATCTCCTCAATATGAACACAGCGCTGCGAAAGGGCGTGGATTATGCGCTGATTGAGGTGTGCTTCTACGATTCGGCGGCGGATCTGGCCATCTACCAGCCCAACAAGAGCAAGATTGCCCAGGCCATCGCTGGCGGAATTGCGGACGCTTTCGGACTTACCGGCACAGCACAGCCGACACCAGCACCAGCTCCGGCGCAGAGTTACACCGAGTGGGCTGGCAGGGTGCATGACGTGGATCCGGTCGGGCTGATCGTAAGGACAGGGCCGGGCAAGAATTATCCCAGATATGCAGCTTATCCCAAGCTGTATGACGGCAATATGATCAGCGTCATGGGCGAACAGAACGGATACTACCACATCCGGATCAGTAATCCGGTGGCCGGAACACATATCGGCTGGGTAAGCAAGGATTATGTGAGCAGAGGATAATATAAAAAGACGGGATAGTGATTAGCTATCTCGTCTTTTTACTGAGCAAGAATTTCAATCCTCACTCACAACTTTGAGCACTCTTTTGTAACTGCGCCCATCTTTGTCCCGTGCGCTAAATACGGGGGTCGCGTCACCAGCCAGCACCTCGTTGATCTGGTAATCCCATCCCCAAGGGGCGGTTACGATTACTCCGCCAGATACAGTCTCGCTAAGCGTCCATCCGTCCGGGATCTCAACGTTCATCTTGTCAGAACATACAGCTGTTGCGTGCGGTGCCCCATAAGTGTACAGATTCCTCTTTTCGGCTGCTAAGCATCCATAGTTCTTGTAAATTTCGATACTATTTTTCATTTTGCATCCTCCCTCTTATAAAATTAACAAAGATTGTATTTTTCTTTGATTTTTCTGAGCTTTTCCGAGTATTCTTCTTCTTCCAAAAGATATCTGTTTAACTCGTCATATTGGTCATCTGTTAGGTCCGTCTTTTTTTGATTGACGTAAATGGAGTAACCGCGTTTATTGCTTCCGTAAATTTTCCCGTTCCAGTGACCTTCTGGAATCCATTCAGGCCGATTCGGTTTGGACAATTCAAAAATTTCTTTGCTCATTTCCTTTGTTTTTGATTCTCTTTTGCCGAGAATATCTTTTAAACCGACTAGATCTTGATCTGTGATCCCATTTTTAAGTTTTGCGCCAAGACTGTGTGCTTCTGTTATAAGCGATGTATAAGCAGGCTTCCAATCCAGGATATTCTCAAGCTGGATTGATTTTGACCACGCGTGTTTTGGCACTTTTGTGGACAGCTCGCCCAGTAGACCTGTTGCAGGCTCGTAGTCCCATCTGTAACCGGCCGCTTTAAGCTCTTCCTTGTGCGGCAGTGTATTTCCTCCGGCAACCATAACGATAGCTGGATTTATTACACTTACGCGTATTTCGATTTCGAAAGGCTTTTGAGCTTCCGCAGCTCTCATACGTTCTTTGTAACATTCCGGGCACTCAAAGAAGTGTGACGCAGCCCATTTCTCCCAGCTATCGGCGTCTGCGCGATTACACCGGATAGCTGTCATCTCAAAATCCTTCCCACAGATTTTGCATCTGCATTTTGCTATTGCCTTTGCCATATCTGCCCCTTAATAATCGTATGATCCGCCGTCAATTCCGGTTCTTTCCGCTAGTGCGCGCTGAACGCGAATGTAGGTTATCATATAATAACCTTTGTCGCCATACGAATCACTGTCTTCGTGGTCGCCAATGATGCCAACGACATCATCCAGCAGAGCGAAAGCTGGTGCCGTTTTTTCGTTTCTCGAAATTCTAATGGAAAGAAATTCCTGGAAAACGATAGTGAAGCACTTATAAGGATCTTTGTCCGGCTTATAATAGCCGTTGAACATAAGTTTCCTTAATTTCGGATATTTTGCGTAAGCAGCGAACCATTCCATTGCCGCAACAAACACCCCGAACGCTCGTGCCGGTTCGTCTGTAAAATCCTCCTCCCAAGGATCGAACCGCTTGCCGTTTGTTGAGGATACCGCCTGAATGTCGCGGTCTGCATCTGTCTCCTCAAATTCGAGCAGGTCACCCGGCTGGAGATTCAGGAGATAGCACAAACGATTCAGCGTTTCTGCGCTGATGTTCGTGTTTTCCTCCCTAAATTTTTTTATTGAGACCTGCCCAAAATAGCCATTGTCTCTGATTACTTTTTGGGAGATGCCCTTTGCGTTGAGCATCTCCATCGGATTTATCTTATATTTTAACATATTATGCCCTCCCTTACAAAACGTACTCGATGAGGTACTGAGTACCCTCGTAAGTAACCATCGTATAGTCATCGCACACTCCGTCTTTTCCCTCTTCGACAAAGGACTTTATGCACTCCTGATCCTCAGGCTCGCAGCCCTGTGTGTATTCCTCAAAAAATTTGAGAAAATCAGCGACCTCGTAAATGGTTGCTCCGCGATTCAAATAATACTCGGCCTCGCTTTTGGTTGATCCTGCCTCAACCAGAATTTCGATTTCTTTTCTTCTATCCATTTTCAATCCTCCTCCTTCTGCTTTCTGGCCATTGTGCAGACGTCCGGATCTGTACAGCAGACATCCGTATCCATAAGATCCAGAGCCGCAGATCCCGGAAAAGCGTACATGCAGCCGGTGCAGTAGTGACCGCCCATGCAGCACTCTTCCTTTGTTACTTCGGAACACTTTTTGTACTCCGCCATTTCTCGTCTTGTCATGTTACCACCTTTCTGCTGTTTTATCGGACAGCTCCGTAAAATTTATTTTCATGCTTCTGTCGGATTCTCACCCCGCGGATCTTTAGCCGTCCGTGGTCACTGTTGGGAAACTGTACGCCCTTCCAACCAGGCTTCTTGGTTACATCTATATAATAACACTAAAGTTAGTGTTTTTCAATACATTTCTGCACTAATATTAGTGTTTTTTGCAAAAAAGTAATCAATAATAGTGCTCAATGGCAGGCGTGTCCCAATTTCGTCTGTTAAAAATCCTGTTGCACATTTATTCTATTTATCCTATAATATATATAAC
>ERZ1035014.965-NODE-965-length-11156-cov-13.641924_pt1 | contig 11156 bp, 5 predicted proteins | sample MGYA00520620_ERZ1035014 | MGnify/ENA primary metagenome ERZ1035014 (study PRJEB33766, sample SAMN09781744) | gut metagenome | biome: gut microbiome | host: Homo sapiens | place: Madagascar | study: EMG produced TPA metagenomics assembly of the PRJNA485056 data set...
GTCTACTGCGACTGGTATATCGAGATCTGCAAGACCCGCCTGAACGGCGAGGACGCGGCAGCCGCCGACGCGGCCCGCAAGGTGCTGGTCTACGTGCTGGACAAGGCGCTCAAGCTGCTGCACCCCTTCATGCCGTTCATCACCGAGGAGATCTATCAGGCTCTGCCCGGCAGCGCCGAGACCATCATGAACGAGAAGTGGCCCGGCGACGAGAACATGAAGGTCTGGGCCGAGGACTGCGCCGACTTTGAGAAGCTGATGGACTACATCAAGGCTGTCCGCGCCATGCGTGCCGAGATGAACGTCCACCCCGCCAAAAAGACGAGCATGGTCATTGAGACTGCCTCCCCCGCCGCGTTTGAGAAGGGCGGCGCGTATCTGGCCCGCTTTGCCTTTGCCACCGACGTGACGGTCACGGCAAAGTACGAGGGCAGCACCGACGGCATGGTCAACGTGGCGACCCCCGACGCGAAGGGCTTTATCCCGATGATGGAGCTGATCGACCGCGACAAGGAGCTGGCCCGCCTGAACAAGGAGCTGACCAAGGCCGAGAAGGAGCTGGGCATGTTCACGAACCAGCTGAACAACCCGAAGTTCGTCGAGAAGGCCCCGGCGAAGCTCGTCGAGGAGACCCGCGCCAAGCTGGCTGCCGCCCAGGACAAGGCCGCCAAGATCAAGGAGAGCATTGCGGCGCTGGGGTAAGTCTGAAGGCTTCCCCCGTGGGGGAAGCTGTCACCGCAGGTGACTGATGAGGGCAGCGTTTCCGCCGCAGCTCGTTCACGGGCAATACTGGCACACTCGCCCCTCATCCGGCCCTTCGGGCCACCTTCCCCCGTAGGGGAAGGCCTTTCAGCCACAAACAAAAAATAACCCCGCCCCGTCAGGAACTGCATCCTGACGGGGCGGGGTTTTCTCGTTACAGCACAAAAATTACAGAGGAATAGTTACAAGGGCAAATTACTTGCGGCGCTTGCCCTTGCCGCCCTTGCGGGTGTTGGTCTTGGCAGCGGCGGTCTTGACGGCCTCGACGGCCTTCTCGGCTGCGGGCTTGGCAGCCTCAACAGCCTTCTCAACGACAGGCTCGGCAGCCTTGACGGCCTTCTCGACGACGGGCTTCGCAGCCTCGACGGTTTTCTCAACGACGGGCTCGGCAGCCTTGACGGCCTTCTCGACGACAGGCTTCGCAGCCTTGACGGCCTTCTCAGCGGCAGGCTTGGCAGCCTTGACGGCCTTCTCGACGACAGGCTCGGCAGCCTTGACGACCTCGGTGGCGGCCTTCTCGGCAGCGGCCTTGGCCTTAACGGTGGTGGCCTTCACGCTGGTCTTGGGCTTGCGGGTGACCTCGCTGATGGTCCAGAACTGGTTGTCACCGTTGACGTCAGCCCAGATCTGCAGCACGGTGCCGTTCTCGGTAGCCATGCCGGGGTCCAGCAGCTTGCCGGCCAGGTTGGACTTGATCTTGACGCGGCCATCGTTGGTAGGCTCCACGACCCACAGCTGGCTGGATGCCTGGGCACCCTCCCACTGGTGGACGCGGGTGCCGTCGCTGACGCCGCCCATGTCCAGATCCATCATCTTGCCGGTGAAGCGGTTCTGGATGCGGTAAACGCCGTCGCCTGCTGCGACGAAGTTCCACTGCTGCCACTCAAAGTTGGCGTTGTCCATCAGCTGGATCTTCGCGCCATTGTCAATGTTATAGTCAGCAACCTCAATGACCTTGCCGTTGGCGGCGCTGATGGTATAGAACTTACCCTCGGTAAGTACGGTCTGTGCAATCTTCTTCGGTGCCATATTTGTTCCTCCTATAGGTATATCATGTATATTATGCGGCAAATCTTGTTTGTAGTTTCCCTCATGCCGCGTGGTCAAACACCGCTTTTTGCGTGTCTACGTATCCTATTATAACCACTTTTTTCCTTCCCGTCAACTTTTTGGCGCTGTTGCGGCATTTTGCACAAAAACCGCCGGGACGGCAGATGCTATCCCGGCAGTTTTGATTGATTTTATGCCGTTTTGCGGCTTTTTTCGACATCTCTGCGCTTAAGAGTTCTCGGCAAAGTTGCCGGTGTACAGGCGGTAATAGCGGCCCTTCTGGGCGATCAGCTCGTCGTGGGTGCCGCGCTCAATGATACGGCCCTGCTCCAGCACCATGATGCAGTCCGAGTTGCGCACGGTGGACAAGCGGTGGGCAATGACGAAGGTCGTGCGGCCATACATCAGGCCGTCCATGCCGTCCTGCACAAGCTTCTCGGTGCGGGTGTCGATGGAGGACGTTGCCTCGTCCAGGATCAGCACCGGCGGGTCTGCGACAGCCGCGCGGGCAATCGCCAGCAGCTGGCGCTGGCCCTGGCTCAGATTCGTGCCGTCGCCGGTCAGCATCGTGTTGTAGCCGTCGGGCAGATGCTTGATGAAGGTATCCGCATTCGCGAGCTTCGCGGCGGCCATGCACTCCTCATCGGTGGCGGTCAGGCGGCCATAACGGATGTTCTCCATGACCGTGCCGGTGAACAGGTGGGTATCCTGCAGGACGATGCCCAGAGAGGAGCGCAGCGCGTCCTTCTCAATGGACTTGATGTCGTGGCCGTCGTACAGGATCCGGCCCTTCTGGATGTCGTAGAAGCGGTTGATAAGGTTCGTGATCGTCGTCTTGCCCGCGCCGGTGGAGCCGACAAAGGCGATCTTCTGCCCCGGACGGCCATACAGGTTGATGTCATGCAGGACGATCTTCTTCTCGTCGTAGCCGAAGTCCACATCCTTAAAGACGATGTCGCCCTCCAGCTTGGTGTACCGGGGCTTGCCGTCGGCATCCATGCGTTTCCACGCCCACATGCCGGTGGACTCGTTCGTCTCGGTGACAGTATCGTCCGCTTCGTACTTGGCGTGGACCAGGGTGATGTCGCCCTCGTTGACCTCGGGCTTTTCATCCAGCAGCGCAAAGATACGCGCACCGCCGGCCAGCGCCATAACGACGGAGTTCAGCTGCATGGAGATCTGGCTGATGGGCTGGTTGAACTGGCGGGTCAGCACAAGGAAGCTGGCGAGACCGCCCAGCGTAAAGCCGCCGAAGCCGTTGATAGCCAGCGCACCGCCGAGGATGGCGCAGAACACGTAGGACAGGTTGCCCAGCTGGCCGTTGACGGGCATTGCTACCAGCGAATAGGAGTTTGCCTTGTCGGCGCTGTGGAACAGCTCATCGTTGAGCCTGTCGAACTCCTCAATGGCAATTTCCTCATGGCAAAAGACCTTGATGACCTTCTGGCCGTTCATCATTTCCTCAATGTAGCCATTGACCTTGCCCAGCTCCTGCTGCTGCTTGATGAAGTATTTGCCGGAGTTGCCGGTCAGGTACTTCGTCGCCAGCAGCATGACGCCGACCATCGCGAGGGCCAGCACCGTCAGGGGGACGCTCAGATAGAGCATCGAGGCCAGCACGCCGACGAGGGTCACAACCGTGTTGACGAGCTGCGGCAGGCTCTGGCTGATCATCTGGCGCAGCGTGTCAATGTCGTTCGTGTAGACCGACATAATATCGCCGTGGGCGTGGGTGTCAAAGTATTTGATGGGCAGCGTCTGCATGTGGGTGAACATCTCGTCACGCAGGTCCTTCAGCGTGCCCTGGGTGATCTTTGCCATCAGGCGGTTCTGCACAAAGACAGCAGCGATGCCGACGCAGTAGATGACTGCCACGCGCAGGATAGCCGCGGCCAGGCCGCTGAAGTCCGTGCTGCCCGCCTTGAGCAGCGGCAGAATGTAGCTGTCGATCAGCGTCTGGGAGAACATGACGCCCTGCAGCTGGGCGAACACGGCCAGCAGAATGCAGCAGAGCACCACAATGACCTGTGCCTTATAGCGGCTCATGACATAGGCGAGGATGCGCTTGAACACCTTGCCGGGGTTTTCGACCTTGGGGCGGGGGCCATTGCTGCGCCCGCCGGGGCCGACCTTTACGACTTTAGGCTGCTGTGCCATTATGCCTCCCCTCCCTTCTCATCAAAGTCGCCGGAGCCTTTGGTCTGGCTGTTGTAGACATCCTGGTAGATGGCATTTGTTTTCAGCAGGTTGGCCGGGGTGTCAAAGCCGCTGACCCTGCCGTTGTCGAGCACGAGGACCTTGTCCGCATTTTCCACGGAGGAAATGCGCTGGGCGATGATGAACACCGTCGTGCCGGGGATTTTTTCCGCAAACGAATGGCGGATCTTTGCGTCCGTCGCGGTATCGACGGCGGAGGTGGAGTCGTCCAGGATCAGGATGCGGGGCTTTTTCAGCAGCGCACGGGCAATGCAGAGGCGCTGCTTCTGGCCGCCGGAGACGTTGTTGCCGCCCTGCTCGATGTGGGTCTGGTACTTGTCGGGGAAGCGCTCGATAAATTCATCGGCGCAGGCCTGCTTGCAGGCGTCCTCGATCTCGGCGTCGGTGGCGTCTGGGTTGCCCCAGCGCAGGTTCTCGGCAATCGTGCCGCTGAACAGCTCGTTCTTCTGCAGCACCATGGCGACGTTGTTGCGCAGGGTGTCGAGGTCATATCTGCGCACATCAACGCCGCCGATGGTCACGCTGCCCTCGGTCACGTCGTACAGACGCGGCAGCAGCTGCACAAGGCTGGACTTAGCCGAACCGGTGCCGCCAATGATGCCGATGGTCTCGCCGGACTTGATGTCGAGGTCAATGTCCTCGAGGGCCTTCTCGCCATCCTTTTTATAGGCAAAGCTGACGTGGTCGAACTTGACGGAGCCGTCCCTGACCTCCATAACGGGATCCTCACCGTTCGTCAGGTCGGACTGCTCGTCCAGCACCTCGGCCACGCGCTTGGCGGAGGCTGCAGACATCGTGATCATGACGAACACCATGGACAGCATCATCAGGCTCATAAGGATGTTCATGCAGTAGCTCAGCATGCTCATCAGGTCGCCGGTGGTGAAGGTCGTTGCGCCGGAGCTGACGATGAGCTGGGCACCGATCCAGGAGATGAGCAGGATGCAGCTGTAGACGGTCAGCTGCATGAGCGGGGCGTTCCAGGCCAGGATCAGCTCGGCACGCATCAGCAGATTGCGCACATTCTCGCTTGCCTTGCGGAACTTCTCGCCCTCAAATTTCTCGCGCACATAGGCCTTGACAACGCGGATGGCGGAGACATTCTCCTGCACGCTCTCGTTCAGGTCGTCGTACTTGCGGAATGCCTCGCCGAAGTACTTGGTGGCGCGGCTCATAATAAAGGCGAGCGCGCAGCCCAGCAGGATGACGGCGATCAAATAGATGTTTGCCAGCCGACGGTTGATCGTGTAGGACATGATCAGCGCCACGATCATGCTGGCGGGCGCACGCACCGACATGCGCAGCAGCATCTGGTAGGCGTTCTGGATGTTGGTGACGTCGGTGGTCATGCGGGTGACAAGGCCCGCGGTGGAGTACTTGTCAATGTTGGCAAAGCTGAAGGTCTGGATGTTGCGGAACATGCCGCGGCGCAGGTTGCGGGCAAAGCCCGTGGCCGCGTGGGAGCCGGCCACCGCGCCCAGAATGCCGAACAGCAGGCCGAACAGCGCCGCGACGACCATCTGTGCGCCGACGGTGTAGATGACCTGCATATTGCCCGGCGTGACGCCGTTGTCAATGATGGAGGCCATGAGCTTCGGGATGATCATTTCCATGATGACCTCCGCGATCATAAAGATCGGCGTCAGCACGGAGACCAGGCGGAAGCCCTTGGTTTCACGTCCGAGTGTTTTTAACAATTGGTATTTCCCCTCTCTTGGTTGGTATTTTCCTCTTGCAGGATGTGCTGTGCGTTGCGCAGGGTCTGCTCCAGCACAGCGCGGGCCGCGGCAACCTGCTGCGGGTCAATGCCGCTTTGCAGGTCATCCTCAAACCGCGCAATGCTTTCTTCGATCTGCTTGTGACAGGCGCGGCCCTTCTCTGTGGCGATAAGGCGCTTTAAGCGGGCGTCTTTCGCCACGGCGCTGCGGGTGATGAAGCCATCCTGCTCCATGCCCTGCAGCATGGCGGTGACGCTGGAGCGGCGAATGTTGAACCACTGCTCAATGTCGCGCTGGTAGACGTCGCGGCCCTGGCGCTCGGCACGGACGATGTCGCCCAGCACCATGCCGCGCACGCCCGACAGCTCCGAGCTGACCTCGGCGTTGATGCGGGCATCCAGCGCACGGCGGATGAGCCGCGAGGTCTGGTTCAGCAGTGCGCCGAAGTGGGCATCCGCGCAGCAGCCGCAGTCACAATGCGATGATTCGTGCATTTCTTCCCTCCTTTACGATTTTTGGGTTCAAGAAGTTAGATTTAGAATTGTTCGTTGTCTAACTGTTCGTTTGCGTACTTTACCAGTATAACACCGGATCGGGGAATGTCAAGAGGGACGGCGCAGAGTTTTTTGTATAGTGCAACGGCAAACGGGCAGAGCCCCGTCACCCTGCGCTTTCCCGATTCAACGTAGGGGCGGATTCCATATCCGCCCGTGCCCGGCTGTCTTTATTCGCCGCTTTCCCTCTCCACCCCCAGATACGGCAGCACCTTTCCCAGTACCTCGGCGCACACCGGCCCGGAGAGCGCGCCGCCGCTCGTCGTCCAGCTGTGGGGCTCATCCAGGCAGACCAGCACAGCGACCTTGGGGTCGTCGATGGGCGCAACAGAGACAAAGCTCGCAATGCGCGCGCCCTCGTTGGCGCTGTCCAGCTTTTGGCTCGTGCCGCTCTTGCCGCCGATGCGGTAGCCCGCCAGCGCGGCCTGCTTACCCGTGCCGCCTGTAACGACACCCTCCATCAGGCGGCACATCGTGGCTGAGGTCTCCGCGCTGATGACGCGGCGCTTCACAGTCGGCTGCACTTCCTTCACAACAGTGCCGTCAGGCGCCGTGATTTTCGCCACAACGTAGGGCTGCATCAGCTCGCCGCCGTTTACCACCGCACAGACCGCCGTGAGCATCTGCAGGTAGCTGACCTTGCTGCTTTGCCCGAACGAGCAGCTCGCCAGCTCCACCGGGCCCATCCGGTCCGCCGTGTAGTATTCGCTGCGCCTGACCTCGCCCGGCAGGTCGATGCCCGTGGCCTCCCGCAGGCCGAAGGCCGCAAAGTAATCGCAGAAGCGTTCTTTTCCAAGCCGCGCACCGATCTGGATAAAGCAGGGGTTGCAGCTGACAGCCAGCCCCCGGGCGAAGGTCTCGGTGCCGTGGATATGCCCGTTTGCACAGCGGAACCGCGTGCCTGCGACGGTTATTTTACCCGCGCAGGTGAAATAGTCCGTGGCCTTACACGCCCCGGAGTCCAGCGCCGCCGACGCCGTGATGAGCTTGAACACGCTGCCCGGCTCATACAGGTCACTGATGGCCTTGTTGCGCCACTGTGCCTGCTGGGCCTTTTGCAGCGCGGCGCTGCGCTCCTCGCCGGTCAGGGCATTCACAGCGTCACGTACTTCCTTATTTATAAGGGTCCGCGGCGCGTTCGGGTCGTAGTCGGGCTGGCAGGACATCGCCAGCACGGCCCCGGTGTGGACGTCCATCACGATGCCGACGCCGCGCTCGGCCACATGATGCTCCGTCACAGCGGCGGACAGTGCGCTTTCGAGCCAGTGCTGAATGTTCGCGTCGATGGTCAGCGTCAGCGTGCTGCCGGGCACGGCGTCCACCAGCGTCTGGTAGTGGGTCGGCATATCGTAGCCCCAGGCGTTCTTGGCGGTCAGGATGCGCCCGTTCTGCCCGGTCAATTCGTCGTTGTAACGCAGCTCCAGCCCCCACAGGCCCGCGTTGTCCACGTCGGTAAAGCCTAAAATGCCGCCCATAAAATCCCCCTGCGGGTAGACGCGGCGGGTATCCTGCCGAATTTGTATGCCGTCCACACCGTTCGCCCGGCACCAGTCCCGCACAGCGTCGGCCATCGTCTTATCCACGCGGCGGCGCAGCAGGCAGTCGTTGGAGGTTCGCTGGCTGAATTTGGCCAGCGTATCGGCGTAGTCCAGCTCTAAAATTTCGCTCAACGCCCGCGCAGCCGGTTCTACGGCGTCGTCGGCCATCTCCCGCGGGGCGGCGCGGATGGTCCAGCAGGTCTCGCTGGCGGCCAGCAGCGTACCGTCGGCGGAATAGATCTCCCCGCGGGCGGCGGGCAGCGTGGCCCCGCGCAGCTGCTGGTCGGCGGCGCGTGCCGCGTAGCCGCCGGGGTCGCGCAGCATCAGCACAAACAGCCGCACCGTCAGCCCGCCCAGACACCCCACCGCCAGCACCGCCGCCAAAAGCCGCATGCGCAGGCGCATTTTTGTATTCTGCTGCGGCGTGATCGGACGCATAGCTCCTGCCCCCTTCCCCATAGAACAGCCTATGAGTGTTCCACTGGCAAAATGCTGAATTATCGCCGGAAAATTCTCTGTATTGTCGATTGACCGTTTAGACACATAAGGTGTATACTGTTAATAACAGATTTTGACATTTAATTATCAAAGTCCGAGAGAGCTATTTTTAAAGGAGGCAAACCCTATGGCTAGATTTACTTTACCCCGTGACCTTTACCACGGCCCCCACGCGCTGGAAGCGTTGAAAACGCTGCCCGGCAAGCGCGCCATGATCTGCGTCGGCGGCGGTTCGATGAAGCGCTTCGGCTTCCTGGACCGCGCCGAGGCCTACTTAAAAGAGGCAGGCATGGAGGTAGAGCTGTTTGAAGGCATCGAGCCCGACCCGTCCGTGGAGACGGTCATGAAGGGTGCTGCCGCCATGGAAAAGTTCCAGCCCGACTGGATCGTCGCAATCGGCGGCGGCTCCCCCATCGACGCAGCCAAGGCCATGTGGATCAAGTACGAGTACCCCGACATCACGTTTGAGGATATGTGCAAGGTGTTCGGCATCCCGCCGCTGCGCCGCAAGGCCCACTTCTGCGCCATCTCCTCCACCTCCGGTACGGCCACCGAGGTCACGGCCTTCTCGATCATCACCGATTACCAGAAGGGCATCAAGTACCCCATCGCCGACTTTGAGATCACGCCCGATGTCGCCATCGTTGACCCCGAGCTGGCCCACACGATGCCCAAGAAGCTCGTCGCCCACACCGGCATGGACGCCATGACCCACGCCATCGAGGCCTACGTCTCCACCGCGAACTGCGACTTTACCGACCCGCTGGCCCTGCACGCCATCGAGATGATCCAGGCGGATCTGGTCGGCAGCTACAACGGCGATATGGATAAGCGCGACGCGATGCACAATGCCCAGTGCCTGGCCGGTATGGCGTTCTCGAACGCGCTGCTCGGCATCGTGCACAGCATGGCCCACAAGACCGGCGCGGCGTTTGCCGATTACGGCGCACACATCATCCACGGCGCAGCCAACGCCATGTACCTGCCCAAGGTCATCGCCTACAACGCGAAGGATCCCACCGCCAAGGCACGCTACGGCGTCATTGCCGACAAGATGCACCTGGGCGGCGAGAACGACGACGAGAAGGTCGCGCTGCTCATCCAGTATCTGCGCGGCATGAACGACGATCTGAACATTCCACACTGCATCGGCCACTACGGCCCCGACTCCTACCCCGCCGAGCAGGGCTTTGTCCCCGAGAACGTATTCCTCGAGAGACTGCCCGAGATTGCAAAGAACGCGATTGCCGATGCCTGCACCGGCTCCAACCCGCGCCAGCCGACCCAGGAGGAGATGGAAAAGCTGCTGAAGTGCTGCTACTACGACACCGAGGTCGACTTCTAACCACCGCCCTTCTGCGGCCCCTGCAAGCCGCTGTATGATCTGCCCCGGCCACCAGCTTTTGTGGCCGGGGCTTTTTTCCGCCGCAAAAGTGGGCAAAATCCTTGCGATTTGATTTTTGCTGATTTTCGCTGTACAGGGCGCAGCTACAGCGTCCGCGGGCATTTTTTGCACAAGTGTCAAATCCTTGATTTCGCATAGATTTTGCTGTATACTAATGGTAAAATCCAAGTAAAAGAGGATGGTAGTTTACCATGACAGCCACTGCAAAATCACAAGGTCCCCTGTTTACCAAGCGGGCGCTGTTCGCCTTGATCTGGCCCCTGTTGCTGGAGCAAACATTAAGCGTCACGATGGGCATGGCCGACACGCTGATGGTCGCCGGTGTGGGTGAGGCCGCTGTCTCCAGCGTATCGCTCGTGGACAGCCTGAATATTTTGATTATTCAGATTTTGTCCGCGCTGGCTACCGGCGGTGCGGTCATTGCCAGCCAGTATCTGGGCCGCAAGGATGAGGAAAACGCCAGCCGCAGCGCCGCCCAGCTGTACAGCGTGCTGGGCATCTCTACGGTTGCGGTGGGTGTTGTCTGTATGCTGCTCTCCCGCCCGATTCTTCGGATGGTGTTCGGCAGCATTGATGAGGATGTCATGCGGTTTGCGCAGCAGTACTTCCTTATCAGTGCGGTGTCCTACCCCTTCATCGGCCTGTACAACGGCGGCGCGGCGCTGTTCCGTGCGCAGGGCAACAGCCGCATCAGTATGCTGGCCAGCCTTGTCATGAACGTCATCAACATTGCGGGCAACGCGCTGCTGATCTACGGTTTCGGCATGGGCGTTATCGGCGCGGCGCTGGCCACGCTGATCGGGCGTGTGTTCGCCGCGGTGTTCATCCTGTGGCAGAACCAGGACCTGCACAATCCCCTGCGCGTGCAGCGCTTCGCTGACCTGCGGCCTCGGCGCAGGCCCATCATGCAGATTTTGTCCATCGGCATCCCGTCGGGTCTGGAAAACGGCATGTTCCAGATCGGCAAGCTGTGTGTCAGCAGCCTGACATCTACCTTAGGCACCTCGGCCATCGCGGCCAATGCCGTGGCAAACTCGGTCTCGACGCTGGCGAACATTCCCGGCAACACGATGAGCCTTGCCATGATCCCGGTCATCGGGCAGTGCCTTGGCGCAGGCGAGAAAAAGCAGGCGCAGCGCTATTCCGTCACGCTGCTGGGCATCGCCATCACAGGGCTGGCTATCACGAACGCGGCGCTGTTCTTCCTGATGCCCGAGGTCGTGACCTGGTTCAACCTCTCGGCGGAGGCATCCGCCCTGTGCACCCACGTGGTCCACTGGTTCAACCTGTTCAGCATCTTCTTCTGGGCGACGAGCTTTACCCTGCCCAACGCCCTGCGCGCGGGCGGCGACGCCAAGTTTACGATGTCGGTCAGCATCGTCAGCATGTGGCTGTTCCGCGTGATTCTGAGCTA
>ERZ1035014.969-NODE-969-length-11115-cov-3.359946_pt1 | contig 11115 bp, 9 predicted proteins | sample MGYA00520620_ERZ1035014 | MGnify/ENA primary metagenome ERZ1035014 (study PRJEB33766, sample SAMN09781744) | gut metagenome | biome: gut microbiome | host: Homo sapiens | place: Madagascar | study: EMG produced TPA metagenomics assembly of the PRJNA485056 data set...
ATGAGGAACCACGGATTCTTGCGGGCGATGCCGTCGCACAGGGAGGCCGAGTAAGCCAGCTCGTCGAAGTGGGCTTCGCCAGGCGTGAAGTAGTGATCGTTGGACACGAAGTCCACGTCGTAACCCCACTTGTCGTAATCGATGCCGGTACCGCCGGCGGAGACCATGAAGTTGGTGGTCTGCGGCTTGGGGGCGATCTCGAGCAGGGCATCGCGCTCGGCCTTGTAAAAGTCGAGCAGGGCGTCGGAGCTGAAGCGCTTCCAGTCAAGCAGTTTGCCCGGATTCATGAAGTTGCCATCGCCGATGAAGCGCGGCGGGATGATCTCGGAGAAATTGTTCATGCGCTGCGCCCAGAAGGCGGTGCCCCAGGCGTCGTTGACGGCGTCGATGGTGCCGTGCTTCTTCTCGCACCACTTCTGGAAGGCGCGCTCGGCGTCTTCGGAATAGTCGAAGCGGTTGTGGCAGCCGTACTCGTTGCTCACATGCCAAGAGACCACATAGGGGTTGTCCTTGTAGTGCTCGGCCATCTTGCGGCACAGGTTGAGCGCGTAGTCAAGGAAGACCGGGCTGGTGGCGCGCCAGTGCTGGCGGGCACCGGGCTGGCAGACGTCGCCGCGGTAGTCGACCCAGAGGATCTCCGGGTGGGCCTGGGTCATCCACATCGGCGGGGATGCGGTGCCGGAGGCGAGATCGACGGCGATGCCGGCCTTGCCGAGCTTGTCGATGACGCGATCGAGCCAATCGAAGTCGTACACGCCTTCTTCGGGCTCAAGCTTGGCCCAGGAGAAGATGGCTACGGAGACGAGGTTGACGCCGGCCTGCTGCATAAGCTCGATGTCTTCGTCCCAGACTTCCTCCGGCCACTGGTCGGGGTTGTAGTCGCCGCCGTACCAGATGCGGGGCTCGTTGCCCGCAAGAGGCTGCGGCCACTTGAACTCTTTACGTTCCATGATGATTCAGTTCCTTTATTGAATTTTATCGATAATCTGCGTCTACGGGAATAAATTCCTCACGTTGCACAGACACACAAGGAGGCACCTGCACAATTCTCAACAATGCGAATATCTGCATAGGTGCCTCCTTCTGTTAGTGGTTATGCCTTTATCTCGGCTCCCTCCACCAGGAGGGAGCCAAAGTACGCTCACTCCTTGACGGCGCCTGCGGCCAGGCCGGACTGCCAGTACTTCTGCAGGCACAAGAACGCGATGACCAAGGGGATGATCGTGATCAGGGAGCCCGTGATCACCAGGTTCTGGATCGCCTGGCCGCCGGCCGTGCTCGCCTGGTCCTTCCACTGGTTCAGGCCGATGGTCAGCGGGTACCAGTCCGCGTCCTTGAGCATGATCAACGGCAGGAAGTAGTTGTTCCACGTCGCCACGATCGTGAACAGGGCCGTCGTCACGATGCCCGGAGCCAACAACGGGAGGCTGATCTGCCAGAACGTGCGGAACTCGGAGGCACCGTCCACGCGGGCGGCCTCCAGCAGCTCCTGGGGCACGGCCTGCTCGCTGAAGATCCACATCAGGTACAGGCCGAACGGGCTGATCAAACTCGGTATAATCATGGCCCACGGGGTGTTCGTCAAACCCAATTTGGCGAACAGGAGGAACTGGGGGACCGCCAAAGCGATGCCCGGCACGCTGATCGCGCCGATGATGACCACGAACACCGCGTTGCGGCCCGGGAAGCGGAACTTCGCCAATGCGTAGCCGCCCATGATCGCCAGGAGGGTCGCGCCGCCGGCGCCGACCACCACGTACAGGATCGTGTTGAACAGCCAGCGCGCGAAGATCCCGTCCTGATAGGAGAACACGGTCGCGATGTTGTCGAACAAAGCGAACGTCTTGCCGAACCCCAGGCCGAACGTGCTCGTGAAGTCGGCCTGTGTCTTCGTCGCGTTGATCAGCAGGTACACGAACGGGAACAGGCAGTACACGGCGAAGACCGCGCACAGGACGGTCAACAACGTGGAACGCCTCGGGTTGTTCACGTTCGCGAACCCGGCCTTCGCGCTGCGCTTGCGTTCGGCGGCCTCGTCGGCGGCGATCCTCTTCTGGCGGGCCTTCTCCGCCTTCCTGGCGGCCTTCTCCTGGGCCTTGAGCTCGGCGTCGGTCAGGCGACCGGCGGCCGAAGTCGTTGCTGCACTCATCACATACGCTCCTTCACGATCATCATCGATTCCTCAACACGAACAGCGGTCATCGTCACTTCATCTGCTCCTTCAGGCTGTTCAACTGGACGATGTAGGCGATGGCCATGGTGATCACGGCCATCACGATCGCCAACGCGGCCGCATAATTCGACTGGTTGCCGCTGAAGCTCAGGTTGTACGCGTACATGTTCGGCGTGTAATACGTCGTGATCGCATTACCAGGAACCATGTTCTGCAAAATGCTCGGCTCGTTGAACAACTGGAACGAGCCGATGATGCTGAAGATCACCGTGATAGCCAGGCTGCCGCGCAATTCGGGAAGCTTGATGCTCTTCACGATCTGCCACTCCGACGCGCCGTCGATGCTCGCCGCCTCATACAGGGAATGCGGGATGGTCGACAGCGAGCTGTAGAAGATGAGCATGTTGTAGCCCGTGAACTCCCACGTCACGATGTTCCCGATGCTGGCCAACAACACGGAAGGGGCGAGCACGTCGATGTCCGTGCCCAGGAAATCGTTCAACGAACCCACCAGGCCGTACTTCGCGCCGTACACGAAACCCCAGATCAAAGTCGACACCACAGCCGGCACCGCGTAGGGCAGGAAGGTGGAGATGCGGAAGAACTTCGTGCCATGCAACTTCATCGAATCCAGCGCCAACGCCATCAAAGCCGACAGGCACAGCATGATCGGCACCTGCACGCACGTGAACAAAGCCACACGACCAACACTGCTCCAGAACTGGCCATCGCCCAACAGGCGCACGTAGTTCTCGAAGCCCACGAACTTGGTGCCGCCGATCATCTGCTTCTTGAAGAACGAAATATAGACGGCATACACGATCGGCACGATGAACACGAACACGAACACCACCGCAAAAGGCCACATGAACTTCCATCCACGCCAATCGGCCTTGTGCTTATTCACACGAGCCTTGCCCGAATGCACGGGCGCAGCTGCGATATCGGCTGAAGCCATTTCCAACCCCTCTCCTTCGAAGGTTGACCAAAATGTTTGCGTTATCATCATAACACTATCTGTAACATTGTCCAATCGTGTTGAGTACCGTGTTGAATTAAGGGTTCCTCAGTCACTCTGCTACAATGGTCACGAAAACAACGATGTTATCGTTAACGTAAGCGGCCTAAGATAAGCGCTGCAAACGAAACACCGACATTAATGAGTCAAGCGAGGGTGAAATGTCGAGGCCAACACAGGTGTCCATGCAAGACGTAGCGAAAGCCGCCGACGTTTCGCCACAGACAGTGTCCCGCGTGGCGAATGGCAGCGATGCGGTGAAACCCGAAACACGCCAGCGTGTCGAAGCTGCAATGGAGCGCCTTGGATATCGTCCGAATTATGCGGCCCGAGCCCTAAAGCACGGCCGCTTCCAGGATATCGGCGTGGTGATGTTCAACACCGCCACGTTCGGCAACGCCCGCATCCTTGATTCTATTGTGGCCAACGCGGCCGATGACGATTATTCAGTCACCATCCAGACCATGCGTCACGGTGCGGAACGCACGCTTTCCGCCGCCATCGATCACATGCAGCGTCAGCCGGTGGATGGTGTCATCGTAGTGCTGGAGGAACGCATCTCCGATTTCGTCGGATACAAGCCTCCGCGAGAACTTCCAGTCGTGCTCATCTGCGAATCCGCCGCCGACCACTGCCCCACTGTTGACGCCGACCAGTATGGCTGCTCGACCGCTATCGTCGATTACCTGATGAGCAAGGGACACAAGACCGTCTACCACATTGCCGGACCGTCCACCTCGCGTGCCGCCGAAAGCCGCGCCCGCGGTTGGCGAGAAGCGTTGGAACAAATGGGAGCACGCGTACCGAGCATGTATATCGGCGATTGGTGCGCGGATTCAGGCTACCAGGCCGGCGTGGCGTTGGCCCACGACCCCGACTGCACGGCCATCTACGCCGCCAACGACCAGATGGCGTACGGCGCAATGCTCGGGTTGCAGTCAGTGGGCAAGCGTGTGCCCGAGGATGTCAGCATCGTGGGCGTCGATGATTCGCTGGTCGATATGGTCCCGCGCTTGAACCTGACGACCATGAAGCTGCGCTTTGACGACATTGGCGCCACCGCCTTCTCCATGGTCCGCCGTCAATGCGAAGGCGAGAAGATACCGGTCGGCGTCAAAACCGTAATCCCGCCGGAACTGATTGAACGCGGTTCCGTGCTCGACATCAGCTGACGAGCGGCATGCGCTGGCATCCACTGGTACCTGCCAGTGATCCACCTGCCAGTGATTCATAGACAACGCCAGGGCATTAGTCAGACCGACATGGCCCAACGGCTGGGCGTGTCACGTCGCTGGCTGATCGAATTTGAACACGCCCGAGTCCCCAATCCCGAATTCTCCACCATTCTCAGCGCCCTGACTGAGCTTGGCTTGTCGCTGGATGTCCGCAAAACCCCGCAGCCCGCCGAACTCTATGAATGGTGACACCATGAGCGAAAACACTCTCAATGCATAAGAAATCAGATCTTAAGCGGCACACGGGAAACGAATTCGCGCTTCTCGCCTGTTATTGGATCGGTGAATCGCAGCATGCGTGCTACCAACTGCAATGGTTGGCTGAAATCGTCGTAGGGGCGCGTCTGGATGCGCGGGTAGAAGTCGTCGCCCACGATGGGCAGGCCGAGCGAATTCATGTGGACGCGCAATTGGTGGGTTTTGCCGGTGCGCGGGTGGAGTGTGTAGCGGCAGATGGGGTGATTCCCCGGATGGGGACCACCCTCCGGCGCTTCGCGCCACCTCCCGTCAGCGGGAGGGAAACAGAGGTCGCCGCGCTCGATGAGGGTTTCGGCGTTGGCCAAACCCGGTTCCTCGAATGCGGCCATCGTGCCGTGTTCCTTGGTGATGTGCGATCGGCGCAGCAATGGGAACGGGCGTGGCGGCTCGACCTGCATGATCGTGCCGAATCGCGGGCGGCTGATCGGCCGGCAGGGCGCCAGGCATTCATAGACCTTGACGGCCTGCCGGTTCTGGAACAGCATCTGATACGCGCCGCGGCAGGCCGGATCCCGCACGAACACCAATACGCCGGCGGTCATGCGGTCCAATCGGTGCGCTGGCGTGATGTCCGGCTCCCCCAGCCGCTCACGCAATCGGATCAGCGCGGTCTGCCGATACCACATGCCGCGCGGCATGGTGGCCAGAAAATGCGGCTTGTCCACCACGATGATCCGCTCGTCCTCATACAGCACGTCCATCTCAAACGGAATATGAGGCTCGTCAATCACATACCGATGTGGCTTACTCAACGGTCACGGACTTGGCGAGGTTGCGGGGCTTGTCCACGTCGTAGCCCTTGAGCTTTGCCATGTCCATGGCGAACAGCTGCAGCGGCACCACGTCAACCAGCGGGCTCATCAGCGTTGGGCAGGCGGGGCGCCAGAACACCACGTCAGCGTACCGTTCCACATCCGGGTCGCCCTGCTCGGCCACGGCGATGATGTACGCGCCACGAGCCTTGACCTCCTCGATACCAGAGATCACCTTGGCGTGCAACACATTGCGGCCGCGCTGCGGCGGCACGATGAACACCACGGGCTCACCCTCGTCCACCAGCGCGATCGGTCCATGCTTGAGCTCGCCGGCCGCGAAGCCCTCGGTGAACGTGTAGGCGATCTCCTTGAGCTTCAGTGCACCCTCAAGCGCCACCGGGTAGCCCACGTGACGGCCGAGGAACAAGAAGGAGTTGGCGTTCACCATGCGCTCGGCGGCCGCCTGGATGGTCTTGGGCTGGGTGTCGAGCACCCACTGAATCTTGCGCGGCATGTCTTTCAGGGAGTCAAGCACCTGATGAATCTCATCGCGGAACATCGCGCCCTTGACCTGCGCCAGATACAGGCCCAGCAGGTAGGCGGCGGTGATCTGCGCCACAAACGCCTTGGTGGATGCCACGGCAACTTCCGGGCCGGCGTGTGTGTAGAGCACGGCGTCGGATTCGCGCGGAATGGAGGCACCCTGCGTGTTGCAGATGGCCAGCACCTTGGACCCCTGTTCGCGCGCGTGGCGCAGGGCCATCAGAGTATCCATGGTTTCGCCGGACTGAGAAATGGCCACCACGAGCGTACGCGGGGTCAGAATCGGGTCACGGTAACGGAATTCGTGCGCGAGTTCGATTTCCACGGGGATACGCACCCAGTGTTCGATGGCGTACTTGGCTACCTGGCCGGCGTAGCTGGCGGTGCCGCAGGCCACGACGATGATTTTGTCGATGGCCTTGAAGTCGTGTTCGTCGATACGCACTTCATCAAGGGTGATGCCGCCATTCGCATCGAAGCGGCCAAGCAGGGTGCGCTGCACTGCGGCAGGGTCTTCGTGGATCTCCTTGTCCATAAAGGAATCCCAGCCGCCCTTTTCGGCGGCCGAAGCATCCCAATCCACGGTGTAGGTCTTCGGGTTTTCGACCACGTTGCCGTCGAAATCGGTGACGATGACCTTGTCGGCGGACACGCATACGGCCTGATCCTGGTCGACTTCCATGGCGCGCTTGGTGTAGGCCACGAATGCGGCGACGTCGGAACCGAGTAAGTTCTCCCCCTCGCCAAGGCCCACGACCAGCGGCGAATCATGGCGGGCTCCGACCACGATGTCCGGCTGGCGGCAGTCGGTGGCCAGAATGGTGAACGCGCCTTCAAGCATGCGGGCCATGCGGCGCACAGCCTTGAACAGGTCTGGCTTGCCTTCGTCCGCGATAATCTTGTCCACGATCTTGCCGAGCAGCTTAGCGGCCACCTCAGTGTCGGTGGCAGAGGCGAATCGGTAGCCTTCGGCTTGCAGGTCGAGACGCAGCTGAGAGGCGTTTTCGATGATGCCGTTATGGATGATGGCCACCTTGCCGTCCATGCTGGTGTGCGGGTGGGCGTTCACGTCGCTCGGCTCGCCATTGGTGGCCCAGCGCGTGTGGCCGATGCCCACCGTGGCAAGCGGCATCGGCTTACGCTCGATGTCTTCGACCAGGTTCTTCAAACGGCCGGCCTTCTTGCGCACGACCACCTTATCCATGCCGGGCGCGGTCAGCGCCACACCGGCCGAGTCATAGCCTCGGTATTCCAGACGTTCCAGGCCTTGCAGGCAGACCTCCAAAGGCTTGCCGCATGCCGTTTCAATATTTCCCGCGTATCCAACGATTCCACACATGGTTCACCAGCCTAGCGGACGATTATTGCGCAAAGCGAATCCAACCCGCCGCCTTTGCAGGATTGGAACATGCCCCTTCGTGAAAACCGTACACTGACTACCACTCAGCGTACGTTCTTCACGAGATGGGGGTGCGATTAGGCGTCGCAAAAAAACGTACGCTGAGTTCATCAGCGTACGTTTTTGGAGCTGCAACAACGAGCCTTCCTACAGCACGTGCTGCAAGAAGTCCTTAAACCTAGGCTCGGTGGGGTGGTCGATGATGTCGGGGCCGCCCTTTTCTACGACTACGCCGCCGTCCATGAACACGATCTGGTCGGCGACTTCGCGGGCGAAGCCGATTTCGTGGGTCACGCACACCATGGTCATGCCTTCCTTGGCCAAGGAACGCATGACGTTGAGCACTTCACCCACCAGTTCGGGGTCAAGGGCGGAGGTCGGCTCATCGAAAAGCATGATCTCCGGCTTCATGGCCAGAGCACGGGCAATGGCCACACGCTGCTGCTGACCACCTGACAGCTGGGAGGGGTAATAGTCCATGCGATCGCCCAGACCGACGCGCTGAAGCTCGGCCACGGCCAGGTCACGGGCGGCTTTCTTGGACTGGTGCTGCACGTGAATCGGGGCTTCCATCACGTTTTCCAGCGCGGTCATGTGCGGGAACAGGTTGAAGCGCTGGAACACCATGCCGAGGCGAGAACGCTGTGCGGCGATCTCCTTATCGTCCAGGGTCTGCAGCATGTCCTGGCCGTTTTTGGTCACGTGCTTGTAGCCGATGAGTTCGCCGTCCACCTCGATGGAACCGCCGGTCAGGGTTTCCAGCTGGTTGATCAGACGCAGGAACGTGGACTTGCCGGAACCGGAGGGCCCCAGAATCACGGTCACAGTGCCGGGCATAACGGTTAGATCGATGCCCTTGAGCACATGCAGCGGCCCAAACGCCTTGTGCACCTGCACGGCCTTGACAGCAGGAATCACGGAACCGTCAACCGCCTTGCGCACGACCGGAGCGGAGTTGGTGATGTCGTTCGTAGTCATAATTCTCGCTCCCGCCTTACGCATTCAGCCCAGCGAAGGTGGTCTGATTGATTTTGTTCACATCGTCCTTCGGCTCGCCGTCAGACTTGCCGGGGTACGGCGGATCGTATGGCGGCTGCTTGCCCTTGGTGCCCACCGGGCGGGCGTTGAAGCCCTTGCCGAAGTGCGCCTCAAGGCGGGACTGCACAACCATCAGAATGGAGGTGATCAGCAGGTACCAGAAGCAGGCCACGAGAAGCAGCGGAATCGGCTTGTAGATACGGTTGGCGATGGCGTTGGTGGCGAACTGCAGTTCGAGGGTGAACGGCACGGCGGTGACCAGCGAGGTGGTCTTCAGCATGCCGATGGTCTCGTTGCCGGTGGGCGGGATGATGATGCGCATAGCCTGCGGCAGCACGATGCGGCGCATGATGAGCGTGCGGTTCATGCCCAATGCCTTGGCCGCCTCGGTCTGGCCGGGGTCCACGGCTTCAAGGCCGGCACGCACGATTTCGGACAGGTAGGCGGCCTCGTTCAGAGCCAAACCAATCCATGCGGCGTTGAATGCGGTGACCACCACGTTGGAGTCGATGCTCCAGAACTCCACCGAGGTGAACGGAATGCCGAGGCTAATCTTGGGAATCAGCACGGCGAACAGACCCCAGAAAATGAGCTGCGTGTACACAGGCGTGCCGCGGAAGAACCAGATGAAGAACCAGCTGACGCCGCGCAGCACCGGATTGATGGATTTGCGCATGATGGCGAGAATCACCGACAGGATGATCGCCACGACCATGGAGATCACGGTGAGCTCCAAGGTATAGCGAATGCCTTCAAGCACGTTCTCGTTGAACAGGTACTTCCAGACGGTGGGCCAATCCAGTCGCGGATTGGTAATCAAGCCTTGAATGAGCATCGCGGCGAGCAGCACCACGATCACTGCGGCCACAATCGGGCCGGGGCGCTTGACCGGCAGCGCCTTGATGCGGTTGGGGATGTTCACTCCCTCACCGTCGACTTCTTTCTTCGCCATAATTTGGTTCCTTGGACGTGTTGGGCAGCCTGAACTGCAAGTTGCAACTAGCGTTGAACCTTAGTGTACGAATGGGGCGACTGTGTTACAAACAGTGCGCCCCATTCGAATTTTCGCGACAGCTTGTCGGCTATTCGACGGCCGGGTTGATTTCGGCCTTGTCCAGTGCGCCGGATTCGACGCCCCAGTGCTGGAGGATCTTGGTGTAGGTGCCGTCGTCCATAAGCTTTTGCATGGCCTTCTGCACGGCTTCGGTGGTCTGGGAATCGCCCTTTTTGATGGCGATGGCGTTCGGCACTTCATCGAAGTCCTTGCCGAGCTGTTCCAGCTGACCATCGGTCTGGGCAATGGCGTAGCCGACAACCGGGGAATCGGCGAAGAAGACGTCGGCCTTGCCGGTCACCACAGCGGTGGTGGCGTCGGTCTGCTGCTTGGAGGACTGGATGGTGATGTCTTTCTTGCCGTCCGCCTTGCACTGCTTGGCGGTCTTGTTGATGGCCTCTTCCTCGACGGTGCCGGTCTCGACGGCAACGTTCAGACCGCACAGGTCGTTCTCATCGACGTTCTTGGGGTTGCCTGCGGCCACTGCATAGCCCATGCCTGCGGTGAAGTAGGAGACGAAGTCGACGGATTCCATGCGCTCCTTGGTGATGGTGAAGGCGGCGATGCCCAGATCGTACTTGGAGCCGATGGCCGGAATGATCGTATCGAAGTTGGAGGAGACGATTTCGGTATCGAGACCGAAGATGTTGCCCATGGCGCGGGCAAGATCCATGTCGTAGCCGATCTGGGTCTTGCCGTCGGCGTCGAGGAATTCGGCCGGGGCGTAGGAGGGGTTGGTGCCGATGGTGAGCTTGCCGTCCTTGGTCACGGATTCAGGCAGCAGTGCGGCGATTGCATCGTCCTTCTTCACGGAGCTCACGTCGTAGCTGGTGATGGTGACCGACTTGGAGGAACCGCCCTTATCGGAACCGGAGTCACCCGCCTTGTCGGAGGTGCCGCAAGCCGCGGCGGAGAACAGCATGGCCACGCTCAAGGCGGCGGCCGCAATGGTCTTCAGCTTGTTGAACTGCATGATCTCTCTCTTCTTCTCTGTGGAGCCGCCCTATAGCGACTATCAACAATCAGGTATAAATATACATTATAGCGTATACATATACAAATGCTCCCGCTGGGAGGCCGCCGCATAAGAATACAACTGCTGGTGGCTGTTATGCTACAGACCACCCTCAGTCGCCTTCGGCGACAGCTCCCGCCAGCGGGAACGAACAGGGACACCTGGCAATCAGGCGGCGTCGGCCGGGTTGATCTCAGCCTTGTCGATGGCACCGGAACCAACACCCCAAGTGTCGAGGATCTTCTTGTAGGTGCCGTCGTCCATCAGCTTCTGGATGGCCTTCTGCACGGCTTCGGTGGTCTTGGTATCGCCCTTCTTGATGGCCACGGCCTCGGGCACCCCGCCGGCGTCTTCACCGAGCGTCTCCAAGGTGTCGCCGGTCTGCTTGATGGCGTAGGCGGACACCGTGGAATCGGCGTAGAAGATGGAGGCCTTGCCGGAAGCCACGGCGGTGGTCACATCGGTCTGCAGCTTGGAGGACTGGATGTCGATGGCATCCTTGCCGTCCGCCTTGCACTGCTCGTTGGCCTTGTTGACTTCCTCTTCCTGGGTGGTACCGGTCTGCACAGCCACCTTCACGCCGCACAGGTTCGAGGAGTCGACCTTGTTCGGGTTGCCCTTCTGCAC
>ERZ1035014.979-NODE-979-length-11037-cov-4.167274_pt1 | contig 11037 bp, 11 predicted proteins | sample MGYA00520620_ERZ1035014 | MGnify/ENA primary metagenome ERZ1035014 (study PRJEB33766, sample SAMN09781744) | gut metagenome | biome: gut microbiome | host: Homo sapiens | place: Madagascar | study: EMG produced TPA metagenomics assembly of the PRJNA485056 data set...
CGGTGCCCTGATAGGTGGAGGCAGGTGCCAGGAAGGCCCAGAAATAGCCGTCAATCTCAGCCTTGACTTGCTTTTTGATGGCCTCGACCGGGGTCAGGACCTGCACCTCGGTGAAGTCGTTGTGGCGATAGTTGGACAGCAGCGGCTTGTTGTTCTCGGAGATGGTGTCGAACTGGAACATCACGAGGTCGGCGTCATACTCGCGCATGGCGTTCAGACAGTCCTCCACCAACGTGGGTGCCACGGTGTCGTCGGAATCGGCGAAGTATATGTACGCGCCGATAGCCTCAGCGATACCGGCGTTGCGGGCGTCGGACAGGCCGCCGTTGGGCTTGTGAATCACGCGTATACGCGGGTCGCGGGCGGCCCAGGCGTCGCACATGGCCGGGCAATTGTCGGGCGAGCCGTCGTCGACCAGCAGAATCTCGAGGTTGCGATAGGTCTGCGCAACCACAGACTTCACGCATTCATCAAGGAATTTCTCGACCTTATATACCGGGATGATGATGCTGACCAACGGCTCCTGTTCCATATCTCCAGCGTAGCGCCGCCGTGCGAACGCGGCGGCGCTGCGGGTTCGCGGACCGCGAAACCCTTAGAAGTCCCAGTCGTCGTCATCGGTTTCTTCGGCTTTGCCCATCACGTAGGAGGAGCCGGAGCCGGAGAAGAAGTCGTGGTTTTCGTCGGCGTTCGGGCTCAGGGCGGCCAGGATCGCGGGGTTCACATCGCAAATCTCAGCCGGGAACAAAGCCGGGTAACCGAGGTTCATCAGCGCCTTGTTGCCGTTGTAGCGCAGGAACTTCTCGACGTCATCGGTCAGGCCCACGCGATCGTACAGCGACTGGGTGTACTCCACCTCGTTGTCGTACAGCTCGTTGAGCAGGTCGTACGTGTAGTCCTGCAGATCCAGGCGCTCAGCATCGCTCAGCTGGGCGATACCCTTCTGGTACTTGTAGCCGATGTAGTAGCCGTGGACGGCCTCATCGCGGATAATCAGACGAATCACGTCGGCGGTGTTCGTCAGCTTGGCGTGCGCGGAGAAGTACATCGGCAGATAGAAGCCGGAGTAGAAGAGGAACGATTCGAGCAGGGTGGAGGCCACCTTGCGCTTGTACGGGTTGTCGCCCTCGTAGTAGTCGAGTACGATTTCCGCCTTTTTCTGCAGGAACTCGTTGTTCTCGCTCCAGTCGAAGGCCGCGTCGATCTGTTCGGTGGAGCACAGGGTGGAGAAGATGGACGAGTAGCTTTTGGCGTGCACGGATTCCATGAAGGCGATGTTGGTGTACACGGCCTCCTCGTGCGGGGTGAGCGCGTCCGGAATCAGGGAGACGGCGCCGACCGTACCCTGGATGGTGTCAAGCAGGGTCAGGCCGGTGAACACGTGCATGGTGAGCGTGTGCTCGTCCTCGGTCATCTTCTGCCAGCTGGGGATGTCGTTAGAGACGGGGACTTTTTCGGGCAGCCAGAAGTTGCCGGTCAGGCGGTCCCAGACCTCAAGGTCTTTCTCATCTTCGAGGCGGTTCCAGTTGATTGCGGAGACGCGGTCGATGAGTTTCAGCGGTTTGCGCGGAATGGAAATCGGTGCCATGGGGATTCCTTTGCATTACTCGTCTTGGGAGTTGTCGGCGGGCTTGTTTTCGAACTCCTCCGGCGCGGTCAGCCGGAGCAGTGCTCTATAGATGGTTCGTGACATTGTGGGTTCCTTAGAGTGGCCTCTGGTTGTTCGATGTGTGCGGAGACCGCCGTCTGAGGCCGAAGGCGTACGAAGGTACGTCGAGTGCCGAAGAAAGGCGGTATACGCTCCATCGAACGATCAGAGCATGCAGGAGACGCAGCCTTGGACCTCAGTGCCTTCCAGGGCTTGCTGGCGGATGCGGATGTAGTAGAGGGTTTTGATGCCCTTGCGCCAGGCGTAGATCTGAGCCTTGTTGAGGTCGCGGGTGGTGGCGGTGTCCGGGAAGAACAGCGTCAGCGACAGTCCCTGATCCACGTGCTGGGTGGCCTCGGCGTACGTGTCGACGATGGCCTTCCAGCCAATCTCGTAGGCGTCCTTATAGTACTCAAGGTTGTCGTTGGTCATGTAGGCGGCCGGGTAGTACACGCGCCCGATCTTGCCTTCCTTGCGAATCTCGATCTTGGAGGCGATCGGGTGAATCGAGCTCGTGGAATGGTTGATGTATGAGATCGAGCCGGTGGGCGGCACGGCCTGCAGGTTCTGGTTGTAAATGCCATCCTTCAGAATCGCGTCGCGCAGGGCCTCCCAATCGGCCGCAGTCGGAATCGCGATGCCGTACTGCTCGAACAGCGCACGGACCCGTTCGGTGCGCGGGGTGAGCGAACGACGACCATCGGTGTACTTGTCGAAGTAGTTGCCCTGGCCGGCCGGGTGGGCGTAGTCGCTCGTAGCGAAGCTGGCGAACGCGCGGCCATGCTCCACGGCGAGCGCGTGCGAGGCGCGGTAGGCGCGGTAGGCGACCGTCATGAAGTACATGTCGGTGAAGTCGAGGCCTTCTTCGGAGCCGTAGTGGATGCCTTCGCGGGCCAGGAAGCCGTGCAGGTTCATCTGGCCGAGGCCGATGGCGTGGCCCTCCTCATTGGCGCGGCGAATCGAAGGCACCGCGTTGATGCTGGTGTGCTCGGCCACCGAGGTGAGTGCGCGGATCGCCGTCTCCACCGTGTGAGCCAAGCCGCCATCCATCGCCTTGGCGATGTTGAGCGAACCCAGATTGCAGGAGATGTCGCGGCCGACATGCGCATACGTGAGGTCCTCGTTGTATGCGCTCGGCTCCTGAACCTGCAGGATTTCCGAGCACAGGTTGGACATGGTCACGCGGCCTTCGATCGGGTTCGCGCGGTTGACCGTGTCCTCGAACACGATGTACGGGTAGCCGGATTCGAACTGCAGTTCGGCGATGGTGGTGAAGAACTTACGGGCGTCGATGTAGGTCTTCTTGATGCGGTCGTCGGCCACCATCTCGTCATAATGCTCGGTAACGGAGATGTCGGCGAACGGCTTGCCGTACACGCGCTCCACGTCGTACGGGCTGAACAGGGCCATCTGGGCCTTCTGCTTGGCCAGTTCGAACGTGATGTCCGGAATCACCACGCCAAGAGCCAGCGACTTGATGCGGATCTTCTCGTCCGCGTTCTCTCGCTTGGTGTCCAGGAAGCGCAGGATGTCCGGGTGGTGGGCGTTGAGGTACACCGCGCCCGCGCCCTGACGCGCGCCGAGCTGGTTGGCGTAGGAGAAGGAATCCTCCAGCAGCTTCATAATCGGAATCACGCCACTGGACTGGTTTTCGATGTGCTTGATCGGAGCGCCGAGCTCGCGCAGGTTGCTCAGCAGCAGAGCCACGCCACCGCCGCGCTTGGAGAGCTGGAGGGCCGCGTTGATGCCGCGCGAAATCGACTCCATGTTGTCTTCGATGCGCACCAGGAAGCAGCTGACCGGTTCGCCACGCTGGGCCTTGCCGAGGTTCAGGAAGGTCGGGGTGGCGGGCTGGAAGCGGCCGGCAAGCATTTCGTCGGCGTATTCGATGGCCTGCTGCTCATTGCCGGCGGCGAGCTCCAGGGCCACAGCGGCGCAACGCTGCGGGAAGTCCTCAAGATAGAGGCGACCATCGAACGTCTTGAGCGCGTAGGACGTGTAGAACTTGAACGCACCAAGGAAAGTGCCGAACTCAAAGCCGGCGGATTCCACGTGCTCGTAGATGCGGTCGAGGAATTCAGCGGAGTACTGGTTGAAGACCGCAGGGTTGTAGTACTGGTTGCTGATCAGGTATTCGAGACGCTCGGCGGTGGAGGCGAACCGCTTGCTGTTGGTGGCCACGTGCCCTGTCACGTATTCGCGTTCGGCGGCCTTGTCTTTGTCGAACTGGATCTTGCCGTCGGCGTCATAGAGGTTGAGCATCGCGTTGAGCGCGTGGTAATCGTGCGCCGGGTCGTACTGTTCCGCTGCGGTGTCGGCAGTATTGTCGAGCGGCAGGCCGGTGGCGGTGAGGTCAGTCATTGGAAATCCTTGGAATATGGCAGAAGTGTGTTTACTCAGACAGTTGCTCCCCCCAGTCAACTTCGTTGACAGCTCCCCTCGGAGAGGGGAGCCAATACCTCGAGGGGGTCAAGATTTACTGTTCGGTGAAGAAGCGGACGAGGCCGTTTCGCACGGCGGCAGTGTCTTCCGGGGTGCCCATGAGTTCGTAACGGTAGAGGTAGGGCACCTTGCATTTGGCGGCGATGATGTCTCCGGCGGCACAGTAGGCCTCACCGAAATTGGTGTTGCCTGAGGCGATGACGCCGCGAATCCACTCGCGGTTGGCTGGATCGTTGAGGAAGCGTTTGACCTGAATCGGCACTGCTTTCTTGACCACGCCGCCGCCATAGGTGGGCACCATGATGACGTACGGTTCGCGGACGTTTAGCGCCGGGTCGGCGGCCCGCAACGGGATGCGGTAGACGTTGATGCCTTCGTCCTGCAAACGGCATCCGGCCACGAACCGTGCGGTGTTTTCGGAGGCCGACGAGAAGTAGACCAATGCGCCGATCGTCTTGCCTTCGTCCGCGAATTCGGGCTGGCTCAGACTCACGCGGACACCGTGGCGGCGGCGCGGTTGTCGGCGGCCACCTGCTGGGCGACTTCGCGAATCAGGTCGGGGCGGTAGCCGGTCCAGGAGTTGTCCGGCGTGATGACCACCGGAGCCTGCTGGAAACCGGCGGCCTGCAGCTGCTCAAGGGTGGAGGGGTTCTGCGTCAGGTCCACGGTTTCAAACGGCACACCCAGCTTGGTGAGCTGGCGCTTGGTGGCATCGCACTGCGGGCAATGCGGCTTGGTGAACACGGTGACGGTCATGGCGACTCCCCTTGATGTGGTTCTGATGAACAGTGAAGCGAAGGCCATATTACAGCGGTGTGATTTGAAATCAAGGCACTATATGTAGTGGCGCGTGTCACATAACAAACCTAGATATAGGGTTTTTCGTTGATATTCCGCCATTCCCATGCACCCCCGAAAATCGGCGTGCAGCGACCCGCCCAATCACATGTGGCATTGTTCACATTTGCGTTTGAACCGCTCTTCGACTGATCCTCAACCGCCCTGCAACCGCCATCTTGAGTTTCGAGGGGCTGTTTTGACCCTTTCCGGAGATCTATCTCCGTTTCGAGGGGCTGGTACTCAAGTAAGCGCATCCCCAAAATGGCGGAATGACGGTGGGGCGAAGCCGTTTATACCCGTGTTCTAGCGGGCCACCAGCCCCTCGAAACGGGAGTAAACCTCTACGGAAGGCCAAATCAGCCCCTCGAAGCGGAGAACGGATACCTCGGCACCCCGTGTGGAGCCAGAAGGCCCGGCCGGATGTCCAAACGAGCATCCGGCCGGGCCTTAAAAGTAGTTGTTCAGTTATCAGAATCGATGCGGCGCGATACTACTCCGCGTCTTTACGGCTCCAACAGATCTTCGATGCGGCAGCCAAGCGTGCGGGCCAAAGCGAGCACGGTGGAGACGGCAGCTTTGCCAAGGTCTTTGCGGCGCTGCTCGTACATTTGGATGGAGCGCAGGGTAACGCCGGAGCGGCGGGCCAGCCCGGATTGGCTGAGTCCGGCGCGCACGCGGATCGTGTGCAGCCGGGAGTCGCCCTCGGTGCGATTATGGGCGGCCCGCTCGTCGTACACGTCGACGAATCGGCTTTCGTCGGCTTCGTGCAGAGTCGGGTGCAGTCGCACGATATCGTCGAGCGACAGCACATCGAGAATGTCCGAGAACCGCACTCCCCTGGCCCATTGGCAGTATGCGAGTACCCATCCGGCCCAGTATTCGAGTGTTGAGCCGGCGCGCAGTGCGGCTGGCGGCATATCGAGAATGCGCGCCCAACCGGTTTGCCGCATGATTTCGGCCACCAGCTCCTCGCCGGACATGCCACACACGTATTTGGGCGTGCCTCGCCCGAAAAGCGCGGCCGCCTCGGAGGTGGCGAAGAAGTCCATGAATAGGCCGACCGGCAACCCGCAATCGTTCAGCGCATAATCGAAGGCGCCGGCCAAGTTGGCCATGGCGTCCGGCAAGTATGTCTCATCATAGGCGGGGATCATCGTTGGTCACTTTCTCGCGGATGATGTCGCGCATGAACAGGCCGTCGAGATCGGCTTCTGCACTTTTGCGGCGGTAGGCTTCGCGAGCTGTGCGGTCGCGCTCGTTACGCAATCCGTGGTAGGTCGAAGCGCGGGCGATTTCGCAGCCTTGGAACCGCAGTGCCGCGAATGCCTGAGGACTGGCGAGTACGATCTGCTTGCCGAGCTCGCCCAACCGCATCGCCTCAGCGAGTTGGTCGATGGAAATCGCGTTATTGACAAAAGCGCGGGCGAACGAGAAATACGAATCGTCGGCACGATATCCGACGATGACGTCAGCCTGACTGGCATCCGGCAGAAACACTTGTTTCAGATATTCGATGCCTTGCGCGGCGACGGCGGTGGTCGGCTGGAAACGACGGTTTTCGACCAGCATGGCCAGCCAGTTCAGGATGGTGTAGGGCGGCTGGGACAGGTCCAGGAAGAGGAGCCCGTCCGTGGTCAACGTGTACCGATTCGCGAAACCGTCATCCAGTCCCGCGCACGCCCATTCCTTGGCCAGCTCGACGCTGCGCGTGCAATAGAATCCGCGGCCATAATCGTTGTTCGGCTTGACCAGCCCGTATTCAGGATGCTTGATGACATGCGAAGAGCCATGCCACAGTTCGATCGATGCGGTCTCCATTGGCCGGCTCTTTCTCTCTCTCCTTACATATTCTTGATTATATCACTGTGGTGATAGTCATAAGGGAAATGCGAGATGAAAGATACCGTTGTATACGTTCGTACACAACGTGAAATGTATACGAACGTATACAACACTGACGTCCGGAGTCATGCTCCGCAGTGGCGCAGCGGGCGCGCCACTACAATCGGAATATGGGACTGAAGACGTGGAAGAAGTGGACGGACTGGCCGCTGATGGTGCTGTCCGTGGTGTTTCTGGTGGTGTATTCGTGGGAAATTCTCTCCCGCACGCATATCGCGCTGTGTGAAACCGTCATCAACGTGATCTGGGTGGTGTTCGTCGTCGATTATGTGGTCTCGCTGTGGTTGGCCGACGATCGCTGGCGGTGGTTCAAGCACAACCTGTTCACGCTGCTGACCATCGCGCTGCCGATGCTCCGGCCCTTGCGACTGTTGCGTTTGCTGACCGTGCTGCACGTGCTGAACCGCACCTCCGGCATGGCGGTGCGCGGGCGCATCACCGTATACGCGGTCGGCGCGGTGGGAATGCTCATGTACGTGGGCGCGCTGGCCGTGTATTCCGTGGAGCGCGGGGCGTCCGGATCCACGATCACCGACTTCGGCACGGCGTTGTGGTGGGCGTTCGTGACCGTGACCACCGTGGGATATGGCGACTTCTCGCCGGTCACCTTCCAAGGCAAGATCATTGCGGTGGTGCTGATGTTCACCGGCATCGCGTTGATCGGTATTGTGACGGCCACGCTGGCCTCGTGGATCGTGGATCAGGTCAATCTGGAGACGGATCGGCGCGAGGACGCTCGGGAGAAGGAAGTGGCCAAGGAAGCCGCGCAAGAGGCTATTGCAACATCAGCCAATCCCGAAATCGACCTATTGCGCGAGGAAGTGCGTGAGCTGACCGCTACGGTAGCCGGTCTGCGCACCGAACTTGAGCGACGTTGATTGGCGAAGCGGGACAAACAACGATTCTGCCAAGAAGGTCACCGCGGATTGCGGCAGAATCATTGTCGCCACGGCTGTTTTCTTCAGTCGGCTCAACCCAACTTTTGATAATTTTTATTTTTTTGATATTTTTGATAATTTTTATTTTAGGTTGATTCAGCGAGGAGGCGGTCCACATGAAGGCAAAGGAAAACCCATTCAAGCCAACGGCAGGAGGGGAACCGCCCCTGCTCATCGGCCGAGGCAAAGTTATCCGCGATTTCGAGAAAGGTCTCGATAACGGAGTCGGTGCCCCAGGGCGCATTATGCTCGTCACCGGCGCTCGTGGAACCGGAAAAACCGTGATGCTCACTGTGTTCGGAGACCGGGCCAAAGCGCGCAGATGGGATGTCATCGAAGAAACGGCCTCTGCCGGACTATGCGAACGCCTTGTTGATGCCTTACGAACCGGGCGAGGGGCCCTTGACCACCTCACTATCCGACCATCGTTGACTTTTGCTGGAGCGGGCATCGGCCTCGGAGAAGCCGAACTATCCCCGAAGCGTATGCCCGAAACGTTGAGAAGTGCCATTGCCGGACGGTTGGATGCGCTTGAGAAGCGCCATGCTGGGTTGCTTATCACCATTGATGAGACTCAAGCGGCTGAGCGATCCGACATGATTGCCATCGCCACTGCCATACAGCATCAAATCAGGGAACGACGCAATATCGCCATCGTGTTCGCCGGTCTCCCACAGATGATTTCTGATTTGTTCAATGACGAAGTCATCACGTTCCTACGTCGCGCGAAAACGAACATACTCACAGATATTCCTCTTGATGAAGTGCGCGATGCTTTCGCCACAACATTCCGCGCCTCCGGCATGTCCATCACCGACGCTCAATTAAGCACTGCAGCCAATGTGACAGCCGGATACCCCTATATGATTCAACTGGTTGGCTACCATATCTGGGATGCCGCAGACATGCGGGACTCGGATACCATCATCGACGCTGATGTTACGGCAGGTATCGAGGAAGCACGTATTGACCTTGATAACGCCGTGTGCATCCCGGAGTTGCAAGGCTTATCCAAAAACGACCGTGAGTATCTCGAAGCCATGGCAGCGTCAGATGGTCCCTCTCCCACCGTGAATGTTGCACAGCGCATGGGCAAAACGCCTAACTATGCCGCCACCTACCGCAAACGCCTCCTTGACGCCTTCGTTATCCGCGAAACAGAACGAGGCGAAGTCGATTTTGCCGTGCCCTTCCTGCGCGAATACTTGCGTCGGAATCAGTAATCGGCACAATGCACAGTATCGATATATTCCGTTCCATATAATGACTTTTCGCATTCAGATACACAATGGACGGCCTGTTGAGTAGCACTCAGCAGGCCGTCCATTCTATTTAGCTATTCAGTTATCGGAGACACACCTCAGGCCTTGACCGGAGCGTCAGCGGGAGCCGATGCCGCCGCGGCCAGTTTGCGGCGCTTGAGGTACTTCATGATGGTCAGGACCATGCCGCGGAAGCCCCACTCGCCACGCAGGACAGTGTTGAGCAGTCCGGAGTGGGAACCGCCCCACTCCATACCGATGTAGTTGAAGGCGCTCATCACGGCACCCGCGCCGCCCTGCTTGACGCTCATCTCGAAGGGCTTCAGGTAGATCTCGCGAATCGACTGCTCGTTGGCCCAGGTGGCGAGCTCGCTCAGTCGGTTGGTCTCCTGGTCGTTCAGCGCGAAGTGCTTCATGAAGGCGTACACGCCCTTGGCCTGAGCGCCAGCGACCTGCTGGGAGGCCATCACGCCGAACAGGTAGCCGTCTTCGGAGAAGTATTCGAAGGTACGACCGGCGAAGTCGCGGCATTCGAATCTGATATCGTTATCGATTCGATCAGCGGCTCACGATACTGCCCTTGCATCGCTGTGCCACTGTTGAATGTGCCCGGCTGGCTCACCTTTGGGTCACCGCCGACACATCCTTGATGCCGATGGTTATAGAGTCGCAAATTCACGACTGGCGCACCTGCCCACGCACCTATCCTGTCATTTCGAGCGCATAATTTGCTACCACATCCGGTCAGGGCAATCGACCTTAATGGCGTAAACGGCACTTCTCAATACGTAAACGGCATTTATTCTTGGCTCCCCTCTCAGAGAGGGGAGCCAAGAAATATCAAGCTCGGCCTCCCAGGAGAGAGCCAGAATAATGCACCAGCAAGGCATTAGGATGGAGGGCATGAGCGATTTGAACGCGTTGAATCTTGAGTCCGGCGAAGTGGTTGGTGGGTATACGCTGATCTCCCGGCTCGGCTCAGGAGCTATGGGGTCGGTGTGGCGGGTGCGCGACGACGGCGGCACCACCTATGCCATGAAGATTCTGCGCGACTCCCTGACCGACGAGTCAGTGGCAGGCTCCGGCTCTGCGTCCACGGCCCTGCACGACCCCGACCTCAAGCCCGATGTCACGCCGCGCGAGCGCCTGCGGCGCGAGGCCATGGCCTTGAAGAAGGTCAATCATCCGGGTGTGTGCGGCATCGTGGATATGGAACTCGACGATACGTTGGCGTTCATCGTCACTGAACTCATCGAGGGCAAGAATCTTAAGGATGATGTGGCCGCCAATGGCCGGTATGTGGGCGACGATCTGGAACGCTTGGCCCGCAAGCTCATCGAAGCCACCAAAGCCGTACATGCGGCCGGCATCGTCCATCGCGACATCAAACCCACCAATGTGATGGTGTCGGCCGCCGGACCGGTATTGGTCGATTTCGGTATCGCGATGGGCGAGGGCGAAAGTCACGTGACCCGCACCGGCCTAGTGATGGGTACACCCGGATTCATCGCACCCGAGATTATTGACGGTGCCGAATCCGACGACGCCACCGATTGGTGGTCGGTGGCGTCCGTGCTCGCTTTTGCCGCAACCGGCGCGCCTGTGTTCGGCACCAAGCCGATGATGGCGGTACTTGAGCGCGAGGCCTCGGGCAACGCGAATCTTTCCGGACTACCGGCCGGCACATTGGCTGCCTTCCGTTCTGCACTGGACCCGGATCGCAGGGATCGTTGCACGCCGGATCAATTGCTGAATGCCATCGCCTTGGATGCGTTGAATCCCAACGCTTGGCAGGGCGAGCAGGCGGGACCGTTCGCCGCGGGAGCCGTGGCTGGACAACCGGCTGCGATCGTTGCCGAAGCCGCGGAGGCGATGCCCCCTTTTGGCGCGGCCGGCGGCGTTGACCGCAATAATCCCCGAACCATCTGGCGCGCGGCCGAGGAAGCCGCTGAGGCTCCCACCATGGCCGTGTTCTCCGGCAATAAGGGCGATAACGGCGATGGCG
>ERZ1035014.980-NODE-980-length-11035-cov-2.941530_pt1 | contig 11035 bp, 9 predicted proteins | sample MGYA00520620_ERZ1035014 | MGnify/ENA primary metagenome ERZ1035014 (study PRJEB33766, sample SAMN09781744) | gut metagenome | biome: gut microbiome | host: Homo sapiens | place: Madagascar | study: EMG produced TPA metagenomics assembly of the PRJNA485056 data set...
GACTAAGGCATAGTGGCCGTGACCAAGACGGACATGGTGGAGCCGGACTGGCTGGAGCTGGTCATATCCGACATTGAGGATTACTTCAAGGGTTCGTTCCTGGAGGGCAAGCCTATAATTCCTGTGTCTTCGAAGACAGGGGAGAACATTGATGTCCTCAAGGAGGAGATACTGAAAAAGTGCAACAGGGAGATCAAGCGTCTCGAGGATCCGGAAATGTTCCGGCTCCCGGTGGACAGGGTGTTTTCCATGCCCGGTTTCGGGACCGTGGTCACCGGCACCCTCACTTCCGGCCGTTGCACCGTGGGTGACGAGGTATATATCTTTCCCGAGAACGAAAAGGTTAAGGTCCGCGGGATCCAGACCTACGGCAACGACGTGAAGGAGGCGGTCGCCGGGCAGAGGACAGCCATCAACCTTGCGGCGGTCTCTAAGTCCGAACTGGACAGAGGAGACGTGGTCGCGGCTGAAAACGCGGTTTCGGTGACGTCTATGATAGACGTGGAACTGAGTATTTTCAGGAACACCGACAGGGTGATAAAGAACAACAGCAGGGTCCACCTGTACTGCGGCAGTAAGGAGGCTCTCTGCAAGGTGATACTCCTGGACAGAGAGAACGCCGTGGCCGGAGACAGGGTCTACGCTCAGCTGAGGCTTGAAGAGCCGATCGCCGTGAGGAGGGGGGACAGGTTCATAATCAGGTTCTACTCTCCGATAATCACTGTCGGAGGCGGACGGATCCTGGACTCGCTGCCGGCCAAGCACAAGAGGAACAGGCAGGAGGTCCTGGACGCCATGGACGTGCTGGCTGCGGGAGACCTGGGGGCGATCGCCTGCCTGAAGACAGGCGAGAGACATTTTTACACGGCAGAGGAGCTGGCCTTCGAGCTGGGCGTGATGCCTGAGAAGTTCAGGCCGTACCTGGAAGAGGAGATCGGGAAAGGCAATATCGCAGTTCTGGAGGGAGGTCTGCTGGTCGGCGGGGGAAAGCTCCGCTATATGGAGGACTCGCTCACGGAGCTTCTGGCACGGTACCACGAGGAAAATCCGCTGTCTCCGGGAATGTCCAAGCAGGAGCTGCTCAGCCGCCTCGGTGACATGTGGCACATCGACAAGGAGCGGATAGTTTCATCTGTGGTGACTTTGATGACCGAGAATGGTAAAATCACCGTACGAGACAAGTCTGTCGCTCTTGCTGACTTCAAGGTCAGCTTTACTCCGGAGCAGCAGGCGCTCAGAGAGAAACTGCTCAAGGCTTATGGGGATGCCGGCACAGAGATGCTGAAGAACGAGGACCTTATAAGTAAATTTGGATCAGCCCCGTCTATCACAGCGATCCAGACTGACCTGGCAGAAACAGGGGAGATCGTTAAAGTCAGTCCTGAGTACTACATTTCCAGGAAAGGATGGAAACAGGCCGTTGACGCTGCTGTCTCTCTGGGTAAGGAAAAAGGATTTACTCTTGCGGAGTACAGGGACGAGCTGGGGACTTCGAGGAAGTTTGCTTCGGTTCTGCTCCAGGCTCTCGACAAGAACAGGATCACAATTTTTGATGGAGAGACCAGGAGGGTACACTAGATCTCTTACTAGATCTCTTCCTGGAATGAAGTGAGTAATACAGGAGAGTATTGATGAAAAAAACTAAGAAAATACTGCTGGCAGGCCTCGTCTTCGCCATGGTGCTGGCCATGACCGCCTGCGGAAAGAATTCCACGCCGTCGGAGTCCGTCGAATCGGAGCTGAAGGCCGTGCAGAACGAAAGCATCAGCGATCTCGAGAAGACCATGCCTAACACCATGGATTCTTCCTACAGCGACGACTGGAAGAGCTTCCTGAAGAAGATCCAGAAGTTCGACTACAAGATAAAGGATGAGAAGATCAAGGGCAATAAAGCCACGGTGACCGTGACCATCAAGACCTACGACTTTGGTAATGCATATCAGGAGACTTACAACCAGATCGTGCAGGACGCCCAGAGCGGAACGATAACATCTTCCACAGATGTTACAAAGTACGTATATGACCTTATGTTCAAGAATCTCCTTGCGGTAGACAAAAAGACCTACTCTAAGGATGTCGTGATCAACTGCAAGAAGAACGACAAGGGCGAGTGGGAAACTGATGTCCAGAGCAACGAGCAGTTCCTGAATGCCATCATGGGAGGTCTGGAAGACAAGATCGCCGAGATGAGCAGCGCGCAGTCGTAGTACAGACGGGACCTCATGGTTACCGGGCTTATGCGCGTCAGCGTGGTCCACAATGTAAATAATGTGCGGTCCAGGGACGCCTAAGGAGATGTTCCTGGACCGCACTTCATTTTTTTATCGGTTCAGTTGGTCGGTTCAGTTATTTCATCAGCTTGCAGATCCTGTTGCTGAAGTCCACCGGATCCTCCACCGGCATGCCTTCGATGAGCATCGCCTGGTCGTACAGGAGCAGGGAGTAGTCGGTGATCTTTTCCTGGTCATCAGCCTCTACAGCGGACTTAAGTGCCTGGAAGAACTGGTGATCCGAGTTCAGCTCGAGGATCTTGTCGGCCTTGAGAGTATCCTCATCGCCGCCCATCATTGCGGCCTGAGCCTTCAGTACCTTTTCCATCTCGAGAGACAGACCGTCTCCCGTGGCGAAGCACACCGGATGATCTTTCAGCCTGTTGGAGATGATCACAGAGCTTACCTTGTCACCGAGAACATTCTTCACGGCGTCAAGGACGTCCTTGTTGGCCTCGTTCTTTTCTTCGGCGGCCTTCTTCTCGTCCTCCGACTCTTCGAACCCGAGGTCCTTGTCTGAGATGTTCTTGAACTCCTTGCCATCGTAGTCGCGCATCATCTTCAGTGCGAACTCGTCGATGTCGTCGGTGCAGAGGAATACCTCGTAGCCCTTTTCCTTGAAAGGATCCATCTGAGGGGTCTTCTTGATCTTATCGGTGGACTCTCCTGTTGCATAGTAGATGAACTTCTGGTCATCAGGCATCCTGTCCACGTATTCCTTGAATGTGGCGTAGTCGTCCGTGGTGCTGCTGGTGAACATGAGGAGATCCTGGAGCTTGTCCTTGTTGGATCCGAACTCGTCGTATGCACCGTATTTGAGCTGCATGCCGAAGTTCTTGAAGAACTTGTTGTAGTTCTCCCTGTCGTGTTCTTCCATGTCCTTGAGCTCCTGAAGGATCTTCTTCTCGATCCTCTGGGCGATGGCCTTGACCTGTCTGTCCTGCTGAAGCATCTCTCTGGAGATGTTCAGGGAGACATCCTGGGAATCGACGAGTCCTTTTACGAAGCTGAGGTATGACGGAAGCAGCTCCTCGCAGCTGTCCATGATCATCACGCCGCTGGAGTAAAGCTGCAGACCCCTCTTGAAGTCCTTCGTGTAGTAGTTGAAGGGTACCTGGCTCGGGATGAACAGCAGTGCGTTGTAGGAAAGCACACCTTCCACGTTCGTGTGTATCACCTTGATCGGGTCTGTCCAGTCGCTGAACTTGTTCTTGTAAAACTCGTTGTACTCCTCGTCGGTGATCTCCGATTTCTTGCGCTTCCAGATAGGGATCATGCTGTTCAGCTTTTCGTCCTCGTGGTAGGTCTCGTATTCAGGCTTGTAGTCCGCGGCCTTCTTTTCCGCCTCGGTCGCCTCCACCTCTCTGGTCTTTGTGCAGTTCATCACGATAGGGTAGCGTATATAATCGGAATACTTTCTCACGAGGGACTTGATCCTGAACTCCTGGAGGTAGTCGCTGTACTTCTCGTCGTCGGTGTCCTCGCGGAGATACAGGGTTATGGTGGTGCCTGCTTCAGGCCTCTCGGCCTCCTCGATGTCGTAACCGTCAGAGCCCTCGCTGGTCCAGAGGTATGCCTGGTCGGAGCCCATAGCCCTTGATACGACTTCTATCTTCTGGCTGACCATGAAGGCGGAATAGAAGCCCACGCCGAACTGACCGATTATGTCTGTGTCGTTCTTCTCGTCCTTGTTCTCGTTCTTGAACTTATAAGAACCGCTCTCGGCGATGGTGCCCAGGTTGTTTTCCAGCTCATCCCTGGTCATGCCGATGCCGTTGTCGCTGATGGTGAGGGTGCGGGCATCCTTGTCAGGAGTGATGCGGATCTCGTAATCGTCACGGGACATGCCGGTCTTACCCTCAGAGGCCTCCTTGAAGTACCTCTTGTCGATGGCGTCGCTGGCGTTGCTGATCAGCTCTCTCAGGAATATTTCCTTGTTTGTGTAGATCGAGTTGATCATCATGTCGAGCAGGCGTTTTGATTCGGATTTGAATTGTTTCTTCATAAAAAAAATTACCTTCTTTCACCGTACAGAGCGGCCCGTGGAGATGGCCCCGGGAGGGAGAGTCCCGTCGCTCTGCAGAATGCTGTTAGCACTCACGTCTTTAGATTGCTAATAGAAATGATAGCCATATTGCAGGGCGATTTCAACCGGGAAAATGTAATATCACAGAATTTTCATAATCCCTGACGATACAACACAAAAATTTGGTTGCGCGCAATGAATTATCGGATATAATGGAATCGCAGAGATGCTTGAAGAGATACTTAATAAAGAACCGATCCCCGGAGGCGGCCCGATGGACCTGAAGGGATACGATAGATCAACAGAAGGAGAGAGAACATGTCTGAGAGATTCGATGTAGTAATAGTAGGAGGAGGTCCTGCAGGCCTCACAGCCGGAATATACGCAGGAAGAGCGGGAAAGACCGCCGCAGTATTCGAGAGAGAAACGATAGGCGGACAGATCACTTTTACCGATTCCATCGACAATTATCCGGGAACCCCCGGGATCAGCGGTGCCGAGTACGCCATGAAGTTGAAGGACCAGGCCGAGGAATTCGGGACGCAGGTCATCATGGACGAGATCACCGAGATCAGAAAGCCTGAGAAGGAAGGAGAGCCTTTCGTGGTGAAGGCAACGGAGAACACCTACGAGGCCACGGCAGTGATACTTGCTACGGGACTTTCAAGCAGGAGGATGGGCATCCCGGGTGAAGCTGAGCTCATAGGAAAAGGGATCTCCTTCTGCGCGGTGTGCGACGGCATGTTCTTCAGAGGCAAGGACGTCGCCGTATACGGCGGTGGAAACACGGCTCTTGAGGACGCCATTTACATGTCCCAGCTGGCCTCTTCCGTGACCATTATTCACCGGAGAGACCGTTTCAGAGGCGAGGATACACTGGTGCGCCAGCTGAAGTCAAAGGACAACGTGAAGTTCTGCATGAACAGCACCGTAACTGGAGTGTCCGGAAGCCCATTGCTGGATTCCGTCGAGGTGACGGACAAGGAGACCGGGGAAAAGAAGGAACTCAAGGTAAACGGGCTCTTCGTTGCCATCGGTAAGATCCCTAATGGTAAGGCCTTCTCGGATCTGGTGGAAGAGGACGACAGGGGATACTACGAGTCTGGCGAGGACTGCCTTACCATGACTCCGGGAGTTTTCACGGCGGGAGACGGCAGGGACAAGGCTGTTAACCAGCTGACCACTGCCGTTGCTGACGGCGCGGTCGCAGCTACCGCAGCGTGCCACTATGTGGACAGGCTCAGTGGGAACGAGTACGTATAGGTACCTCATCGCACTAATTCCCTCTTGCGAACAGGGAATTTGCTTTTTATCATATGATGTGCAATAATAACGGGGCTTCGGAGAAGGCGGCGCCTGTCCGCCGCCGGATCCCGGAGCCTTGATCGCATAAATAAGAGGAAGAATATCTACGGAGGTATGACATGGCAGAGGTAAGCCAGGAATGTTCTCATGACTGCAGCAGCTGCGGTGCAGACTGTGGCAGCAGAGACGGCGGCGGGATCCAGAAGGAGAAACTGAGTGACGGCAGCAGCGTAAAGAAGGTTATCGGCGTTGTAAGTGGAAAAGGCGGCGTGGGAAAGTCCCTGGTGACCGCTTTGTCCGCAGTTGCGGCGAGCCGGAACGGATACAAGACGGCGATAATGGATGCGGACATCACCGGTCCGTCCATCCCTAAGATGTTCGGGATACACGAGAAGGCGGCGGCCACAGAGATGGGGATCATCCCTTGCGCCAGCGACAGCGGCATACAGGTGATGTCCTTGAATCTGCTCACGGAAAACGAGACAGACCCGGTCATCTGGAGAGGCCCGGTCATCGGAGGAGCCGTATCACAGTTCTGGACGGATGTCGCCTGGGGAGATCTGGACGTGATGTTCATCGACATGCCTCCAGGGACGGGAGACGTTCCTCTCACGGTGTTCCAGTCTCTGCCTGTGGACGGGATCATCGTGGTGACATCGCCTCAGGAGCTGGTATCCATGATCGTGGAGAAGGCCGTAAAGATGGAGAACATGAGCTATCTCACATGTCCTCACTGCGGTGAGAAGATCAGCGTGTTCGGAGAGAGCAGGATCCAGAAGGTTGCAGAGGAGAACGGCACCAGGGTGCTGGCTCAGCTCCCTATCGACCCTCAGTTTGCGGAGCTGTCAGACAATGGCAGGATCGACAGGGTGCCGGGAGAGCCGATGGCGGCAGTCCTGGACGTGCTGAAGGATCTTGGCCTGTAGGACAGAGATCAGAAATTCACTTTTACTAAACTTTTTGTTTAAATTTACTTGACTTCTCAACGGGGTCAAGTATAATTTTTTTGGATTTGTTTAGAAATACTAAACGAAAAAATTAGAAGCTCTGAGTCTCCGGTGAGCATGTGATCTCCGGGACTCAGGGCTTTTCATCGGGAAGTTGAAGAACTGAAAGACGGGAGATCTCAATGGATATCGGCGAAGGAATAAAGAGCCTGCGAAACGAGAGAGGCCTGACCCAGGAGGAGCTGGCTGACAGGGCCGAGCTCTCCAAGGGCTTCATCTCGCAGGTGGAGCGAAACCTCACTTCTCCTTCCATCTCCACACTGGAGGACATACTCACGTGCCTGGGGACGGACCTGAAGGAGTTTTTCTCGGAGAACGAAGACCGGCAGGTGGTGTTTGGAAAAGAAGACTATTTCCTCAAGGAAGATGAGGAGAGCGGCGTTTCCATAGAGTGGATAGTCCCAAACGCGCAGAAGAATGACATGGAGCCGATACGGCTCACGCTCGGGAAGGGCGGAGAGACATCTCCGGTAGGGCCCTTTGAGGGAGAGGCCTTCGGGTATGTGATATCCGGGTCTGTCATCCTTCATTACGGCGGAGAGACGGCGAGAGTGGGCAAGGGAGAGACGTTTTACGTCCGATGCGACAAGCCTCATTTTCTCACATCGAAGACGGGAGCACAGGTGATCTGGGTAAGTGCCCCTCCGGGATTTTAAGGGATATCATGACACGGGAGGAAAACAATTGAAGGAACTTATAAGGCTTGAGAACATAACCAAGAGCTTCGAGGACACCGACGTCCTCAGAGGGATCGACCTCACCATCAACGAGAACGAGTTCGTCACTATACTGGGACCGTCGGGCTGCGGCAAGACTACCATGCTCCGCATCATCGGGGGCTTCGAGACGCCGGATGCAGGTCGGGTCCTTTTCGAGGGAAAAGACATCACCAATACCCCGTCGAACAAGCGCCACCTGAACACCGTATTTCAGAACTACGCCCTGTTCCCGCACATGGACGTGTATGACAACATCGCTTTTGGCCTGAGAGTCAGCAAGACTCCTGAGGACGAGATCAGCGAGAGAGTGCGTTCCGCCCTCAAAATGGTGAACCTTTCCGGGTTTGAAAAGAGGACCATCGACAAGATGTCAGGCGGGCAGCAGCAGCGAGTGGCTATGGCGAGAGCCATCGTGAACAGGCCTAAACTCCTGCTCCTGGACGAGCCGCTCGGAGCCCTCGACCTGAAGCTCCGCCAGGAGATGCAGTACGAGCTTGTCGGTCTGAAGCACGAGCTCGGGATCACCTTCATTTACGTGACCCATGACCAGGAAGAGGCCCTGACCATGTCGGATACTGTCGTAGTCATGAACAACGGGCTGATCCAGCAGATGGGTACCCCTGAGGAGATCTACAACGAACCGGAGAACGCCTTTGTGGCCGACTTCATCGGTGACAGCAACATCCTTTCCGGGAACATGGTCAGAGACAGGCTGGTGCGGATCAACGGCGTGGACTTCGAGTGTGTGGACACGGGGTTTGCTCCCAATGAGCCTGTTGACGTGGTCATCAGACCGGAGGACATCGAGATCAGGCCTTACGGAGAGGGCATAGTGAACCTGGAGATCACCAGCAACCTGTTCATCGGGGTCCACTACGAGATGCTGGCGTACAGCGAGGACGGATACGATTTCGAGTGGCTTCTCCAGAATTACGATTCATATCAGGTAGGAGAAAAGGTGGGCATGTACGTCCAGCCTCAGAACATCCAGATAATGCACAAGCCGGTATCACAGGAACAGGAGGCAATGGATCTCGATGAAATATAGCAAGTGGTGGGCATCTCCATTCATCATGTGGATCGCGATCGGAACGGTGGTGCCTGTTTTTTCCATCGCGTATTACGGACTGACGGACAGGTCCGGGAACTTCACGTTTGATAACATCATGGCCACCTTTCAGGCGGAACACATGCAGGCCTTGGGGCTTTCGCTGCTTCTGGCCCTTGTGAGCACGGCAGTCTGTTTCATTCTTGCTCTCCCGATGGCCATGATCCTGAGGAACAGCAAGAGAGGCAAGACCGGAATGGTCATCTTCGTGTTCATCCTTCCAATGTGGATGAACTTTCTCCTGAGGACCATGGCGTGGCAGGTCCTGCTGGAGAGGGAGGGAGTGATCAACTCCATCCTGCATGCCGTGGGGCTTCCCGGCCAGCACCTGATCAACACTCCGGCGGCCATCGTGCTGGGCATGGTGTACGATTTCCTGCCTTTCATGATACTGCCGATATACAACGCGGCTTGCAAGATCGATAACCGTCTCATCGAGGCGGCATATGACCTCGGAGCCGATACAGGAACGGTCTACCGCAAGGTCATTTTTCCACTTCTCATACCTGGCTTCGTGAGCGGCGTCACCATGGTGTTCATCCCGGCCCTCACCACCTTTGTTATCTCCAACATGCTGGGAGGTGGAAAGATCAACCTCATAGGAAACATCATCGAGCAGGAATTCACCGTGAGCTCAAACTGGTACCTGGGGTCGGGCATGTCCCTCGTCATGATGGTATTCATAATCATTACCATGCTGTTGTTCAGCAAATTCGACAAGTCGGGAGGTGAGAGCCTGATATGAGCAGCGAAAAAAAAGCGACTAAGGCAGCCAGTGCCATCTACATGGTCATCATCATGCTCTTCCTGTATCTGCCGATACTGACCCTTACCGTTCTCTCGTTCAACGAAAGTAAATCCATGTCGGTGTTCACCGGATTTTCTCTGCGGTGGTACCGTGAGATGTTCCAGAACAAGCTGATAATGAACGCGGTGCTCAACACATTCGCCATTGCCCTGTCCGCGGCATGGATCTCCACTGCCATCGGCACGGCGGCCTGCCTGGGAATGTCGGGAATGAAAAAGAGAGATCAGGACGTGATCCTGACCTTCAACAACATCCCGATGCTGAACGCGGATATAGTTACGGGAATTTCGCTAATGCTTACATTTATCATGGTGAGATTCCCGCTCGGGTACACGACTGTGCTCCTGTCCCACATAACATTCTGCATTCCTTACGTGGTGCTGTCAGTCAGACCTCGGCTGAACAAGGGGACGGCCACCCTGTTTGAGGCGGCCATGGATCTTGGAGCGTCAAGATCATATGCGTTCACAAGGATAGTGATACCGGAACTCCTTCCAGGGATGATATCCGGGTTCCTGCTTTCATTTACGATGTCTGTGGACGACTTCATCGTCACCTACTTCACAAGGGGAGCGGGCATAAACACGATCTCAACATTGATCTACAGCCAGGTAAAGGTAGGCATCAGACCTACTCTGTTTGCTCTGTCTACCATCATCTTCCTAATCGCTCTGGTGGTACTGCTGTTCAGCAACATGGACATGGCCGGAGGGAGAAGAGGAGAGAAAAAAGAAGCCGGTGAGAAGATGCAGCTGAAGGAGGATTATTAAGGGTGAAAAAAGGACTTTGGTTTTTCGCAGTGACCGGCATTCTGGCACTTGTGCTGACTATCGTGAGAAGCAGCGGTTCCACATCCTCCGGTGTGCTGTATGTATATTGCTACGGGGATTACTACGATCCTGCAATTGTGGAGGAATTCGAGAAAGAGACGGGCATACAGGTAATCCAGGATACTTACGATACCGCCGAGGAACTGTATCCCATCATCGAAAACAATCCCTCGAGATACGATGTGGTCTGCACCTCAGACTACATGATCGGTAAGATGGAAGACAACGACATGCTGGCGCCGCTGGATAAGGACAAGATACCGAATCTTAAGAACATGGATCCGGTGTACATGAAGAAGGCCGAGGAATACGATCCGGGCAACACCTATTCCGTTCCCCACGCCTGCGGAACGGCCGGGATAATGTACGACTCCACGAGGGCGAAGGGAGTGGATTTCAGCTCCTGGAACGCACTCTGGGACCCGAAACTCAAGAATGAGATCGTGATGCCGGACAGCCTCAGGGATGACTACATGATCGCTCTCAGCAGGAGAGGATATGATATCAATACAGAGGATCCGACACAGCTCAAGGAAGCCACATCTGACCTCATAAAGCAGAAGCCTCTCGTGTACAAGTACGCCAATGATTCCGCGAGAGATCTTGTGGCCGACGGGTCGGCGATAGCGGGCGTGGTATGGAACGGTGAGTACAAGTACATAAAGGATCTGAACAAGAACACGGAGTTTTCTGTGCCGGAAGAGGGGACAGAGTTCTTCATCGACGCCTGGGTGGTGCCGAAGGAGGCGAAGAACAAGGCGAACGCCATGAAGTGGATAAACTTCCTGTGCAGGGGCGACGTCGCCTATAAGAACTTCGAATACCTGTACTACACGATCCCTAACACCGCCGCTTACAAAAAAATGTCTCCAGAGATCAGGAACAATGAGGCCATTTTCCCGACAGAGGAGACCCTGGAGAGGTGCCATTCACTGCGGACACTGAGTCACGACGGAGATGCC
>ERZ1035014.985-NODE-985-length-10997-cov-13.990313_pt1 | contig 10997 bp, 10 predicted proteins | sample MGYA00520620_ERZ1035014 | MGnify/ENA primary metagenome ERZ1035014 (study PRJEB33766, sample SAMN09781744) | gut metagenome | biome: gut microbiome | host: Homo sapiens | place: Madagascar | study: EMG produced TPA metagenomics assembly of the PRJNA485056 data...
CCAAGGAGCATTATCTTCTGAAACTGCAGCAATTCGTAAACTCAATGTTATGGTTTAGAAGTGTTGAAAAAAATGAATTTATGGGGTTGGCTACTGCTCCGGCAAATCTCGATGAGTATATCATCAAGAATCAGCTGACTCGGGACTTTGAGGACTTTATACATCGGGTAAGCGGACAATGTTTTGAGTTCCAGGAGCCAAATGATGATGATAAAGAGTTGTATTGCGTTTTTGGATTAGGTCGCATTCCATTCGGTAAGATAGCATCAACGGGTACTCAATCTCTGATGCTACTTTATTACTGGCTGAAACAGATGACAAATGCATCGTTCGTTTTCATCGATGAATTTGATGCTTTCTATCATTTCAGACTCTCTTATGAGGTTTGCAAGACCCTCTTTGCCCTCCCATGTCAGGCTTTTACGTCATCACACAATACCTACTTGATGACTAACGACTTGCTTCGCCCAGACTGCAATTTCATCTTGCAAGACAACAAAATCAAGCCGTTGAGCGACTGTACCCAAAAAGAGTTGAGATTCGGGCATAATATTGAAAAAATGTTTAGAGGTAACGCATTCGAAGTATGATACTATTCGTTTTTGAAGGAGTAAAACGGGAGCCGGATTTGTTCCGCACCATCCAGCGATTATACTTTGCAAACAGAGATGAGCAGATTGTATGTTCCTATAATAACAACATCTATCAACTATACAAAGATTTGCAGGAGTATGATGGCGATGGAGATATTGTGTCTTTGCTTATGGAGAAATTTGCCGGTCAAGCAGACAATCCGCTCAAGGATATTGATGCTTCTGCTGACATCTCGGAAATCTATCTGTTCTTCGACTATGACTTTCATAACCGGAATTTATCACTCGAAGAAATCAACAGGCAGGTAAAGGAAATGCTTGAAACTTTCAATAATGAAACGGAGTTTGGTAGGCTTTATATTGACTATCCGATGGTTGAGTCTATACGATATACCAAGCAGTTGCCCGATGCAAACTATTGGACGTATTCTGTAACACGTTCTGAGTGTGGTAAGTTCAAAGGTGTATCTGCCGATTTTTCTGCGTATGACAGTTTCGATTTCATCCTACTGAAAGATCATCGAGAGCCAACAGAAGAAGAGACGAAGGAAGTCAAGCAGAATTGGGAATATTTAAAAGAAATGAATGTGGGAAAAGCGAACTATCTATGTAAGGGGAAGAATATGATGCCTGCATCTAAAGAAGACATACTTCAAGATAAAATATTCAACTCACAATTAGAGCAGTATATAAATACCGAAGATTGCAAAGTAGCAGTACTCAATGCTTTCCCAATATTCCTATTTGACTATTTCAAATAATGTTTGCATACTATGGTATTTAAAACGTATTGACAGAAGTAAACACTGGGAGTGTCAAGTATAAATTTTATACAAGAATATAGCATAAGTTAAAGTACCGATTTTTACGTTCACTGCAATGAATAAAATCGGTACTTTATTTTTTTGTGCGCTCTAACACCATATTATAACAAATATGTTTAACAAACATTATTGCTATTAAAAACTTTAAATATTATCGTCTTGCATTCGCATCAATCTCCAAAGCAAAAAAGTGACGAAAAAGACTATAAGACACCATATCATTGCATCTGCTGCCCATGATGGTGAACCTGGGGTCATAGCTAGATCACAAAAACCGGCACCAAGTATAAAACTCAGTAAAGAAATGCATCCAGTCGTGGTTCTTGTTGCGTCGGGTTCTACTTTGTATTCTTTCATAACTATTGCTATTTATATGTTATGTGTACAAAAGTAACAAAAAATACTGAAACTGCCAAGAAAACAGGAGGAAAACACACCAAAAACAAAAACATTTCTTGCTATGCAGATAGGCTGCACACCTATGCTATACCTTTGCAGGTTAAAACCTGATATATAGGATATATGAAAATTGTTATGCTTCATAGGGAAAAATTACTCTTTATCTATAAAGGCAAATCTGAGTACATTTTACTATGATGCCCTCAGATTTGCCTTTGTAAAATTCACTTATATCCTGTCTTATTTTTCCTCATAAGGAGCAAAACCATGATCTAGCAGGAAGGCATAAGTTTCAGGGGCATTTCGAATAGCAGCACCACCTCTTTTGTGAAATTTCATCAAGATGCCGTAGTAAGGCTTATCCTTAGGAGTAGGCAAAAAGCCACGTTCAATGACAAACTTCTTTAGAGCTTCATTTCCCTTACATATAGGTTCGTTGTCTTCTAAACCTATCATTTTTCTCAACTCTGCCTTCATACCTTCTGATATTTCCAGGCGGTTCATGTGATTTCTAATCCAAATATAATCCAGATCACTGGCTATACCGGAACCACGCTGGATGATTCCTTCCTGCTCCACACGTTTCTTGATTTTCTCAAAACGAACCTGTACTGCCTTCATAGGAGTAACATACATCTGTAAAATCCGCTGGAATCTATCAAGATGTGCCTGTGTCAAACTCTTGTTTTTCTTCTTACCCTTCAAGAATTTCTGAAACTCCTGGTAAATTCCATTCACATATGAATCTTCCTTCTGTGTTGGCAACTTACCGTTGTTCTTTTTAATAGCTTCTTCAAGGATATCAAGCCGTTCATCTAAACCTGTACGCTTAACTGGTTCCTTTGAATAACCATGTGCTACCAACCAATTCATACGATGAGGATATTTACGCTGATTCATCGGAAAACGCTGTTTTTCAATAAATCTGACAGCCTTTAAATCCTCAGAAGGATAAGGAAGACGACCATTTTTATCATAAAATTCTGTCAAAAGTGGTAAAAAATGATCATACCAAATGTCATCCTTCAGTTCTGCAACATCATCAAATTTGCATATTTCCTCATAAAACTCACGAAAATCTCTACATTCGTCTATTACTTCAAAAGGAAAAGGTTCCAATTCATCATTTGAAGAACTTTCATTATTACCATTACTACCTCCACCGAAACTATAAGTTTTGCAGTAGTCGAGCAACATAGTATCCATATTGTTTACTAAATCCAGAACAACAGGACGCTTCAAAATGTTCTCTGCCGTAAGACAACGACCAATTTGCTGCTCAATGATAAGACGGGATATGGTTGAACGGAGCATGATAATCCCATCCACGTGTGGCACATGAATTCCTTCATTAAGCATATTTACAGAAATGGCTACCTTTAACCCGTCATAATTGTCCAATTCGAAATCCTCCATTTCTTTGGAGAGGTATTTCTCCTGATAATCAATCTGATAGAAACGGATACGCTTGAAACCTGCAGAAGATAACCAGTCCCCAAGAAGTTGTCTGGCTTTGGCAGCTTTGGCAACCTTAGAACAAAAGACAATAATTCTCTTGATATCGGAACTGAAATATTTTTTGATGATAGGAGATACTCCATGTGCCTCAGACCAACTGCGTGAAATTCCTGCAAGACGATGCAAATAGGTCTTCTTCTCTCCATCTTCCATATACTTGGAAGTTCTAATAGCCCCTTTTGCCTTCTCTATTGTTTCATCAGCAGAATACAATGAAGAAACATAAATCGGAGTAGGAAGAATATTCTTTTTCAAGGCAAGTCCAAGACTCAAGTAGCTAACAATGTTGCCATCGAAAAGTTCTTCTGCCATATCTCGCTCATGATCCAAATATCTGATATGAGTCGCACTCGTACCTAAGATTTTTGCAAAAGGATTAGCTGAAATTATCTTTTTAACACCATGTCCCCATTCTGGTGCACCCGCACGATGAAACTCATCAAGGACTATCAAATCATAGCCTGTAGAAGGGACTTCATCATAGATGGAACTTGCATAAGTACGGAACTCTACCCCTTCATTACACACTTTCTGGGTCTCGTTCAATACAAAATTATTGGGAGCCATGACCAATACCTTTGAAAAATGGGAAGCAATTGCTGCAATACAATAGCTCTTACCTGTACCAGTGGCATGTACTATAGCTGCACGTTGATGGTTCTCAAAATGAGCCATCACCTTTTCATAAGCTTCTCTATTATGAGGAAGCAGATGAAGATTCTTTTGTTCGGTAGTTACTGACATATTCTGTTCTAAAGTTTGTTTATTCAAATACATGGGACTGCTGCATATATCGAGTGACATCTAAGCAAGGTTCACTCCAAACAGTTAAGAACGGAACGAAGGATGCAAGGTATTACAGGATGTTGTAACCTTCCTAGGTGTTAAACCAGGTGCAAAAATAGAAAAAAACATTGGAACAAACAAGAAAACACAAAGAAAACACACCAAAGACAAAAATATTTCTTGCTACGCAGAAAGACTGCACACCTATTGTATACCTTTGCACCAGAAAACAAGATTTCTGGATGTGTGAAGAGATCGTGGTGGTCAAGAAAGACTTACTTCATTAATGAATCGCTGGTGGTAATACACTAGAGCTATGGGTACTCAGTTTTTCCATTACCACCCTATTCCACATCCTTTATGGTTGCGGTAGCTCAGTTGGTAGAGCATAGATGTGTGTGGGAATCATCTTCTTCCAGGAGGTCAACTTACACATACTTCTGCAATGAGAGCCTAGTGTCGCAGGTTCGAGTCCTGCCCGCAGCCCAATTATTAACTTAGGTCAAGAGGGACTTACTTCATAGCTTGAATTGCAGTTTCATAGTTGGAGTTCCTCGATTACCTTATTATAATATAGATTGATTATGAACGACAAGGCTTTAGTAAAAGTTGCATTGAGGTACAAGGCTTTGTATCTTGACATCAGGAAGGAAGACATCAACATGTCTTCGGAAATCACTCCAGCAGTCTATTCCCTTTTGGAGCGATTAAAAGAGTACGGCTATTGTGTAAGCGAGGAGCTGTTACATGGTCTTGGCATGGTAACTGTAGAAGAACTGGCAGATATTGTTGCCGTCATCGAGGATGTAATGGGAGTAGAACTCAATTGGTCTCCTCTAGTCAAGGGTTGGAATGTTCCTACTAAAGAAGGAGCTGTGGATCATTTCATTACCTGGATTGCCAATATCTTACACAAAGAAGTGGATATCAAGGGTACTACCCTACCTTGTGGACATTTGATTCCTGAGGGAACTTTCCCATTGGAGAGATACAATGGATGTCCCTACTGTGGTACACCATTCGTTGCGACTGATTATGTTTTCAAGGGGCAGGGAAGCAAGCTAAAGGAACTGCGCCTGTTCACGGGAAAAGAGCTGAAGGAGGTTTTTCAATCGTTACTCTCCTCTCCCACTCCACTGGACATGACTCAGAAAAACAGTCTGGAGCTTCTTTTGGATGAATATGATGTTCCAGAAGGAATAGAGATCAGCATGAAAGAGACCATGATGCTGGTCATCAGAAATCTGGTAAGGAAGGAGGATGGTGATAAAGCCACATCCTACTTGAAGACCCCTACTGACATCTTGAGATATCTCTGGTATGAGAAAACTGGGCTGCTGCAGATTATCAAGCCATCTGTTCTCCAGGCCAATGCAAGAAGGTTAGGTTATCAGATGGGGATGGCTGGGGATACCTCTCTCACCTACCAGGAACGAATGAAGGAGCATCTCAGGCTGAAATATTCCAGAAAGACATGCAAGATGGTAGCCAAATGGATGAATGCAACCTCGCTTTCAGCAAAGAAAGCGGCTGAGGACATGAATCCTAAGCGTGGTATGTGGGTAAGATTCATTCGCGCTCTCCGTTTGGCAGAATATGCCAAGAGAAAGGGATCTGAGCATTTGGCAGAAATCATGGATGTATTCTACAACCAGGATTACACCACATGGCAAGGCTGCATAGACAAGGCTAGCAAGGAAAAGGAGGCAAAGAAGGTGTTGGATTTACTGAAATCCAGACCAGGCTCTTTTGCCCGCTGCCTGTTTGCCACCATGTTGAGGTTTGGTTGCGAAGAGACTTTGAAAGCTTTTGAGGAGGTAGCAGATAAACTACCTATGAGACTTCTGGTTTCTCTAGGCAATGCTGCCGAGATTTACTTTGACGAGAACTCTATTCGCTCCATACAGACAATTACCGGATTAAGAATAACAATCGAGCATAATAAGTTGCTTTCTCTGTATTCGAGAGAGGAACGTCAGCAGATGGTGGATGCGGTATATGGTATATACAAACATGCCATGCTCAGACGCTTCAAGGATATGGATACAGAAAGCAAGACCATCTATATTGCACCAGAACTGTTTGACATCCCAATCAGCGTAGGTGACCGTTCTTCTACCATACAGGATACCAGCTGCGCCTTGATGGGTACGAGATTTCCGGTGGAAGGTGATGCTGTTAGATTGTTCTTGCAATGGGGCAAGGGTCTTCACGCCCAACACCTGGACATGGATCTTAGCTGTAGGATTTCATATGATGACAAGATAGAGGAATGTGCCTACTATCATCTCACATGCACCGGTGCCAAGCATTCGGGTGACATCAGAAGCATACCGGAGATGGTGGGAACGGCAGAGTATATAGATTTGTCTTTACCTGAGCTGGAGAAAGCTGGTGCCAGGTATGCGACCTTTACCTGCAATGCATACTCCTGTGGTTCACTGTCACCAAATCTTGTGGTGGGATGGATGGATTCTGCCAATGAAATGACAATATCTGAAAAAGATGGTGTTGCCTACGATCCATCATGTGTTCAGCACATGGTAAGAGTGGGTGATGACAATCTTGCCAAGGGACTTGTCTTCGGGGTTCTGGATATAGCCAGAAGAGAAATCATTTGGTTGGAAATGCCAGTCTCAGGACAAACGCTTCGTTCTGCTTGTAGAGAAGACATAGAGGCGTTGCTCAAGAGACTTCAAAGAAAACTTAAGATTGGAGAGCAGCTTCGATTAAAGGCAGAGGCACAAGGTCTTGAAATCTTGTTTGATGAGAGTCAGGCAGACGAAAGCTATACCTATGAATGGGCTTTGAATCCGGCAGAGGTAAGCAAGCTCTTGTATTGAAAGAACAACGACTCTATTGCGGAATACAATTACTCCTCACATGATGAAGGTTTTTAAAATGCCAAAAGCCTTCATCATGTGAGGAGTATTACTATATTTACCAAATCAAAGGCAGATACCCAATTGCTGCCTTAAGTCTAGACTTCCAGTGAAAAGGATACCACGGATTCCCACACGATTGGCACCATCAACATTCACTTGCCGATCATCGATGAAGATGCTCTCCGATGCCTGTAGATCATAACGATTCAGAAGAAGTTGATAAATCTCCGGATTGGGCTTTACCATCTTCTCCTCACCACTCACAACGATTCCTTCAAACATATCAAACAGACGTGCATGGACTTCCCTGACTAATGGGAAAGTCTCATGAGACCAGTTGGTAAGGCAGAACAAATGATAGCCTCTATTCTTTAACTCGGACATGATTTCATAGATTCCGGGAATTTCACCACCATCCATGTCCTTGTAACAATACCAGTAAGCACCTATGTAAGGAGCATACTTGGGAAAAGCCTGCTTTAATTCGAAAATACATTCATCTATTGGCTTTCCCAAGTCTGTCTGATCATTCCATTCATTCGTCACCACATGATCGATTATCCACCTAGCCTTCTCCCTGTCGCCATGAAACAGAGTGGTATAGAGGTTCATGCGCATCCAGTTCACCAATACGCTTCCTACATCAAAGATGATATTCTTGTATCTACTCATTGCAGTCTACATCTTATGTTTTAACTTTTTACATAGAAGAACTCAGGCTGCTTGGATTCGGCAAAGGCCTTCTCAAATTTCCAGCTGACTGCCTTATATAACAGACCTCCAAATTGGCGGGCATGCTGAGGGCAGACCACTACACATCTACCACACGAGATACATTTCTTTTCGTTGGTCTTATATGGTTCGTCCTGAGTAATGGCTCCGACAGGGCACATCTTCACACAAGCATGGCAGGAAGTACATTTTCCCTTGCTTCCTTCTGGATGCAAGGGAATTGGCTTGGTATCACGATATGGGCGGTTGCCATTTACCATCAGCCGGCTAACTGCTGCCATCTTTGAAATCTGGGATAGAAGTTGACTACTCTTTGAAGCGAAATCATGGAGTTTGGCCATATCATCAGCATCAGGTCTTCCCTCTGCAATCTTAGGGAAAATGGAATGCTGGCTATGACGGCAGCCGCAGAAAGTATCTTGAAGCCATGGGATTCCACCAGGTCCTTCAGCTCGATGAGCGTATCATCGTAGGCTCTGTTACCATAGACACATACTATGATGGCTGGGGTATTGTTTCCAAGAAAACGTCTCAATGAACGAACTGCCATTTCAGGAACTCTACCAGCATAGGAAGGTACTCCCACAATCAACAAATCCTCTTCACTTCCAAGCGAGACATCATCCTTCAGCATATCAGAAGTGATGTCATACTCCTTAACTGGCTTCTGAAACTGGGATGCAATCTCACGGACTACACGTCTTGTTGAAAAAGTGGCGCTATAATAGACCAAGTGGATGTTTTTAATATTCATAATGTCATTGTATATTTAGAATGCAAAGATACGATTTTTATGTTAAACCAGCAATTGATTTGAATATTTTTGTTATCTTTGCAGAAAATTTGAATTACTGGGTATAATATTGACGAGGTTTTTTGAAAAGACAAAGGAACATACAATGATAGATACAAGACTGAAAGTTTTCAGAAGTGTGGCTACACTCCTGAGTTTCACTAAGGCTGCCAACGAACTGTTCATCAGCCAGCCTGCCATCAGCAAGCACATACAGGAGCTTGAAAAGGAATATGGGGTGCAACTGTTCGACAGAATCGGCAATCGCATCCAGCTCACCCGTGCCGGACAACTTATGCTTGACCATGCCTGCAAGATTATCAATGCCTATCAGAATCTCGATTTCGACATGAAGAAACTCACTGAGAAATCAGGTGGCGAACTGCGCATCGGAGCCAGTACCACCATCTCGCAATATGTTCTCCCCGAACTGATTGCTGAATTCAGGAAACAATATCCCGATATTCGTCTTACCCTGCTCAGCGGAAATTCTCATGAGATAGAGGACGCTCTTGCTGCTGGAAGAATAGACCTAGGTATGGTGGAAGGAATCAAGCGTCAGCCCACCTTTAAATACACTCCTTTCATGAAAGATGAGCTGGTGGCGTTCGTACATTGTTCCAATCCCCTAGCCCAACAAGACGAGATTTCCCTGGAATTTCTCAAACAGATACCTATAGTGCTGCGTGAATTAGGCTCCGGAACTTTGGATGTCATCCAAAATGCCCTGCAAAAAAACGGTATTGATCTTTCTGATCTGAACATAGAGATGAATCTGGGAACCACAGAGGGCATCAAGCATTTCGTGGAACATTCCTTATGCATGGGTATCATCAGCGTAAGAGCCATCTACAGGAGTATCTATGAACAAGTTTTCAAGGTTCTGGAAATTGAAGACCTAAAGATGGAACGAGAATTTCTGTTTGTAGAGAAGAGAGGCGAAACCGCCAAACTCAAGCAGACATTCAAGAGATTCATAACCAGTCGTTATAACGTATAGTTATTATGTATATACAGCATCTCATGATTTTTCGTACCTTTGCACCTGCTTTTCAAAAGCGATTAACCGACAAAAAAGAAAAATATGAGATTATCAGAACAAAGGAGCAGTATGCTGCATGGCGTATTGCTCATCGCACTCTTCGCATGCGCTGCCTTCTACATCGGTGACATGGACTGGGTGAAAGCTCTTTCGTTTAGCCCGATGGTAGTGGGCATCATCATTGGTATGCTCTATGCAAACAGTCTGCGTAACAACCTGCCCGACACCTGGGTACCGGGCATCAAGTTCTGCAGTAAGCGAATCCTCCGCACAGGCATCATCCTTTATGGTTTCAAGCTTACCTTCCAGGATGTGATGGTTGTGGGCTTCTCTGCCATCGTAATGGATGCCATCATCGTATGCGGCACCATCGGCTTGGGAATCCTGGTGGGAAGACTCCTGAAAATTGACCGCAGTATCGCACTGCTCACCGCTTGCGGAAGTGCCATCTGTGGAGCTGCAGCAGTATTGGGTGTGGATGGGGCCATTCGTCCGAAGCCTTACAAGACGGCAGTAGCCGTAGCCACCGTAGTCATCTTTGGAACATTATCCATGTTCCTCTACCCTATTCTCTACAGGGCTGGCATCTTTGACCTGTCACCAGATATGATGGGACTCTTTACGGGTTCCACCGTTCATGAAGTAGCCCATGTGGTAGGTGCAGCCAATGCCATGGGAGCCGAGGTGAGCAACAATGCCATCATTGTGAAGATGATAAGGGTGATGATGCTGGTACCGGTATTACTGGTGATTGCATGGACCGTTGCAAGGGATGTTGCCCAAAGAGACTGTTTGGAAAATACTGATACCAACAAGCCTAAAATCAGCATTCCATGGTTTGCCATTCTCTTCCTGGTAGTGATCGGATTCAATTCTCTTGGTTTGCTTCCGGAAAGCATAGTGGATTGGATTAACCAACTGGACACCTTCCTCCTGACCATGGCCATGGCAGCATTGGGAGCCGAGACAAGCTTTGACAAATTCAAGAAAGCTGGCATTAAGCCTTTCCTCTTGGCTGCCATTCTTTATTGCTGGCTCATCGGAGGTGGATATTGTCTGGTGAAGTTTGCTATTCCTTACTTACAATAATAGTATCACATATATGATACCGTCAAAACTGAATATCCATGTGAAAAATTGAACGATTCACATGGATATTTTTATATAATAGTGCCAAGAAAACCCAAAGGTCTTTAGCCTTTCGGTTTTCTTGGCACAAGATTTAGCCTTGTTTCTCAATGTACTTTCTGAATTGCATCACATATAAAAAACGGAATATTTTGAAAATAATCACATCTTTCCTTTGTATTTCGAGAAAAAATCCGTATCTTTGTACACTATGAAGATGATACAGAAGACATACAAGTTTAGGCTTTACCCGAATAAGAAGCAAGAGAAAATGCTTGCGAATTATTTTGGTAGTGT
>ERZ1035014.989-NODE-989-length-10972-cov-6.287900_pt1 | contig 10972 bp, 9 predicted proteins | sample MGYA00520620_ERZ1035014 | MGnify/ENA primary metagenome ERZ1035014 (study PRJEB33766, sample SAMN09781744) | gut metagenome | biome: gut microbiome | host: Homo sapiens | place: Madagascar | study: EMG produced TPA metagenomics assembly of the PRJNA485056 data set...
TACAAAGCATACCGACAACTGCGACAGAAAGCTATCACCATACCCAACAATCTTTATGCTTAAAATTCTACCTATTACTGATAAAAAGGGGCTGTCACATGTGCAACAGCCCCTTGCTATTTTGTTATGCGTGTTCCTGCTTGGCTGCTTTCTTGGTCGATTTAGCCTCTAACTTAGCCAGCTTACGCTTGCTAGGTTTCCAAACGCGGAAAATACGGTAAGTAGGTAGAATCAGTAGCAGCGTGCAAAGGACATTAACAGCCATACGCACTGTGGTGCTGATCTGCGGGCCATCCTTGTAGACACTGCCCGGCATTGCGCAATCCATTGCCTTGGTAAACTATATCTACAGCGATTAAAGCTCTGCGCAAACTGAAGGGCCAAAACACCTATCTTTGGTAAAATCGGAAGTTTATTCCATATGTTTTTCCCTCTTAGTATGTCACCCTTGGAAAAACAGGTTTGCGTCTTCCGGGGGGGGGTGACAGCCTTGTCAATTGCCCCGTCAATAAAGGGCTGGGTAATTGACTGTAGGCGCACATCACACACGAAAACTTGGAAAAACAAAGAAACCCCGCCAAAATGCTGGGTGCCCATAATACAGGAAGCAACAAATTTTCAATGATTATGGCATCTGGCAGTCGAGGTTAAACGAATATAAGGGGGAGATATGTTGTCCGAAGAATTACTAAAACAGGCGGCTGAGGAATTGGCGTTTGCCATGAATGAGAGTTTACCGAAACCGGAACAATGTCAGCATCAATTCTCCGAAGAGTTTGAGCGCAAAATGTAACGTCTCCTGTCCGCCGTTCCAAGCAATACGCAAATAGCAGTGGTTGTTCCTGAACTGAGTTACAACCAAACCTATGAATTGCAATGAAGGCTGGCCTATTGGGTCAGCCTTTACTCTGTGGATTCACAACTCTTGAACTGTGAAAATCACAATGTAATAATACTGATTATAGTGATACTGATCCTTTCCGTTCTGGAAGAGAATTGACGGGAAATGACTTTTTTACTGCCATTTACCGACGGTAAATGACCAGTTATAATAATCACAAAAGCAAAGTTCAAATCGCATATAGTTGCGAATGTATCTTGAAAATCGCGACAAGATTTGCTATTATTATACACAGTAAGCGTGAAAGCAGAAACAGGAGGTAGACGCATGGCTATTTCATATAACCGAATGTGGAAACTGCTTGTCGATAAGAAAATGAGTAAAGCGGATTTACGAAAAGCGGCAGATATTGCTCCCAATACAATGACAAAGCTTCGCAGAGATGAACCGGTCAATCTTGCAATCCTTGGCAGGATTTGTGACGTGTTGAACTGCGATTACGGTGATTTAATGCAATATGTGCCAGAGGAGAATGCAAATGACTAATAAACAGTTGAAAAACTTAAAGGATACATTGTGGACAACCGCCGATCAGCTACGTGCTAATTCTGGTTTGAAGTCCACCGAATACGCCGAACCTATTCTCGGTTTGATTTTCCTGCGATTTGCAGATGTAAAATATAGCAAGTTCGAACCTGAGATCAAGGCAGAGTTTGATTCTATCAAGGGTACTCGTATGGAACGCCCTATCCATGAAATCGCTATCGAAAAATGCGGTTTCTATCTGCCTGAAGAAGCTCGATATGATTGGCTGCTGAATTTGCCTGAAAGCGAAGATCTTGCCAAGAAGGTGAAGGAAGCTATGGAAGCGGTTGAGAAATACACCGCTGAATTGGAAGATACTCTTCCAAAGGATATTTATTACAGCGTTAACAGCGAAGATGATCCGCTCGTATTGGCAAAGCTCCTGAAGAACTTTAAGGATATTCCTGCGGATGTAGAGCTTGACATCTTCGGTGAGATTTATGAATACTTCCTGGGCGAATTTGCACTGGCCGAAGGTCAGGGCGGTGGTGAGTTCTTCACACCCGCATCCGTTGTCCGTTACATGGTTGAAGTTCTTGCGCCTACTGAGGGTAAGATTCTCGACCCCGCCTGTGGTAGTGGAGGTATGTTCGTTCAGACTGCCCATTATATTGAAAAGCACAAGGCTCAGGGCAAACAGATGAATCTGCGTGCTTATGGCGTGGAAAAGACGGGCGCAACCGTTCGCCTGGCAAAGATGAACCTTGTCCTTAACAATGTCCGTGGCACTATTACTCACGCAAACTCCTATTACCGTGATCCTTATGATAGCTTCGGTAATTTTGATTATGTCATGGCAAATCCGCCTTTCAATGTAGATGGCGTAGAACTGGATCAGGTAAAAGATCAGCCTCGCTTTAATACCTACGGTGTTCCTCAGAACAAAACAAAAAGCAAAAAGAAAGATGCCAAAGAAACCGTTCCTAACGGCAACTACCTTTGGATCAATCAGTTTGCAACTGCGCTGAATGATACCGGTCGTGCTGCGCTGGTTATGGCAAACTCTGCATCTGACGCTGGCAACAGCGAAAAGGATATTCGTGTAAAGCTGATAGAAAGCGGCATTATCAGCCAGATGGTAACGCTGCCGTCCAATATGTTTACCTCTGTTACGCTGCCTGCTACCTTGTGGTTTTTCGATAAGGCGAAAATAAAGAAGGATGAAATTCTGTTTATTGATGCCAGAAATATTTTTACTCAAATTGACCGTGCGCACCGTAAATTTTCCGATGAGCAGATTCGGAACCTTGGTATTATCACCAGACTGTATGAGGGCAAGACGGAGGAATTCGAAGCCCTGCTGGCTGATTATCGTGCAAAACTGGCGGATGCACCGGAACTCTCTGATGATGAAGATATTATGCCTAAGAGCTACTGGCAATCCAATATTGACTGGCTGACAGAACGCTTCCCGGAAGGGAAATACAGAGATGTTGTCGGCCTATGCAAGGCAGCAACAATCGGCAAGATTTATGATGACAAAGGAAATGTTGTTGGCTATGAGGATGACAGTATCGGTGATCAGGACTTTTCTTTGAACCCCGGTCGTTATGTTGGCGTTGCGATCGAGGATGACGGCTTAACGCAGGAAGAGTTCAAGGAGCGAATGATGGCATATTACACGACCCTTTCCAAGTTTAACGAAGAAGCACACGGTTTAGAAGATAAAATTGCAACCAATTTACAGGAGTTATTCCAATGAGCCAAATAAAGAAAAAACATATTTGGTCCAAAACAATTTGGCAGATATTTTTGATGTTCATTGAGATTGCCGTTATAGTCGGTGGACTGACATGGGGCAGTGGCCTTTTATGGGAATTTGAATCGGGACTGGATGTTTTAGAACGCATAGGTTTATTCTATGGTTTTTATCAAATTCTTACTTATATCATTCTGTCGAATCTGAATGATATAAAAGCAGATGAATTTCTTGCGCTGAAAAATACGGCATCCATTGCGTTGAAAGCCTGCGAATATAACGATGAAGTCTGGAAAGGCATTACCAAAGATCAAATTGATAAGCAGTTAGATAATGGCGTTTTCAATGATATGCTTGTGCGCAAAAACTATGGTGTTCTTAAACAGTGTATAGACGAGAACGCAATAAAAAACATTGAATATATGATTATATGGGCAGAACATTGTGCCGATGAAAGTCAGTTGCTCTGGAGATTCTCTTTTCTGCTCAGACTGGTTAAATAGAGGAAAGGGGGAGAAAAAAGAGGATGAGTGTGACGAGAACAAGGCTTTCAGATTTAATCGTAATAAAAAACGGAAAAAACCATCAAGCCCTTTCCAAAGGACCGTATCCTGTTTATGGTAGTGGAGGTGTTATGAGATATGTTTCTGAATATCTGTATGATGGCGAAGCTGTTCTGTTGCCCCGAAAAGGCACACTTTCCAATATTCAATATGCAAAAGGAAAGTTTTGGACAGTGGATACTACCTACTACGCTATTGTCAACAAAGACAAAGCCGATACCCATTTTTTGTATTATCTTTTGAATCATCTGGATTTAAGCGGACTTGATTCCGGTGCAAGCATACCAAGTATGACTGCGAGGACATATTATGCAATCAAGATTGACCTTCCTGATTTAACCACACAAAAGCGTATTGCTAATATTCTGTCTGTCTATGACGATCTAATTGAAGCAAACAACCGCAGAATTGAGTTGTTGGAACAGGTAGCACAGGAATTGTATAAGGAATGGTTCGTCCGTTTCCGCTTTCCCGGGTATGAAAATACCAAGTTTGAGGATGGAATACCAGAGGGATGGGAGATTAAGCGAATTGTAGATCTTTTTGACATCACATCAAGTAAACGAGTCTATTTAGCAGACTATGTTGATGCTGGAATTCCCTTTTACCGTTCAAAAGAGATTATTCAACTGTCTCAGGGACAAGCCATTACTGAACCCTTGTATATAAGCAATGCGGCATACGAGAATTTCAAAAGCAAGTACGGTGCACCAGAGAAAAACGATATTTTGATCACCTCTGTTGGCACTATCGGTGTTTCTTACTTGGTTGACGGTCATGAGTTCTATTTTAAGGATGGAAATCTAACATGGATCAAAAGTGGCTCAAATAAGGTACTGTCTCTGTTTCTGTTCCAATGGCTTAACTCTCAGAGTGGAAAACAGCAACTTCTACAATCAACTATTGGAACATCGCAAAGTGCATTGACCATTGAAAATTTAAAGAAGATCAAATTGCTTGTTCCTACCAAAGCACTTATAGAGGACTACTATCAGAAAGCGCATGTTATGCTGGAACAAAAAAGTGCATTGCAGATGAACAATCGGAATCTTGCAGTACAGCGTGATATGCTGTTACCTCGCCTGATGAGCGGCAAACTGGAGGTGTAAATATGAGTACATTTTCTCAAAGATATGGATATAAAAGTTCCGTTTTGCAGTTAGAAACAGCAAGTGACACGCTGAAAAGAAGAATTCTTGCAGCCTTTTATAAGCAAGAATTTGATCCATATGATACGTTTGATTGGACGAATTATACTACTGGCATCGAAGATATGATGATTGAGATGGGGGTTCCTTACGAATTTCCCAAAAATGAATTGATAAAAAAGCGCAATGCAGAAGCGTTACAAAAATATATCATGGACGCCAAAGAGTGGTATGTGATTTTTGATTTTATCGAAAGGTACTTCATGAATTCCAAAAAAGATACAGTGGAAAAAACGAGAACTGTTTTTAACAGGATTCTTGAAGAAGAAATTTCTGGCTATAGGATTATGGACAAGCTTGTTGTGCCTATTGTTTCAGAGCATGAGCTAAAAGCACTTGAAGAAGCTATAAACATTCCGTATGACTCAGCAAGAACCCACATTAGAAAAGCGGTAGATTCATTTTCTAATAGAAAAGCACCCGATTACGAAAATACAATTAAGGATTCCATTAGCGCAGTAGAAGCAATGTGCTGCATTATAACTGAGAATCCCAAAGCTACTTTGGGCGATGCCTTAAGGAAGTTGGAAAGCAAGGGAATCAAGCTACATAAGGCGCTTCAGAGCGCTATGAGTAGCCTATACGGGTACACATCCGATGAGGGTGGCATCCGCCATGGCAGCATTGATTTCGCCGGTGCAAGTAGCGAGGATGCAAAATATATGCTGATCTCCTGCTCTGCATTTGTAAACTACTTGATTGAAAAATGGGAAAAGGTGAAATAAAAGCATACGGCTGAGGTGAAAGCAAATGGCAGAAAACAAACATTATTATGATTTTACAAATGAATTATCTGCTGATGAAATCTATGAGGGATTACTCGCTCACGGCCTTTTTACTGAAAAGCTTCCTCCGGTGTTCACAGCAAAAGGCTTTTTCGACTATTGCGAATCTCAGTCACCTGCTTTCCCTAAAAAACCGGCAGAATACATTTATCACGAGAGCATGAGAAATATCAACACGCCCCGTCCTTTGGGTATTCCGAATCCTGTGGCATATCAGTGCTTGTGCAAATACATATCAGAGATATGGCCGCAGCTTCAGCAATATTTTGAAGAAGAAACCAAAGCGCAGGAACATATTATCAGCAGAACCCACATCCGCAAGATGAAGGGATCTGATTCGCTGTTTTCTATGAACTATAAGAACTGGAAAGACGATGGCACACCAGAGCCGGATTTGTTGCTTGGGGCAAAATATTTGGTTCATGCTGATGTTTCAAACTGTTTTCCGAGTATATATACTCATGCTCTTTCATGGGCATTGGTCGGCAAAGATGTAGCGAAGCAGAACCAAAAGGACGGTTCGCAGTGGTACAACGAGCTTGATTTCCACACAAGAAATGTAAAACACGGAGAAACACATGGATTGCTGATCGGTCCCCATGTTTCGAATTTACTGTCTGAGATCATTTTAGTTAAGATTGATAAAATCTTATATGACAAAGGATGGCGTTACATCAGAAACATTGATGATTATACTTGTTATGTTTCTACCTATGAGGATGGACAGTTGTTTTTAACCGAATTGTCTGAGCAGTTAAGAGCATATGATCTGACTCTTAACCACAAGAAAACTTCCATAGATGAACTCCCGACGGCATCCGTTGAGCAGTGGGTACGAAAAATCAACACCTTCACTGCATTTGATACCAAAGAAAAGATGAATTTCAAGGAAGTCCGTGCGTATTTGGATATGGCGATTGAATTGATGCAGGAAAACAATGACAATGCTGCTATTTTGAACTATGCCATGAAGGTACTGGCTAAGAAACAACTTACAGAGAATGCGAAATCGTATTATGTGAAAACGATTTTTCACTTATCTGTTATTTATCCATATTTGGTATCGTTGTTGGAAGAATATGTATTCAAACCGTTTGGCGTTGAAAAAACAGTGATTTCAAAAATATCCGCCTTGCTTTATAAAGAAGGCGTAAGGCTCAAAAATTATGAAGCAGTGTGTTATGCGCTGTATTATGCCAATAAATATGAATTCGAAATCAATGAACTCGATTTTGATGTGGCAAAAAGCAGCAGTAACTGTCTGTTCTTGTTATTTAGCTACCTTTATTACGAGAAAAAGAAAGATAAAGTAGCAGTGAAATTGTGCAAAGATTATGCTCGATCATTGATGGCAACAGAAATGGATAATTTCTGGCTATTTATATACGAAGTATTGCAGCAAAGTGATTTGCGGGATTATTGGAAAGCAATGAAGAAAAACAAGGTATCATTCCTTGTAGGAATTTAGGAGGTGATTCTATGCCGAAAATCATAACAGAAGATATGATTGAGCAAGCTGCTATTAAGGCTTTGCAGGAGCGGCATAATTATACTGTTCTGAATTGTATGACAGAAGAGCCGGATACACTTCCTGACGGAACCGGACGTAAAGATAAGAAACAAGTTGTTCTGCCGGATGTGATGTTGGAGAGCCTGTGCCGGATCAATCCGGATATTCCGGAACAGACTGTTCGCACGGTGGTGGACGAACTGTGCCACACTCCAGCTTCCGGTGATCTAATGCAGACCAATTACCAGAACTATCAGAAGATCCGTAACGGTATCACTGTGGAATACAACAAGGACGGCAAGAAAACCTCTAATATCCTTCGTCTGTTGTCCTATAACGATGCTTTGAGCAATACATTTACGGTAGCTTCTCAAATGTGGATCAAAGGAGAAACGCATTGGCGCAGACCAGATCTGATTATCTTCATCAATGGATTTCCGCTGGTTTTCATTGAACTGAAAAACAGCAATATCCCGGTAAAGAATGCCTATGACATCAATCTGAAGAATTATTTGAAGGATATACCGTATCTATTCAACTACAACCAGATTTGTGTTCTGTCTAATGGTATGGAAACTCGTCTGGGAAGCTTTGCCGCAGGGTTTGAGTTTTTCTTTGAATGGCTGAAGGTGGAGAACGAAAAGGAAAACCCGGACAGAAAAGCTATCCGAGAGAACTGTACCAGTTTGGAGTATTTTATTGCCGGTCTTTGTGAACCGAAAAATCTGCTGGATTACATAGAAAACTTCATTCTTTACGATCGCCGCAGAACAAAGATCATTGCAAAGAATCATCAGTTCTTTGGCGTGAACAACGCCTACAATGCTTTCCTGCGTCGTGAGGAATTGAAGGGTAAGCTGGGTGTGTTCTGGCATACCCAAGGCAGCGGCAAGAGCTATTCCATGGTTATGCTTGCACGTAAGATCAAGCATAAATGTACTGGCAATTTTACCTTCCTTATCGTTACTGACCGTGAAGATCTGGATACGCAGATTTATAAGAACTTCTTGCGTACCGAATTTATTACCGATAAGGACAAGGTACAGCCTGCCAACAGCAAGCAGTTGCGTGAAGAACTGAAAACCAACAAATCTATTCTGTTTACGCTAATTCATAAGTTCAGATATGACAAGGGAAAGAAATATCCTGTTTTGTCTGAGCGTGACGATATTATTGTTATCGTTGATGAGGCTCACCGTACTCAGTACAAAGATTTGGCAGAGAATATGCGCACCGGCTTGCCGAACGCACAGTTCCTGGCGTTTACAGGGACACCTCTGCTTGGAGCAAAGCGACTGACCAATGCGTGGTTTGGTGATTATGTCAGCGAATACAATTTCGCAGAATCTATCAAGGATAACGCTACCGTACCGCTCTACTATGTGAAGCGTGTACCAGAAGTAGAGTTGCAGAACGATTTTCTTGATTCTGATTTTGCGGAAATTTTGGAAGAAGAAAACCTGACGGATGCAGAACAGCGCCGTCTGGAAAATCACTATGCGAAGGAACTGGAAGTCATCAAGCGTGATGATCGCCTGGATGCCATTGCTCAGCACATAGTTTACCATTTCCCTCGCCGTGGTTTCCGAGGAAAGGGCATGGTTATTTCCGTAGATAAGTTTACTGCCGTGAAGATGTACGATAAAGTAAGCTACTACTGGAAAGAAGAAATTAAAAAGTTAAATGCGCAGATCACCAAAACCAAGGATGCTGCTGAGAAACTCCGTCTGAAAGATCTTGTAGACTATATGCGCAAAGTGGAAATGGCTGTTGTCATCAGTGAAGATGCCGACGAAGAAGCCAAATTTGCAGCAGAAGGATTGTCCATAAAACCGCATCGTGACCGTATGAACAAGGTTGATGAAAATGGTTTTGACATCGAGGATAACTTCAAAGACCCGAACAATCCGTTACAATTGGTTTTTGTCTGCGCTATGTGGCTAACAGGATTTGATGCACCGTCTGTCTCAACCTTGTATTTGGATAAGCCGATGAAAGGTCATACGCTGATGCAGACCATTGCCCGTGCCAACCGTGTATATAACGGCAAGGAATGTGGTTTAATCATCGACTATTTGGATGTATTCAAGTATCTGAAACGTGCTCTGGCTGATTATGCGTCTGATGACGGTGGCTTAATGCCAGTAAAAGACGTGGACAAGCTTTTGGGGCAGCTGCACGAAGCAATCGACCTGACCAAAACTTTCTGCATGAGTCATGACGTAGATCTAAATAAGGTTGTTGAAGATGGCGATACATTCAAGAATTTGTCTCTGTTTGAGGATTATGCAAATACCATTGTTGGTAATGATGATGTGAAGAATGAGTTTGCTGTAATGGCAAATACCGTTGATGGTCTGTACGAATCCCTACGACCGGATATTTTCAAGATGGATTTTGAGCCTGCATACAAAGATGCCATCCTCTATTTGAAGGGAATCATTGATGGCAAAATCCGTCCGGAAAAGATTGAAGCAGCACAAGCCAGAATCAACGAACTGTTAGATCAGAGTGTTATTACTGCCGCTGATGCGAGAAAATATACCATCACAGAAGCGGGAAAAGAACTTGATCTGTCTAAGCTGGATATTGATGAACTCAGATCTCAATTCAAAAAGCTGAAGAACAAAAACCTTGAAATCGTTAATCTGCGTAAGCATATTGAAGAAAAGCTTCAAAAGATGTTGCGACGTAATACAACCCGCATAAAGTTTGCAGAGCGTTTCAGAAATATCATTGATGAGTATAATGCCGGCGGCTCTCAAAATGATGATTTTTATGAGAAGCTTCTGAAGTTGATGGAAGAACTTCGTGCAGAGGAAGAACGACATATCAAGGAAGATTTGTCGGAAGCTGAGTTGGAATTGTTTGACCTTCTGCGAAAAGAGCATCTTACTGTGGATGAGGAAAAGCGTGTTAAGTTGGCAGCGAAAGAACTTTATAACACACTTACAGAGAAGCGAAAAGAGTTGTTCATTGTTGGATGGCAAAACGATCCGCAGCCGAAGGAACGAGTGAAGGGTGAGATTGTCTATATCCTGAATAAGTTTTTACCAGAAAGCTACGACAGAGAAATTTTCTTGAGAAAGAGTACGCTTGTATTTGATCATATCGTTGATCAGGCAACGACCGGTTATAACTGGGTAGCATAGTATAAAAATTATATGAAATGACCTCGTCTCAATTTGGGACGAAGTCATTTTTCTGCAACAATACAATATTCCTTTGGAGCAAGTTGGTCTGAAGTTACCATACAGCTTCCCGACAACTCGTCGGGAATAAAAATAACTTCTCGCCAAATTGGCGAGAAGTACGGTTCCTGCTCTTTGACTTGTTCCCAATTTGGGAACAGGTCCGATCGTGAGAACTCTTAATTTCACTTGTACCCAAGTTGGGCACAAGTTCAAATATGGGAAAAGAGTATTTCGGCTGGTGGACGAATTGGCCACAGGTGGCATAGTGGAATTATTCCCAAGTTGGAAATAAATTAGAGCCATATTTTGACCCTTCACAAATTGGCAAGCAGTGTAAACCTGTACAGGTTCACGATTTTGGCAAATCCGCTTGTTGGGGCAACATCCCCAATCCCCTTCGAACATCATCTTTCGATGATGGCTGCTCGCTCATTCTGAGCGTTTCCGAGAGTGCAACTTCTGGCCAATTTGTCCAGAAGTAACCCGTACTTCCGAGCCAACATCGTCACCTTTTTCTTCTCGGTGACGGTCACCCGGACGTTGATTCCGATACTGCGCTTTCTCATGCGCTCGCGGCCTCACAGGGG
>ERZ1035014.992-NODE-992-length-10959-cov-3.279897_pt1 | contig 10959 bp, 10 predicted proteins | sample MGYA00520620_ERZ1035014 | MGnify/ENA primary metagenome ERZ1035014 (study PRJEB33766, sample SAMN09781744) | gut metagenome | biome: gut microbiome | host: Homo sapiens | place: Madagascar | study: EMG produced TPA metagenomics assembly of the PRJNA485056 data set...
GTCGATGTACTCACCCTTCATGTCCCTGTCGGTGACCACCAGGCCGATGACCTTGAACCGCCAGTCCCTGCTTTTCCTGAATCCCTCCAGCCTGCTCCTGACCTCTTCATATGGCCCGATGATCATGAGACGCTCGGCGCCTTTTCCGGCCTTGAACATCGGCAGGAGCTTTTTTCTCGTGATCACCCGGAATGTGAAACTGAAGGCAGCGAACAGGAATGTGTAGACGATGACGAAGCCTCTGGAATACAGGATGTTCGTCTTGGTTATGAACACGTAGATGACGAACAATATCATCACGCCGGCTACCATCCTGGCCACCTTGGACACTTCCTCGGTGGTGGTCCGCGTGATGAAATCGTTCTTGTGGAGGAACATAAACGCAATTATGAGATAGAAGATCACATTGAGCAGGAAGAACCTCTGGTAGACGATGTGATAGAAGTCATCCAGAACGAATCCTGTGAAGCGGACCTTCCACCACATGGTGACAAAAAACGACAGCACCATTGCGGCCAGGTCGAGAGCTGATTGAAGGTAAAAATTGTATCGATTCAGATTGTACATAAACGGTTTTCCACCTCAGCTATTGTTTCTTCCTCAGTCGCGACATCACGATACCTGCACACTCCATCGCCATGGGTTCCTTCGTGAGCAGGAGCACTATGCTGTAGCTCCCGAAGAACAGCACCGCCGAGATGGCGAGGATCAGGAAGTTGTTCATCGCCGCAGCGCCGCTGATATCAAGGTTCAGCGCCCACAGCGACGAAGCGGCTGCCACGGCCAGCGCCAGCACTGTCTTTCCATACGGCAGCTCACGGATGACAGGCCGGATCATGTCTCTCAGGAAATACACCTCCATGATCATCACTATGCCCTCAGCGACTGCCGTCCCTATGGCAGCTCCCGTCGACGCAATGCGAGGAATGAGAGCAAAGTTGATGATGAGATCAGACACGGCTCCGCCGATAAATGCGTACAGCGTATATTTCTCCTTGCCAAGCGGGATCAGCATCTCCACGCCGGTGATGTGAGTGATCCCGATAAATACCAGTGTCGGCATTATGCATTTCATCGGCATGATGGCTCCTCCGTAGGCGGAGCCTGACAGCAGCAGGATGCTCGGCCCAGCAAACAGCGTAAAATAAAGGGCGAGAGGCAGTGCGAAAACGAACACGAACCTGATGCCCTTGGCGCAGATGCGCTGGAACTCATCGTTCATCCCATGCTTAATGTAATACGAAGCCCTGGGAAGCAGCACCGCTCCCAGGGATGTGACCACGCTGACAAGCGCCGTCTTCACCTTGACGGATGCATTGTAATATCCGACGTCCACATCGCTCTGCATTATGCCCAGCATCACTGTATCAAGGTTCGTATATATAGTCGAGATACAGTTCATGGCGAAGAGTATTCCGATGGGTTTAAGATGCCTCTTATAGTTGTATCCACCGAGGTTCCTGAACAGCACAAAATGCCTGGAGTAAAACAGGTTGATCAGGTTCGACGCCGAACCCGCGATCACGGTTATGGCCCCGTACTTCACGTAATCATCAGTGCTGTGGATCATGAGGAACATTGCCACAAGGCCGATGACCTTGAACGCGACCGACCTCACCGTGATGTAGCTGTACATCTCCAGGCCCTGGAACAGCCAGCCCATTCCCAGGGTGTTCAGTAGTATGGTGGTGCCCACTATCAGATACAGGGGCTTCTCCGATGCCAGCTTGGGCACGGTGCCCACGGCAACAAAAAACGCCACGTATACGATGGCACAGGTGATCATGTTTATCACCATCAGCTCGTGAACGACCCTGCTCAGCTCGATCTTGTTATCCCGCACGCTCGCAGTTGCTTTCACACCGTAGATCGGTATTCCAAGCTGGGCGATCATGGAGAAATACGCGACGACAGACGTAGCGAAGCTGACCTTCCCCATTCCCGCAGGGAGCAGTATCCTCGATACATAGGGAAACGTTATCAGCGGGAATACTATCGACGACATGGACAGTAAAGCGTTCATTATGAAGTTTTTCTTTAATGATACGTTCTTCTGTTCCAAGCTGACTCCGTTATTTCATATCAGTATTATCATACGGCTTAACGCAGAGCACTCTGCCGACTGCCCTGAGCCATCCTCCGAGCCACCGGTCCGCCTTTTCCAGGGCCCCTTCCGGCTCCTCGTTTGTGCACGATCCTATATATACTCCCAGCAGATACATGAACGAAACGTTGTATATCTTCATGGAATCTATCAGGATGTTCTCGAACATGGCTATTGTGCCGATCGCACAGACAGCCATGAACAGAGCTGCCCCAATGCCGCTCTCCCTGCCGTCATCCGGATCCTTCAGTCTCATCACCGCAGTCTTTATGAAAAGGAAGACCAGGAGCAACAGAGCTATGAGACCTATCAACCCATAATTATATACGGTCTGGGTAAATACATTGTGCATGTTTCCTGATATTTTGTCATCTTTCCGGGTAAATTCGTATTTTTTGTCCGATATGAGATTCTCGTGCTCGGAAACGAACTCCTTCCATGCACCTCTGGCATTTCCCGGCGAAACTCCGTATGCAAGCTGCTTGTTGTACACGAGGAGTTTGAATCCGATCTCGTTGATGGTCCCGCGCCCGTTGCTCACATCCCCGGACTGAAACTGGCTCACCAGACGATTCCCTGAATTTGCCTCCTGCACATCTGCAGATGGCTTTTCCGCATCAGTCGTGCCGTCCGCCGTGCTGTCTGAAGCAGAGCTCTCCGCCTGCCTCGCATACCATGCAGCGTTCGTCTTCGCATTGACGTATGCGGACACATTCGTGGATGCATATGCGGCTCCCGCTATCAGCACTACAGACAGTATGATTTCAACTGCCGCCTTTACTGTCGTTTTTTTCTTCCTGTTGGCCAGGATCCTGTAAATACAGTAAAAGATCAGACCGCTCGTGAGCGCCAGCAGCGACCCCCTGGAGAACGTCAGTCCGATGCATATCCCGCTGATGATCATCAGTATGATGCTTATCACAGTAACTGCTGGCCTGCGCTCTCTTCTGGTGCTAAGCCATACGAACCCCCAAACGATGGCGCATACACATGTCCATCCCAGTGCGTTCGGGACGCCCTGGAGGCCTGTGAACCTGTCCTGGAATCCGTAGCTCACACCGATGTATGAAGGGTATCCTCCCTGTGGCTCAAAGTATTGGATCGATGTTCCCGCAATATACGTGATCAGGCTTATCACGCTGTTCAGGCTCAGTGTGAAGAATGAAACTCCACTTATAAAAGAAAGGTCCTCCAGCTTGCTGTCTCTGCTCCTGGAGCTTCCCGCACCATAAATCAGGAATCCAGACATGCACAATATGGCCAGCTCGAGGATATTCACCCTTACCGCGGGGAATCTGTTTGCCGCAAATGATATGGCGAATGCAACAACAAACAGCCCCCAGATGCCGGCTCCTCTGAAGCTTAAAAAGTCCGGATCCCTGAGGGCCCTGTAGATCATCACGATCACGGCGAATATCAGTGGCACCGCATGCATATGGCTGACATTGCAATACACGAGAACGAGATCCTGGGCATATCCCGCCAGGAGCAGCAGCGTTATTATGTACTTGTCCGAGAGAAAAAATCCATCCAGTTTCTTCATCATCATCGCTCCTGTTTCGGATGCTCTTTCCTGTATTTTTTATAGTCGGAAACGCCTCGCCTCATGGCCCTGATCTTTTTCTTCTTGTTCTCTCCGTAGAACAGTATAAGAAGGAACTCGACCAGTATGTGCCAGCGCTCTTTCAGCATGCTGTACTCATCGGGGTATTTGTATGCCACATACAGCCTGTTCCTCGCTATATAATACTGCCTGAAGGCGGAGTGGTTGTGGAAAATGTGCTCCCTGATGAGTCTCACGTTGCGGCCGTGGCCGATCTCGTGGATCATACCCACGAAATTGACCCGGTATATCTTGTATCCGTTTTTCCTGAGGCGGGCGCAGTACTCGAAGTCGACCCAGTCTATGAACATCCACTCATCGTATGGCCCGACGGCCTGATAGGCCTTTACAGAACAAAAGGATGCCGATGTGATGCATCTCCTGATCTCCCGGCAGTCCTCTTCCTGTTCCTCTCCGATCTCGTCTCCGGTGGTGTTCCTGTCCAGAATGCGGCATGTTATCATCCCCGCATCCGGGATATCGGCGAATTTCCTGTATTCGTCCACCAGCCCCGGGTTGCACACTGAATCCTGATCCAGCGTGACTACCCACTGAAATCCATTTTCCAGGCCGTAGTCCATCATTCTGTTCAAAGCCGCCGCTATCCCGAGATTCGCTCCGTTCTCGATGAAGCTCACCCTGTCCCCGAATTCTTCCTTGACCTGATCAAGGTTGTCGGAACCGTTGTCCACCAGGACGACCTCGTCCACCTGATCACTGATAGCATCGATATTATCTCTGAGTCTGTCGATATCCGGCTTGAATAAAACTATGCCGGCCAGTACTTTCATTCCGCCTCTCGTCCCTTCGTTGCTTCTAAATGTATTCTAACCTCTGTTCCTGCAGCAGCACTCCCAGTGCCAGGAGTCTCTGCACATGTCCTGGATGGTCTTTTCAGCCTTCCAGCCGAGGAGCTTCTCCGCCCTGGAAGCATCGGAGTAGACCTCTGCCAGATCTCCTGCGCGCCTTGCTCCCACTACGAACGGGATCTTTATATCGTTCGCGCGCTGGAACGCATCGATGAGCTCAAACACGCTGGTGCCATTCCCGGTACCCAGGTTGAACGCCTCCGCACCCTTGTGGCACTCGGCATACTTCAGGGCCGCCACATGACCTTTTCCGAGATCCACCACGTGTATGAAGTCTCTTATGCAGGAACCGTCTCTTGTAGGATAATCGTCACCGAATACCGTGAGCTTTTCCCTTATCCCGGCCGCGGTCTGTGTAATGTAAGGCATGAGGTTGTTAGGGATGCCGTTCGGCTTCTCTCCTATAAGGCCGCTTTCATGGGCTCCTATCGGATTGAAATACCTCAGGAGTATTACAGACATGTCCTCGTCTGCGGCGGCCTCGTCCATCAGGATCCTCTCGATCATGTACTTGGTCCAGCCGTAAGGATTGCTTATTCCTATGCCTGTAGGCATGTCCTCTGTAAAAGGTGCCTTGTTTCCGTCGCCGTATACCGTGGCGGAGGAGCTGAAGATGATCCTTTTGCAGCCGAAGGCCTTCATGACCTGGAGCAGAACGATGGTGCTCCCGAGGTTGTTTTCGTAGTACATCAGCGGCTTCTCCACCGACTCTCCAACGGCCTTGAAGCCGGCAAAGTGGATGACTCCCTCGATATCGTTCTCAGAGAACACCCTTTCCAGGGCCTCTCTGTCCTTTACATCGATGTCATAGAAGGCAGGTCTCTTCCCAGTGATCTTCTCTATGGCATCGACAACGGATCTGTCGCTGTTCGACAGGTCATCAGCGATAACGATATCGTATCCCGAATCGATCATTTCTACAGCGGTGTGGGATCCAATGAATCCAGTGCCGCCGGTCAGCAAAATAGCCATGTATCTTCTCCCGTTTTCATCTGTCCGTTCATTTCAGGTCTGCGCAAAAACGCTGAGACTAGAGCATCTCCTTCAGTCTCGGCATCTTCTGGTCCTTGTCACTGAGGTTCAGCGGCGTACCGTCGCTCAGCGTGTATCCTTCGCCGCTGGACGTGCCTCTGTACTCTCCTGTGACCTCTGGCCACTCGATACCGATGTCCGGGTCGTTCCAGGCCAGGCCGCCCTCATCATTAGGATGCCAGAAGTCGTTGACCTTGTAGCAGAATTCAGCGGTCTCGGACAGCACCAGGAAACCGTGAGCGAAGTTCTCAGGGATGAGGAACTGCTTCTTGTTTTCGGCGCTCAGTGTGACGCCGTACCACTTGCCGAAGGTCTCGCTCCCCTTCCTCATGTCCACGGCAACGTCGAATACCGTGCCGCTCACGGCTCTCACCAGCTTGCACTGAGGGTAGTTGATCTGGAAATGGAGTCCCCTGAGTACTCCCCTGGAGCTCATGGACTGGTTGTCCTGCACGAAATCGATCTCCAGTCCGTTTTCTTTCATGTCGTTGTAGTTGTATGTCTCCATGAAGTAGCCGCGGTCATCTCCGTGAACTGCAGGAGTGATCACGCAAAGTCCCTCGATACCGCCTACGTTCTTCTCAACCGTTATCTGACCCATTCTAATATCTTACCTTTCCTTCTGCTACAGACTTAAGATGCTTTCCGTACTGGCTCTTGCCGTATCTTGCAGCCGACTCCGTCAGCTGGTCTCTGTCGATCCACTTATTAACGAATGCTATCTCCTCAGGAGCAGAGATCATTATACCCTGCCTCTTCTCCAGCATCCTCACGAAATCGGCGGCCTCAAAAAGGCTCTCCATCGTGCCTGTGTCCAGCCATGCGAAGCCCCTTCCAAGGAGCTTTACTCTCAATGTCTCGTCCTGGAGATACATGTCGTTCAGGGTGGTGATCTCCAGCTCTCCTCTGGCGGAAGGCTTCACCTGTTTTGCCATCTGGCTCACGCCGGCCGGGTAAAAATAGAGGCCCGTGACCGCATAGTTGCTCTTAGGCTCTGCTGGTTTTTCCTCTATGGACTTAGCCTTGCCGTTCTCGTCGAACTCCACCACGCCGAACCTCTCAGGATCCTCTACGTAGTAGCCGAAGACCGTGGCCTCTCCGTTCTCAGCGTCTTTTACAGCGGACTTCAGCAGGCTGCCGAAGCCGTTGCCGTAAAAGATGTTATCTCCGAGCACCATGGCGCACGGCTCGCCTCCGATGAACTCCTCTCCGAGGAGGAATGCCTGGGCGAGTCCATCCGGGCTCGGCTGCACCTTGTATGACAGGTCGATGCCGAACTGGCTCCCGTCTCCCAGGAGGGCCTCGAATCTCGGTGTGTCCTCAGGTGTGGATATTATAAGGATGTCCTTGATCCCCGCCAGCATCAGTGTGGACAGCGGGTAGTAGATCATCGGCTTGTCGTATATCGGAAGGAGCTGCTTGCTGGTCACCAGCGTCAGCGGATATAGCCTGGTGCCTGCACCTCCTGCGAGAATAATGCCTTTCATTTAAATGCCTCCGTTTTCTTCCAGTTCCTCGAGATATCTCTTCACAGCGTCCTGCCACGCAGGCAGAGGAGTGAATCCGGCTCTCTCGAGCTTGCTCTTGTCAAGTCGGCTGTTGAACGGCCTCGCCGCTTTGGAAAGTCCGTATTCGGCTGTCGTCACCGGAGTGACCTTCGTGGTGTATCCCGCCTGGCGGTATATCTCTCTCGTAAAATCGTACCAGGAGATGTATCCGCCTTCGTTAGTGGCGTGGTAGTATCCGTACTTGTCGGTCTCGATCATGTCAGCGAGCAGACGTGCCAGATCCACCGTGTATGTCGGCGTTCCGATCTGATCGTTGACGACACGCACCTCGTCGTGATTTTTTCCAACGCGCAGCATGGTCTTCACGAAGTTTCCTCCGTTCAGGCCGAATACCCATGCGATCCTGACGATGAAATACTTTTCCAGGGTGTTTGTGATCGCCATCTCCCCGTCCAGCTTTGACTGTCCGTAGACGTTGACCGGGTCGAAGTCTTTGCAGTCCACGTCCCAGGGCTCAGTTCCCTCGCCGTTGAACACGTAGTCGGTGGAGATGTAAACGACCTTGCTGCCCGCCAGCTTCGCCGCATCGGCGATGTTCTGGGTGGCGGTCACGTTTGCGGCTCTCACCTTCTCGTAGTTCTCGGGGTCCTCGGCATCATCTACCGCGGTCCATGCCGCGCAGTGGATGATGGCGTCCGGCCGCAGTCTGTCGATCGTCTGAATGACCTTTTCCCTGTCGGCAAGATCCATCTGGATATAGTCTGCATCCACCGCTGGAGAACCATCGCGGACGCCGCTGTATTCCGGCTTCCTTCCGGTCCCCGTGCAATGATGGCCCCTGGCGATCAGCTGGTTCATCACGTCGTGGCCGAGCTGCCCGCCGACGCCTGTCACAAAAACGTTCATCGTGACCTCCTACCTGTTTGCGTACATCTTCTCGTAATAATCCTGGTACTCGCCGCTGATGATCGGCTGCCACCAGTCCTCGTTCTCCAGGTACCACTTGATGGTCTTCTTGATCCCGTCCTCGAACTTCGTCTCAGGGAGCCAACCCAGCTCCTGGTGGATCTTGGTAGGGTCGATGGCATATCTCCTGTCGTGGCCCTTGCGGTCTGTGACGTACTTGATCAGCGACTCAGGCTTGTCCAGGGCCTTGCAGATCAGCTTCACGATGTCGATGTTCTTCATCTCATTGTGGCCGCCTACGTTGTAGACCTCTCCGACCCTGCCGTTATGGATGATCAAGTCGATGGCCCTGCAGTGGTCCTCAACATAGAGCCAGTCCCTCACATTGAGGCCGTCTCCGTATACTGGGAGCTCCTCGTCGTGGAGGGCGTTTATGATCATGAGAGGGATGAGCTTCTCAGGGAAGTGATATGGCCCGTAGTTGTTGGAGCACCTGGAGATGGTCACCGGAAGGCCGAAGGTCCTGTGATATGCCAGGACCAGAAGGTCTGCCGAGGCCTTCGATGCGCTGTACGGGCTGCTGGTATGGATCGGTGTTTCCTCCGTAAAGAAAAGATCCGGCCTGTCCAGCGGAAGATCTCCGTATACCTCGTCGGTGGATACCTGGTGGTAGCGCTTGATGCCGTACTTCCTGCAGGCGTCCATCATGACGGATGTGCCGATGATGTTCGTCTCCAGGAAAACTCCCGGGTTCTCTATGGATCTATCCACATGGGACTCAGCGGCGAAGTTCACCACCATGTCCGGATGCTCTTCCTCGAAAAGCTTGAATACAGCGTCTCTGTCGCAGATGTCGATCTTCACGAACCTGAAGTTGTCATTGTCCATCACCGGCTCGAGGGTGGAAAGGTTTCCTGCGTATGTCAGCTTGTCCAGGCAGACGATCCTGTAGTCAGGATGCTTGTCCAGCATGTAGAATACGAAATTCGATCCTATGAATCCTGCTCCGCCGGTTACGAAAATGTTCATTTACTTACCTCCTGATATATATCGTCCATGTATTTCAACAGCCTCGAAAGCATGTCGTCTATGTTGTAGTCCGCCTTCCAGCCCAGCTCGGACAGCCTGCTGCTGTCCAGCTCCACCTTCATCACCGGGTTGTACCCCATGGAGCTGTCGGCGTCGTCCCGTATTATCACCTTGATGTCGTGTTCTGATGCTCCTGCGAATCTCTCTGCCATATCCCTGATGGATATGGCTGTATCCATATTGGCGCCGTTGTAGGCTCGTCCGTCGGTACCTCTCAGCAGGGCCGTCAGGACCGCTGTAGCTCCGTCCACGGTGTAGCAATAATTCCTCACCGTCTCGCCCTTCGTGTGGAGGACTATATTCTTCCCCTCCACGGCACATCTTGCGAACTCGGCGAAGACTCTTCCGTCGTTGTAGCCAACGCCGGGGCCGAAGGTCTGGGTGAGCCTGAGGATCTTCACAGGAACGTTGAATTCCGATACGTAGGCCGCACACAGATTCTCCGCCATGCGTTTTCCCTCCGAATAGCTGCTCCGGATATCCAGGGGATCAATGTAGTGGTAGTCGTCCTCTCTCAGCCGGGTGACGCCGGAAGCTTCCGGACCGGGCGTGCCGTAGACCTCCAGCGAGGATATGAACGCCATTGAAGTTATATCGCTTTTCCTGGCGTACTCCAGCACGTTTCTCGTGCCGGTCACGATGGCATCGATGGTCTCCACAGGATGCTCCACAAAGTATCTGGAAGCCGTGGGGCAGGCGGCGTGGATGATGTAGTCCGCCTTTTCTTCTTCAGTTATCTCATCGGTGATGTCCTGGCACAGGATCCTGAGGTCCTCATCCTCCAGGTATCCGTCCAGCGCCTTGCGAGCTCTGTCCATATTATGGACAAGCCCGAGCACCCGGATCGGATGGCCAGTGTTCCTTCCGTATGTCAGAAGCCCCCTGACCAGGAGAGACCCTATCAGGCCGCTGGCTCCTGTGACCATGACCGTCTTTCCGGCCAGTGGTTCCATGAGCTCCCGGTATCCGGCCAGGGCCTCTATATCTTCAAGTAGCATTTTTTCCATCTAGCTGTTGTCCTTCGATCTCGTCTTGTCCTTGCCGGACTCGTACAGCGCCTTGAACGTGTAGAAATCATTCGGCGTGGTTATCTTGATGTTTTCCGGCCCGCATTCTATGGTGAACAGCTTGTGGCCGCACCAGCTCATAAGGGTGGCGGAATCGGTGAAATCCGTTATTCCCGCCTCCAGAGCTCTGGCGTGGGCATCCCATATATCCCCGAACCTGAAGCACTGGGGAGCCTTGGCGTACCTGCACATGGAGCGGTCTATGGACTCCTCCATTATGCCATCTTCATTGACGCGTATTATCGTCTCTATGGCCTTCGCCGCAGCGATGCTGTTGCCGTTTTTCCCTGCGCAGTCTATGCTCCGCCGGATGAGTTCGTGGTCGATAACCGGTCTCACTCCATCGTGGATCAGCACGATGTCTTCTTCAGAAATGTGGCAGCTGTCGTGAAAAAACTTCAGCCCGTTGTATATGGACTGCTGTCCCGTGCCGCCCCCCGGAATGACCGCAAGGACCTTGCGCAGCCCGTTTTCCGCGACCAGTTCCCTGCACTTTTCTATGTATTCGCCGAGGCATACGACGACGATACCGTCTATGCTCTCGTGGGAATCAAATTTCTCTATCGTATGTATTATTATCTCCTTGCCGTCAACAGTAAGGAACTGCTTGGGTATCTCGCTTCCCATGCGTGCCCCTCTCCCACCGGCAAAAATAACGACATAGTTCATTCTTTTCCTCTTCATCGCGACCGGACTTTAAAACAGTCCCGTCACGACCTTTGCAATGAATCCGATCCTGGTCTCTCCCGTGTAGCTGCAGAGCTCGCGGCTGTTCCTGATC
>ERZ1035014.994-NODE-994-length-10944-cov-3.021030_pt1 | contig 10944 bp, 7 predicted proteins | sample MGYA00520620_ERZ1035014 | MGnify/ENA primary metagenome ERZ1035014 (study PRJEB33766, sample SAMN09781744) | gut metagenome | biome: gut microbiome | host: Homo sapiens | place: Madagascar | study: EMG produced TPA metagenomics assembly of the PRJNA485056 data set...
CCTCTCCCATACTCTCATTCTCATGGTGCTCCTGTCAACTATCCGTACGAATTCGGTGTTGATCCTGTCAGGGAAAAGCTCTGAATACTCGAACTCCGTACCCAGCTTTTCCAGGTCCAGATTGTCGATCTGGTCCAGGAAGAGGACGCAGTGCGGGTTCCCCACGGACAGGCACGTAGCCCGGTACTCCCGGCCGCCTACGTTCACCAGCGAATCAAGAAGCTTCTTTTTCCTGGTTACCACCGGAACGTCGTCAGCGGCGAAGCTCACCTCTGCGCACTCTATGGAAACCGAGTTGACCCTGCCGTCTCTCAGGAAGAGCCTGAGGCTCCTCACGCCGTCAACGGTCTCCACGGTTATGCGGTCTCTTCCCACGAAGCCTTCCTCGTAGATGTACTTGGCACCGCAGCGGATGCCATTGTCGTAGGTCCCAGCCTCAGATCCGTCTCTGTTGAAGACGCGCATCCTGACGTCGGCGACTCTGGACTTTTCGATGAGCACGATGCCGTTGCCGCCGACGGATCTCTTCCTGTCACATAGGCTGACGCAAAGGGACTCAGGTCCCTCGATGCGGCCGTCGAAGTTCTTGATGATGATGTAGTCGTCTCCGCAGCTGTGGAGCTTCGTGAACCTGATGTTCCTGTGGCTCGCCCTCATGTGGTTGATGTCCACCAGCTCAGTGTTGCCGGCGGTGAATCTGGAGGCGATCATGCTCACCAGGGCTCCTGCGGTGTCCACGGATGTGAGGCAAGGAACGCCAAGCTGCATGGCCCTCTTGTGGACCGCAGTATAGTCTCCGAGGGAAGCGTCGTTTTCCGTCCCCGTGAATATGATGTAACTGGTCTTGCCGCTCTCGATAAGGTCGATGATGTCGTTGTTCACCTGTGCCTTCTTGACGGTGGTCACTTCGATGCCCGTGTTCCTGATGGCTTCAGCGGTGCCCCTGGTGGCGTAGATCTTCATGCCCAGGGCGTCGAACTTCATGGCGATCGGAAGGATCTCAGGGTAGTCTCTCTTCTGCACGGAGATCATGACTCCCTGTTCCTCCCCGGCCTTCCTGTGAGGGACTGCGAAGCCGGCAGCCGTCAAGCCCTTGTAAAGAGCCTCGTTCATGGTCCTTCCAAGGCCCAGTACCTCTCCCGTGGACTTCATCTCAGGTCCGAGGATGGAGTTCGCGTCAGTGAGCTTTTCGAAGGAAAAAACAGGTACTTTTACCGCGGTGTAAGGCGGCGTCCTGTAGAGGCCTGTGCCGTAGCCGAGGTCGTAGAGCTTCTTGCCAAGCATCACCTCGGAGGCCAGATCCACCATCGGAACTCCTGCCACCTTGGAGATATACGGAACTGTCCTGGAAGCCCTCGGGTTCACCTCGATCACGTACAGCTCGCCCTTGTAGAGCAGATACTGGATGTTCACCAGTCCCTTGGTGCCGAGTGCCAGGGCCAGCTTTTCGCTGACGTCCACGATCCTCCTGAGCTGCCTGTCGGTAAGGTTATAAGGAGGGTATACGGCTATGGAGTCTCCGGAGTGGATTCCCGCCTTCTCGATGTGCTCCATGATGCCAGGGATGAGCACGTCGCTGCCGTCAGAGATGACGTCCACCTCCAGCTCGATGCCCGGCATGTATTTATCCACCAGAACGGAGTTGCTGGCGTCATTGGCCAGTATCCTCTCCATGTATTTTGTGACGTCATCCTCGTCTCCTGCGATGGTCATGTTCTGACCGCCGATGACATAGGACGGGCGGAGGAGGACCGGATACCCGATCTCTCCCGCAGCCTCGAGAGCTCCCTCGAGAGAGGTCACACTGAGGCCCTTAGGACGGCTGATGCCGAACTTTTCCAGGAGAACGTCGAAGCGTCCCCTGTCCTCGGCGATATCGATGGACTCTGCAGAGGTGCCCAGGATGTTCACGCCGTGGTCGTCCAGGAACTGGGTGAGCTTGATGGCGGTCTGTCCGCCGAAGGCTACCACGACTCCGATCGGCTTTTCCACCTCGATGATATTCATCACGTCCTCAGGGCAGAGCGGCTCGAAGTACAGCCTGTCTGCCGTGTCGTAGTCTGTGGAGACGGTCTCCGGGTTGTTGTTTACAATTACCACGTCGTAGCCCATGCTCCTCAGGGTCCAGACGCAGTGTACCGATGAGTAGTCGAACTCGATGCCCTGACCGATCCTGATCGGACCGGAGCCCAGCACCATGATCACCGGGCGGCCGCTCCTCGGGAATCTTCTCGAGTCGCATACCTCGTCTGTGGTGGAGTAGAAATACGGGGTCTCCGCATCGAACTCGGCACCGCAGGTGTCTACCATCTTGTAGCTGAACTTGAGTCCAGGGACCTGGTCGACACCGGATATCTCCTTGATGGAGTCATCGGTGAAGCCCATCCTCTTGGCCTCCGCGTAGAGGTCGTTAGGCAGCCTTCCCTCGGCGACGCTGTCCACCAGCTCCTGGTGGATGTTCACGAGGTTCAGGATCTTGTTCAGGAAGAATTTGTCTATTTTCGTGATCTCGTGGATCTCGTCCACAGTGATGCCTGACTTGAGGGCCTCGAAAATGGTGAACACCCTCCTGTCGTCCTGGTCGTGCAGCCTTTCCCTGACGCTCCTGTCGGAATGCTGATCCATGTCCAGGGTGTCCTGCTTGATCTCAGCTCCGCGGACCGCCTTCATGAGGGCTGCCTCGAAGCTGTGGGCGATGGACATCACCTCTCCTGTGGCCTTCATCTTGGTGCCCAGCGTTCTGCTGACTCCTGCGAACTTGTCGAAAGGCCACTTCGGGAGCTTCAGGGCAACGTAGTCAAGTGCAGGCTCGAAGCAGGCGCAGGTCTTTCCGGTTATATCATTCGTTATCTCATCAAGAGTGTAGCCCAGGGCTATCTTGGTGGTTATCTTGGCTATAGGATATCCGGTGGCCTTGGACGCCAGCGCCGATGATCTGGATACCCTCGGGTTCACCTCGATGACGGCATATTCAAAGCTGTCCGGGTTCAGGGCGAACTGGCAGTTGCAGCCGCCCTCTATGCCGATGGCGGATATGATCTTGAGGGCAGACGTCCTCAGCATCTCGTATTCCCTGTCCGCCAGGGTCAGGGTAGGAGCTACTACGATGGAATCACCCGTATGGATGCCCACAGGGTCGAAGTTCTCCATGGAGCAGATGGCGATTACATTGCCCAGAGAGTCCCTCATGGTCTCGAACTCGATCTCCTTCCAGCCGGAGATGCACTTCTCCACAAGGATCTGGGTGATAGGGGACTGGTCGAGCCCCTGCTTTGCTATTATCTTGAGCTCATCCTCGTCGTCGGCTATGCCGCCGCCCGTTCCTCCAAGGGTGAAGGCAGGTCTGACGATCACCGGATATCCGATGTCTTCTGCAACCTTCAGAGCCGTATCCACGTCCTCGGCTATGCCGGAAGGGACCACAGGCTCTCCGATCTTCTCCATCATGTCGTGGAAAAGCTCCCTGTCCTCAGCCTTGTCGATGGCGTCGATGTCCGAGCCGAGCAGGCGAACTCCGTGCTCCTCGAGCCAGTTGTCCTTGGACAGCTGCATGGCGATGGTGAGTCCGGTCTGGCCTCCCAGGCCTGCCAGGACGCTGTCCGGCTTCTCCTTCTCGATGATCCTCTTGACGGTCTCGACATTCATAGGCTCCAGATAGATCTCGTCGGCCATGTGCTTGTCAGTCATGATGGTGGCCGGGTTGGAGTTCACCAGCACCACATCGATGCCTTCCTCCTTCAGGACCCTGCATGCCTGAGCTCCCGCGTAGTCGAACTCGGCGGCCTGTCCTATGATTATAGGGCCGGAACCGATGACGAGTACTTTCTTTATGCTTTTATCTCTAGGCATTCTTATCCTCCTCCATCATCTTGATAAATCTGTCAAAAAGGAATCCCGTGTCGTGAGGACCCGCGTGGGCCTCCGGGTGGAACTGCACTGTGAAGCAGGAAAGATCAGGGTAGGTCATCCCCTCGCAGGTTCCGTCGTTGGCGTTGGTGAAGCTCTGATATCCCACGTCCGAAAGGCTGTCCGGATCCACCGCGTATCCGTGGTTCTGGGTCGTTATGAAGGTCCTCCCGGTCTCGCCGTCCACGATCTCCGTGGCCGGCTGGTTCACACCTCTGTGGCCGTATTTCAACTTGTAAGTCTTTCCTCCGAAGGCCAGGCACATGAGCTGGTGGCCCAGGCAAATGCCGAAGATCGGCACCTTGTTGATAAGCTTCTTCAGCTCGCCCACGCAGGCGGTGTTTTCCGTCGGGTCTCCAGGGCCGTTAGAGAGCATCACTCCGTCGGGAGCCTCGCTCAGGATCTGGGATGCAGTGGTATTGCTCGGCACCACCTTCACCTCGCAGCCTCTCTCCGCGAGCATCCTCGGGATGTTCCTCTTCGCGCCGTAGTCAATCAGGGTGACGTTATACTTCTTTTCCCCCTTAGCCGGAACGATGTACGACTCTTTGCAGGTCACGGACTTCACCGCATTTTTCACCTCATAGGCCTTCACCTCGGAAAGATCCTCCGGAGGATCCGAGCATATGATGGCGTTCATCGTGCCGCTCTCCCTGATCATCCTGGTGAGCTCTCTCGTGTCGATGCCGTAGATGCCCGGGATCCCTTTATTCTTGAGGAATGTGTCCAGGTCGTACTCGCACCTGAAGTTTGACGGCTGGTCTGTGAACTCCCTTACCACGTATCCGCTGCAGCAGCACTCTCCCTCGAAATCCTCTTCCATGATCCCGTAGTTTCCCATGAGAGGGAATGTCTGCATGATTATCTGCCCATAGTAGCTGGGGTCGGTCAGCGTTTCCACGTAACCTCCCATGCCTGTAGTAAATACCAGTTCTCCTGTGCTGTCCCCCTCGGCTCCGAATCTCCGGCCTTCGAAAACAGTACCGTCGCTGAGTACCAGATATGCTTTCCTGTCTGTTCTTCTGTTCACCGGTATCCCCTTTCTCCTTTCAGACCGCACGAAACCCCATCGGTTCTCTTCTCCCGAAAACCGGTGAGCTATCGTGACATTTTTACTATTATACTCCAGGACCTCCGCCGGCGAATGGTTTATTTGAGGACCCAGGTCCCCGGCTTTGCCAACAGAGGTCTTATTTTCACTTTTTTCGGACAAAAGGCCTGCGGCCAGGCTCCATTGTACGGTGATGTGCGGCGATGCGCAGCGATGTGCTGTACGTGCAGTGTATCCTGACCCGGCACAGCAAATGAGAGCATGGTCAAAGTCATGCTCTCAATGAAATACAAATATCACTGCTCACTTCCGTTGAGCTTTTTGTCCAGATCGTATATGTACTGCTTGAGGCCCCTGACGTGATCCTCGGCCTCCTGCCTCGCCAGCTCCGCATTGCCGGCCGTTATGGCATCGACTATGCGCCTGTGCTGGGCAGGCATCTTCTTGTAATGAGTAAAATCGTCATAGTACAGATAGCGGAACCTGAGGGAGAGTTCCTGAACGTGATTCACCATCTGCTGCAGCGTCCTGTTGCCACCACATTCAACGATGAACTTGTGGAGATCCTCGTCTCTCTCAACGCTCGCCTTCTTCTCATCGTGGTCTATGGCCACCTCGTACTGATCCATGAGTTCTCTCAGGTGGTCCTTCTGCTGGTCGCTGGCACGTCTTGCCGCGAGGAACGCCGCAAAGCCCTCCAGATTTTCCCTGACCTCGAACACGTCCAGCATGTCCTCTATGGATATCCTGGATACGTAGGCCCCCCTGCGAGGCTCTATGGTCACCAGTCCGTCTGCAGCCAGCTCCCTGATGGCTTCCCTGATCGGTGTCCTGCTCACGTTCATCTTCTCTGCCAGATCGATCTCCATCAACCTTGTCTGAGATGCGATCTCCCCTGTGAGGATCTTGTGCTTCAGCTCCTCATACACCAGTTCTCTAAGAGGCTTCTGAATCTGCAAATCAAAGTTCATCCTTATCTCCTCCCGCTTTCCACAAACCACTTTTTCCAGCCGCGGCCCAGCCACGCCCCACCGTCCAATGAGGAAAAGTCCTCTGACGCTGTCTCCCTGTGGGCGTAATATGCGGCTATGGAAGGCCCGCTTCCGCTCATCAGCACATGATCGGCCCTGAGCTTTTCTCTCATCCTGTCCCTCAGCTCCTTCGCCTCGGGGCAGATTGAAAAGGTACTGGCCTCCATGACATTGGTGTACAGCTGTCCCTCACCGGAACTTCTGACGTTCATTTCATCCAGGTGTTGATACACTCTGGCCGTGGAGACCTGAGTTCCCGGATTCATCAAGATAACATAGGTGTGTATAGGATCACACGGGATCACCACATCACCGATCCCCTGTACGATGGCAGCCGTTCCGGCTTCCTCCAGCCCTTGAAGGCCTTTCAGTCTCTCTCTGTTCCTGCAGGCGTTCATCATGATGGAAAAGGGCAGATCCGAACCCACAGTCATGCCGAGCTCCATCAGCTCCCTCAGGCTCAGCGGAGAGCCCAGGAGATGGTTCAGCGCCAGCATCACCGCGGCGCCGTCGCCGCTTCCTCCCGCAAGACCTGCGGCTGACGGAAGCTTCTTTTCCAGGAAAATGGAGACCGACGAAGGCTTCGGAATCGTAGGCCGTCCTTCTCCGGCGACCGTCCCGTCCTCCGGGAAAAGCCACTGTATCAGGGCTTTTGCGCCCTTCACGGCAAGGTTGCTCTCATCCTCGGGGATTGTATGTTCATCTGTACAAAATTCTATAGCAATTCCAACGGGTATGCAACAAATTTTACCTAAGTTTTCCTTATCTGTAGCCACTTCCAGGGTGTCGCAGAGATCTATGTCCTGCATCACCGACCGGATCTCGTGGTATCCGTTCTCACGCCTGCCGGTCACGTCCAGAGACAGGTTTATCTTTCCATAGGCGTTGATCTTCATGTGTCCCATGTGTCACCTTCTCAAAAAAAGGGATGCCCGCGGCATCCCCTCTGACTATTTATCGCTTGTTCTTCCTGTTCTTGCTGCTCTTGCCATTCTTGCTCCCGGAATCATCTATGCTGCGCGTGCCGCGTCCAGATCTGAACTTGCCGCCGGCCGTCGTGACCGACTGCGGCTTGTGTACCTTGTAGACATACGGCAGGATCTCGCTGAGATCGTATTCCGCCTCTACCTTCTCCCTTGCAGCTTCTTTCTTCTTAGCCTCTCTGGCGGCCTTCTTGTCCGCCTTGGCCTGGCGCTTCTTCTCTTCTTCTATGACTTCTTCGACAGACTTACCTGTGCGCTTGGCCTCCTTGTAAGGATTGAAGGTCTCCTTCTTGTTCTTTCCGGAACTCTCGGCACGTGCCTTCTCTTCAGCCTGCTCTCTCTGCTGCTTGATCATGATCACGGTGATACCGCCGAACATCAGCACCATCATCACGGTGTTCACCACCGTGTTCATGGTCTGGTTGTATGTGGTGAAGGAGATGGTCTCCTTGTGTCCCAGCCTGTTGCCCTCATCGTCCATGAAGTTGGATGAGATCACGAGCTCATACTTCGTGTTGGACTGGAGCTTCAGCTTCTTGTCCGTGCTGTCAGCGAGAACGAGCATCATTCCGTCGGTATCATCGCTGGTGAGGACCTTGATCGGGACCTTCTTTCCGGTCTCGCTGTTTACGATCTTGACGCATTTGGCGTTGTGCTTCTTGGTCGCCTCGCCGTTTATGCTGTGGTTGAAGTTCAGCTTCACACCTACGTTCTCGATCGAGGTGTTCTTCTGCCCGTCCTTAGGGTATGAGGACTTGAGCACCAGGGCTCCCGTATCCTCTGCCGCGAAGGCAAACGCTCCGCTCATGACCACCAGGATCAGCGCCAGAACTAAAGTTGCCAGGCTTCTTCTCTTCATTATCGTCTATCCTCCGGTTTCGGTATATTTCTCTCCAGCCGTCTCTCGCGCCTCTCGCGGAAAAAATCCTTGAGCTGCCGGGAACACTCTTCTGCCATCAGCCCTCTGACCACTTCGACCCTGTGGTTCAGGCGAGGGTCGCACACGATGTTGCTCAGCGAGCCGCAGGCGCCGTTCTTGGGATCCATCGTTCCGATGTAAAGTCTGTCCATCCTGGACAGGACTATGGCCCCGGCGCACATGGAGCAGGGCTCCAGCGTCACGTACAGGCTGCAGCCGCTCAGCCACTTGAACCCCGTGGCCTCCTCGGCGCTTCTGATGGCCAGCATCTCGGCATGAGCCCCCGATGACCCTAAGGTCTCCACCAGGTTGTGCGCCCTGGCGATCACCTCTCCGTCCTTTACGATCACAGCTCCCACAGGGACCTCCCCCTGCCGTGCGGCCGCATCGGCTTCAACCATGGCTTCTCTCATAAAACCCAGGTCGGCCTCTGTAAACTCCGGTTTCCCGGAGACTTTTCCCAAATTCGTCTGGTCAGATTCCATATCCGTGATATTCTATCACAGGAAAAATGTAATATCAATTGGTATTAGAGGGGTAAACACGTGGAAAAAGCCGCCAGCCGCTGCTCCACCTCCCGCGCTTTCCGCAGGTCTCCGCACAGCGCAAAAAAAAGCGAAGAAGCCGGGCATCATAACCGGGGCTTCTCCGCTTTTTGTTTTTTCATATTAAAGGCCCTCGCTCAGGCCAGGCGTCGCATCAGCCGACTACTTGTCGTGCTCGTTCATCCAAGGGATGAGCACCTTGCAGTAATCATCGTGCCTGTCTACGAAGCATGTGTGTCTGGACCTCTCCCAGAGGATCCATCTGGAGTTCGGGATACCGTCTGCCATGGTCTTCGCGATCAGCGGCGAGCACAGATCAGAGATCCCGCTGCAGATAAGGGAAGGGATCTTGATCTCGCCCAGTCTGTCAACGTACTCGAAGTCTTTCAGGCTTCCTGTAGGTGCGAACTCGTTAGGGCCCCATCCGTAGAGATATGCCTCTCCGCCGGACTTCTTAGGGCGTGTGCAGCACTCAGGAGCCTTGTCGCCGATCCAGTAGTCACAGTATCTGTGCATGTACTCGGCAACTGCCTTGTCATATGCCTCGCCGGAGAAATCTCCTGTCTCCAGGGCGTGGTTGATGGCGTCCTGCATGTCCTGAGGCATCATCTTGATACGTCTCAGGCCTTCCTTTTCCCAGAGGCTGCTGGATGGGTGGCCGCTGGAGATGATGTAGGACTTTACGCCCTTAGGGTCTCTTTCGATGGCGTATGCTATCTGCATCATGCCGCCCCAGGACTGTCCGATGATGTGACACTCGTCCAGGTCGAGATATTTTCTCAGCGCCTCCAGCTCGTCCAGCCATGTGTCCTGTGTCCACAGCTCAGGATGTCCGTCCAGATAGGAGTTTCCGCATCCGATCTGGTCGTACATGATGATCTGACGGTCGTCATCGTCTGCGACGTTGTCCAGCACCTCATAGTAGTTGTGAGTGGAGCCAGGTCCGCCGTGGAGGCAGATCAGCGGAGCTTTTCCGTTGTCCTTCCTCTCTCCAACGATCCTGTAGTATGTCTTGTAGCCGAGAAATGGCATATACCCTTCTGTGACCTTTGCCATGTCTATCCTCCTGTTAAAAATTAAACCTTTTCCCCCGATAAGATACCGGGAGCAGCCCCAAGCTGCTTCCGGCATCCTTTTATATACGATATTCTACGTTCTTCTGGCGCTTACTCTCCGTCAGGAACAACGATGATGTCGTCCTTAGGATAGTGGTTCAGTACCTCGCAGCCATCTTCTGTGATGTATACGATGTCCTCGATCCTTACACCGATACCCTCGTCTGCCAGGTAGATACCAGGCTCAACGGAGAAGCACTGTCCAACCTCGATGATCTCGTCGTTCACCAGGGAAACGTCGCCGACCTCGTGGTCCTCCATTCCGATGGAGTGTCCCAGTCTGTGTGTGAAGTACTCGCCATATCCCTTGGAAGCGATGTAGTCTCTTCCTGCCTTGTCGACGTCGCTCATCTTGGCGCCTGGCTTAGCAGCGGCGATGCCTCTCTTGTTTGCCTCCAGAACGATGTTGTAGATCTCCTTCTGACGCTCGCTCACCTCTCCGATGAATACGGTCCTGGTGATATCGGAAGCGTAGTTCTTCCACATTCCACCGATGTCCAGGATGACGCAGTCACCGTGCTTGCCCTTGGAATCGTCTGTGATGTGGTGAGGGTCAGCTGCACCCTTAGCGTATGCTGTGATAGGGTCGAAGGAAGGTCCGGAGAATCCAACCTCTTCGCAGAGCTCCAGGCACTTCGCGTTCAGCTCTCTCTCTGTCAGCCCCTTTGCTACCCAAGGGATCAGCTTATCCATTACCTGGTCGATCTTGGCTGCGGACTCTCTCATGAGCTGAGCCTCCTCAGGGCTCTTGATCTGACGAACCTTGTCGACGATCTTGGATCCGTTCACGAAAGCGCTTCCGGCTCCCAGCTCCTGCAGTCTCAGCAGGAAGTGAGCAGGCCAGTTCTTGTCAACGCCGATCGGCTTGTCCTTGTGAACGTACTGAGCCAGCACCTCAACGCCGTCATCAACGTCGTCATAATATGTAATAGGAGCTCCAAGGTCCTCTTCCTGCGGGAACAGCTTGTTGATTACGAAGTGGTTGTCTCCGTCAACATTGATGTACAGCGCGTGCATTCTCTCTCCAGGAATGATCCACTTGCCTATCAGATAGAAAATAGATGTAGGATCAGTGATGATCAGCTGGTACAGATCCTTCTCCTTCATCTTAGCCACAATTCTGTTGAGCTTATTTGTGTCCATCTTTCATGACCTCCATGTAATGTAAAATATTGGGTTCCGGACCCCGCATCAGCGGAGTCTTCGTTGATGCCTGAGGCTTGAGAAACACCTCACAACGCTGTACACCTGCAGGCCGTTCCTTGTCCTGCGGTCTACACAGCATCCTTGATGATTATAACACGCTCCCCCTCTTTTTCAAGGATTGACAGCGGGTCATATGTGGGGTTTTACAGCACTTTTCGTGACATTTTCAAAACGGGCGTATGTGACCG
>ERZ1035014.996-NODE-996-length-10930-cov-8.823632_pt1 | contig 10930 bp, 6 predicted proteins | sample MGYA00520620_ERZ1035014 | MGnify/ENA primary metagenome ERZ1035014 (study PRJEB33766, sample SAMN09781744) | gut metagenome | biome: gut microbiome | host: Homo sapiens | place: Madagascar | study: EMG produced TPA metagenomics assembly of the PRJNA485056 data set...
TTAATACTATATTTATTTCACGTGAAAATATTTTCTTTCCCAACAACCTTGATTTACCATCCACCGCCGGAGCCACCTCCGCCAAATGAACCGCCACCGAAAGAACCTCCAGAGAAGCCGCCACCAGAAGAACTGCCTCCCGAGAAGCCACCTCCGCCACCCAGAAAGAACGGAGGAAACCAATCATCATCATGCCTTTTATGCTGACGAGAGGTTTTACCGGAAGATGGCTTTTTCTTGATAACGCCGCATTCCTCCAATATATACCTTATTAATAAATAGAGGGGAATGCCGAAACAGATGATAAGAAAAAAGATAATAAATCCCCATTCATCCTCACCTATAGGGCCATCATCCACATCCGGAATACCAGTTCTACCACTTTTCACCTTATTATATATAGAGCGGCTTACGGCAACAACTGCCATACCCGGCTGATTCAGACGCATATACTTCACGATGCATGATCTGGCAATATCATCACAATCCACATCTGTCAATTCTCCTTCCAGTCCCATACCGGGAGCAATAAAGTACTTATGATCCTCCACGGCAATCACCACCACAAGTCCCCTTCGAGTTTTCTTGTAACCAATACCATACTTTTCACCGACATCCTGTGACATACGGAATGCATCCTGATCCTTTACATGTCCAACAATGACCAAGACATTCTGAACGCCACATTCCAGATTTAATTTCTGAAGATAAAAATTAGCAGAATCCTTCTGTTCCTTAGATAGATAACCATCTGGATCAGAAACATATTGTGTAGAATCCTTGAGATATGGAATCGGTACATTCTCTGCACTCCACTCGCGATGAGCAAATGAAGAAGATACCACCGAAACAATAACCAAGAGCAATATAAAAAAACGCTTAAATCTCATTATTTTTCCAATTTTGGTACAAAAATACACAATAAAAACCTTATATGCAAATACTTAGGGCATTATTTTTGCAAAAATATCGCTAACTTTTTTGTTATGTCGCAAAAAACTTGTATCTTTGCACACCGATTTAGATTAATAAATAAATAATTATAGTAAGAATAACATGACTAAAGCAGATATCATCAACGAGGTGTCTATAGCAACAGGCGTACCAAAGAAAGATGTTGGCGTAGTAATAGAAGCATTTATGGATCAGGTTAAGACCAGCCTTGTCGAGAGAAAAGAGAATGTTTACCTTCGCGGATTTGGAAGCTTTAATATCAAGCATAGAGCAGCAAAGACAGCACGTAACATTTCCAAGAACATCACTCTCACCATTCCTGCTCACGACTATCCAAATTTCAAGCCAGCAAAGAGTTTTGTAGATTTGATGCTGGGTCAAGCTGTAGAAAATGAGGATTAATTAAGTCTTTGGACATAACATTTATAAATAACAATATTTTAAAATTTTAAAATCATGCCAAACGGAAAGAAAAAGAAGGGCCACAAGATGGCTACTCACAAGCGTAAAAAGAGATTACGTAAGAACAGACATAAGAGCAAGTAAGCTTTTATAGCCTATTTTGCTCCCAGTCAGTTCGTGACTGAGGGGGTATGTCAGCTCTTAAGTGTTGACATGCCCCTTTTCTGTAAGTACTAATTTAAAAGATTTTTTGAAGAAAATGACAAGCGAAGTTGTAATTGACGTCCAACAGAAAGACATCTCCATCGCGCTCATGGAGGATAAACAATTAGTAGAATATCAAAATGAGCCACGCGAGGCTTCCTTTTCTGTGGGCAATATCTACATCGCCAAGGTTAAGAAACTCATGCCGGGACTTAATGCTTGTTTTGTAGATGTAGGTTATGAACGCGACGCCTTTCTTCATTATCTTGATCTAGGAAGTCAATTTAATTCCTACCAAAAGTATCTTAAACAAGTACAGAGCGACAGAAAGAAACTTTTCCCATTCTCTAAAGCCACCAAATTACCTGACCTCGAAAAGGAAGGTAGTATACAGAATGTCTTGAAGGCTGGACAGGAAGTGTTGGTGCAAATCGTAAAAGAACCCATCTCAACCAAGGGACCTCGACTGACAGGTGAAATCTCATTTGCAGGTCGATACTTGGTGCTCATGCCATTTGGAGAAAAAGTTTCTGTTTCGTCGAAAATCAAAAGCGGTGAAGAACGTTCACGACTCAAACAACTCATCCACAGTATCAAACCAAAAAATTGTGGCGTAATCGTACGTACTGTAGCTGAGGGAAAACGTGTCGCTGAACTCGATGCTGAGCTTAAAGTCCTGGTGAAGCGATGGGAGGATGCTATCGCCAAGGTACAGAAAACACAACAACGCCCGCAACTGGCATTCGAGGAAACCGGAAGAGCCGTCGCTCTCCTGCGTGACTTGTTTAACCCATCTTACGAGAACATCTACGTTAACAACGAAGATGTGATGAACGAGGTGAAAAACTATGTTTCTCTAATAGCCCCTGAAAAGGCGGGCATAGTTAAACTCTATACTGGTAAGGTGCCTATCTTTGACAATTTCAGCATTACCAAACAGATTAAGGCTGGATTTGGACGAGTTGTCAACTACAAACATGGTGCTTATCTCATCATTGAGCACACAGAAGCTCTGCATGTAGTTGATGTAAACAGTGGCAACCGCACTCGTGAGAAAGGTCAGGAAGCAAATGCTCTCGATGTGAACCTGGGTGCTGCCGATGAGTTGGCACGACAGTTGAGACTCCGCGATATGGGAGGTATCATCGTTGTCGATTTCATTGATATGCATCTGGCAGAAGACCGACAATTGCTTTATGAACGCATGTGCAAGAACATGCAGAAGGACCGTGCAAAGCACAATATCCTTCCATTAAGCAAATTCGGACTGATGCAGATTACCCGTCAGCGTGTACGACCAGCTATGGACGTAAACGTAGAGGAAACTTGCCCTACCTGTTTTGGATCGGGCAAAATCAAGTCCAGCATCCTCTTCACCGACCAATTGGAAAGAAAGATTGACCGCTTAGTCAACAAGATTGGCGTCAAGAAATTTACTTTGTATGTGAATCCTTATGTAGCTGCCTTTATCAATAAGGGCTTCATTTCTTTGAAGCGCAAATGGCAGTTCAAGTATGGTTTCGGATTTAATGTGATTGCTTCACAGAAACTGGCATTCCTTCAGTATGAATTCTACGATAAGGACAACCAGTATCTGGATATGCAGGAAGAACAGGAAACAAAATAGTTACTGAAACCAAATGGGTTTTCTCATGCATAGAACAATAAATAAAAGCTCCAATCGTATCATGATGACGAATGGAGCTTTTATTTATTTCTTAGGTAAAATGCGAGTGATAAAACGCTCTATCGCTCTGGCACTCTTTTCATCCATTAACTTTTGAATATTTCGCAGTTCTGTACAAGCTTTATTCCTTTGCGCTATATTAGCTACCCGCTCAAAGCTATTCAATTCTTTGATAACAGCCATGCGCTCTGCATCAGAAGGAAGAGATTTCAGTTTCTGAAGTATTGACAGGATTTCTCCGATACGATTTACCTGCTTTTCATTGATAATCCAACGAAGCGTCATACTCTCACGTAATGCGAGCGCTTGTAAATAACCATTCTTCTCTAAGTCCTTCAAATCTGCAATTCGCTGGTCAAAATGCATATCCAACATTTTACACATATTAAACTCGTTCTGATAGGTAGAAATAATCTTTCCCTCTACCCTATCCTTTCCCAACAGTTTTTCAAAATGAGCACGGTTGGCAAGGAGTTTGCGAAAGACAGGAGAATCAGGAGAATTGATTTCAGATGAAAACATATTCCATGTGTCATCCTTACACAATTCCTCTATGCTTAGCGAACTAAGGTATTGATTGAGTACGGTATCTGCCTTTTGGAAATCACTTACCTTCAGCAAGTCAACTAATTTGCGTACCAATACTGTATTCTTTTCACCGGAGTTATATTTCTTTTCCAGTTCATTAATCTCTGTGGCACGCTGAATCGCATTTTCTATTTTTTCTACGAAAGTAATATTGGAGTTGAGTCTTACCGCCCCCATCTCCTTGCAGAACAGAGTTCCATCGGGATTAATGATGAGGAAAGTAGGATAAATACCCACCTTATATTTCTTGCCCAAATCCGGTCCTTCACCAACATCCATATCCCTTGTCAGAGAAACGAATTTAGGATTGAAATAATCACCACACTCCTGCAAAGGAAAGATATTCTTCATCATATACTTGCAGGGACCACATGTTTGAGTATAGCAATCGATAAAAACTTTCTTTCCTTCAGCCTTCGCCTTTGCCAAAGCTTCCTTAAAAGAAATATCTTCAAAAAGAATTCCTCTATTACTGATTGAATCCTGAGCCATTATAGGCAACAGGATATTAAATAAAGAGAATATCAGAAATATAATTTTCTTCTTCATACAATTACGATTAAAGATCATTTTCAAAAGTAGAACAAATACCACGCAACAGTATTTGTATCTGTTGCATGATATTTGTATGTTACTTTTCATTATTTTTCAGTTGTTGAACCTGATCCCTTGGCAATACCAGGGAGATCGATACCATATTTATCTTTCATGTATCTGACAACAAGCTCATATTTTTCACTAATGAGCGGATACTTCTCCTTCGGATATTTTTCATAGAACTCTTCTGGAGAGAATCGCATAGCTGCTCTGATATAGAGTGAGAAGAAATCTCTGTAAAAACCACCGGAATTATAATTCGGCTGCTTATAATAGGAAGTATAAATACTCCATAAAGATTCCTCTTCTACACCATTATCATCAACCCATCTGATAAGACCACGATTAAACACATAGTTTTTGTGGTTAGGATTACTTCTATTCAGACTTGAAACGAAATCCATTCCATCTCTCAATCCTTCAGGCTCTGGCAAGGTATTGTCCATTCGCTGAGATGTAAGGAACTGATTGATAAAACTGAATCGCTTTACAGCCATTGTTTCATTAGCTTTCGCTAATTCCGCCTTTTCTACATCAGTCTTATTCTCCTTATCCTTAAGTTCTGCGCGTTTCTGCAACCAATATAATTCCGTATTGGAAAAACTAATTGCCCAATAGTCAAAGCCATCGAATTTAGTTGGGGTGAAGCCTGCTACATCAGGGATATAAATTTCTGTACTACCTGTACCGGTACCTGTACCGCCTGTACCAGTACCTGTACCGCCTGTGCCAGTACCAGTACCTGTGCCAGTACCAGTACCACCTGTTCCTGTGCCTGTGCCTGTGCCTGTTCCCGTACCAGTGCCTGTACCTGTTCCCGTACCAGTGCCTGTACCTGTGCCCGTGCCTGTTCCTGTACCAGTGCCAGTACCACCTGTACCTGTGCCTGTGCCAGTACCACCTGTACCAGTGCCTGTGCCAGTACCACCTGTTCCTGTGCCTGTGCCACCAGTACCACCTGTACCCGTACCACCTGTACCCGTACCACCTGTGCCTGTACCGCCTGTGCCACCAGTACCACCTGTACCAGTACCACCTGTACCCGTACCACCTGTGCCACCAGTACCAGAATCATCTCCTCCTCCAAGATTAGGATCTACACCTCTAAAGTCTTTCTGCAAGTAAATTTTTACAGGAAAATTCTTCTGAATCATCTCGGTAGAAGCATAAGGGAATACGTTGTTCTTAAAGAAATCTACATAGTAAGGCACTTCTGTACCTGGCACATCATCTCCATAATAGAGTTTTCCCGTACCTATACCCGTCCATTTTCTGTTCAAGTCGGCAGGAGTAATATCCTTATACAGCAGATAAACACCATATTTATCATGTATTTCTTTAATATCTTCATCCCAAGAATTGTTACCTTGAGGAAATTCCATACGAAGAACGGAATAGTTACCCGATGGAGTGATAGGATCTTCGGATGGAGTGCAAGCCGTCATTGTGATGAGGCTCGCAACTGTGATATATATAAATCTTTTCATTCTTCTGTGTTATTATCCGGGTTAGTATTATCAACTGTGAACTCAGAAGTCTCACCTATGCGCTTTGCACAAAGTGGATTCTGCTCCAGCTGATTGTTCAATTCTCGTGCTACATCAGGTATAGGGACTGTATAAAGTGGATCCTTTGCCTGAAGGGTATAGGTTGTCTTGGTAGTTGGTGTAGAATACCAAACGTGCTTGATTTCAGGCATACCCCAACGGCGCAAATCATACCAACGATGACTCTCGAAACAAAGTTCACGACGACGTTCCTGATGTATATACTCCACCAACTTATCAATATCTGCAACATCCTCTGCCTTTGGAGCATAGTTATCAGCAAATCTCTTACTACGTAATTCTACCAAAGCTTGAAGTGCTTCCTGACTTCCATTAGCATCCACTCCAGCCTTGGCGAGCATTGCTTCTGCTTCCATATAATTGAGATATGCCTCAGAAAGACGAAGACTTCTACCAAACACACCTGTACCACCAGTAGGTCGATAACTATTATTGACCTTCAATTTACCGATAGCCAAAGGCAGCAGTTCACCAGAGAATTCTTTCCTTACGATATAACGCTGCTTACGAAGGTCACCATCCTCAAAACTGTTGAGCAGTTCATCAGAAGCACGGAAATAAGGTTTACGAGGCAAACCTGTCGTTGGATCTTCCGTAGAATATTCTTCAACCCATCCTGCCCAATCCGATACTTTACCATAAGGGAAGATGACCTCAGAAGATTCATCATAAGAATGATAATTGGTATAGATACGTGCCACCTGACCATATTCATTCTTTTCCGTTTCTACTGTATTGAGATCAAGCAACTTGAACCGCGAATCGTTCATCACCAACTTCGCATACTTGGCAGCCTCTTCCCAGTTCTCCATATAAAGATAGGTACGAGAGAGCAGCAGTTGTACCATTGGCAGACTTGCACGGTAATCCTTCTTCCATTGTCTTGCCTCAGAAACAAGTTTAAACTGACTTTCTGCCTCCAGCAAGTCTTTGACAATTTGGTCATAGACTGCCTTCACGGTACTGCGAGCCATCGGTTTTTCCTCTACACCACTTGTTAATTTCAGAGGAACACCTAAAGCATCAGGATTCTCATTGTATGGCTGACCAAATATATTCACTAAGTTCAGATAGTAAAAGCCACGGAGCGCATAAGCCTGTCCCAGGACATAATGGATATCTTCTTCTGAACCTGTCACAGTATCAATATAATCAATGACAGCATTCACACCCTTCAGTTTACGATAATATGTATAATACATATCCGTAGAGGTTCTACCAGCCTCTTTCATCATATTAAACATATCCGGCTGCCATGTATAGGAAGCCAACAATATATCGTAATTGAAATTATCTTCAGGTAACTGATAGAGAGTTGCAGTTAAGTCGTCATCCATCAAAGTAAGAAAATAATTAAAGCCACCAATGTCGTTACGAGGATAAGCCTCGCCCAACAAGATTTCATTAAGTGAGCGCACATCCTTTGGGACAAACTCACTTGTGGATTTTGGCTCCAGGAAGTCACCGCAACTATTGAGCATCAGCATGCCTCCCAAGAGTACCATTGTATATAATTTAACTTTTTTCATGATTGTCATTTTTTAGAATGAAGCACTAAGTCCGAAAGAGAAAATGCGTGGCTGGATACTGTTACCCAACTCAGGATCAAAGCCATTCCATTTCTTGCTGGCAATGACGAAGAGGTTGTTTGTACTACCACTCAAAGAGATGCTTGTAGCATGAATCTTCTGACAGATTTTCTTAGGCAGATAATAAGACACAGACAACTGATTGCAGCGGAAGAAAGAACCGCTCACAAGACGTGCTGTTGAATTTGCCCACATTTCATAACGATTGGTAAAATAGCCATCTGGTGTATAGAGATTGAGAATATCCGCTACCGAAGTATAGAGACCAGGTATGTTGGTATGCAGCTCATCACCAGGCTGCTTCCATCGATTCAACAATTCCTTGCTGAGATTGGACAGCGGACTTGGCATCTTGCCATAAGTAAAGGTAGAATATGGGTTAGGAAGGCGTTTCTTTGAACCCAAAATCAGGGCAAAGCTCGCACTTACCTGAAGATCCTTCCAGCGCACATGAGGATTGATACCTCCAGTAAAGAAAGGCTCTGATTCACCTGCATAAACCAAGAATGACAATGGATCTATTGTCTTATCCGGATTTTCAAACTCCTCTACTTGGGTACCTCTAAAGGTAGGAAGACCTGTCTCATGGTCAAGACCTGTAAAATCATAAGCCCAGAAAGAATAGAGAGAATAACCCTTACGCAAAGGGCGCTGACTGTTGCCGGCTACGAAATCACGATGGGTCAACTGGTCAACACGGGCTGTGCGATCATCCGTCTCAGTCTTGTTCCAGTTCTTGGAAGCATTAAATCCAACACTTACTACTAGGTCCTTGGTCTTGATAGGAGTGATATTCATTGTCCACTCGAGACCATGGTTGACGATGATACCACCATTGAGCTTCAATGTTCCCATACCATATTCCTCTGGTACATCTTGCTCGATAATCGCATTAGAACGTCTTCCGTAATACTCAAGACTCATCGTTACGGCTCTGAAAATTTGCATATCGAGACCGAGATTCCAAGTCTTGGTACGTTCCCACTTCAGATAAGGGTTAGGAAGACTTGCGATGCTGGTATAGTATTCATTATAACCAGGAAGCAAACCACCATAAGAAGCTATCAATTCCGGACTGATGGAATTGACTACATTTCCCTGAATACCATATGTTGCACGGAGGTTAAGCTGGTCAAGCCACTTCACGTTGTCTTTGATAAACTTCTCTTCTGCTATCTTCCAAGAGAAACCGAACGAATAAGTAGGATCAAACTGCTTACGCTTATCCTGTCCGAAACGGTTGGAAGCATCTGAACGGATATTCATATTCATAACATAACGATTCTTCAGAGAGTAAGCAGCTGTACCAAAGAAGGATACGTAATTGGAAGTATTGTTGATACTACTCCATCCACCCTCAAAGAGACCTCTAAGAGCACCCCAACCTATAGACTGTGTACCTCCGATAGGCACAATATCCTCTGGAAGCGAAGGAGAGATCAAACTCTCACCACGCTCTGGCACATACCCCCAGACATTCGTACCCTTACCATATGTTTTGGAAGAACGCATTTCAAAACCAAACATACCATTGACACGATGAATCTCATTGAAAGTCTTGCTTGCTACCAGCTTATGCTGCATGTCAAGCGAAGTCATATTGGAATTATTATTGGTCAACTGACCGCCAAATGGCAACAGGGCTGCTTTATATAAAGCAGAACCAGGTTCAGCCTCACCTACTCCATAACCACGATAGTTAGTTTCAATGTAGGAAGTCCTTTCACCCTTATAACTTTCAGAATCGTTGGAACTATGAGCCATAGAACCCACCAACTGATAATTAAGCCAAGGAAGAAGCTGGAAATCAATATTTGCAGACACATTGAAGGTATTACCGCGGTTCTTACTATAACTGTTATCCATCTCATTGAGGACATTGTAGCCATAAGTATTGTTGGAACCGAGGGACTTGTTCAACTGATAAGTATAATATTGTTTATAGAAAGCTCGTTCACCATTTTCCTCGAAAGCAGGTACGGCACGGCTGGTATTAAGAGCATACGACTGAGGACTTACACCGCTATAGCCGTAAGAATTTCGTGAACTACCGCTAATATTAAAGGAAGCACGGATTCGCTTACTGAATTGAACACCTACATTCAGACGAGTAGTAAATTGATTTTGACTATTACCAATTTCTGTACCTTCAGAATTAGAGTAGCCAAAAGAAGCATTATAAGTTACTCTCTGAGTACCACCAGATACGCTGAGATTATGACTATGACTGAAAGAATTACGGGTCAAGAGATCAAGCCAGTCAGTATTCACAGTTTCCAATCTTTCCATCTGCTTCATAAAGTCGGCCTCGGAAATCATGTGCTTGTTAAACATAGCCATCAATCCCTCATAAGTATAAATCTGAGGAAGCGGATCACCCTGATAGCGCACACCCGCATCATACGCCTCCTTACTGAACTGAATACGCTCTTGCGAATTCATGAAATCAAATAAGTCGTAGTTAGGACGTTGACGGACAGAGAAGTTTGCTGAATAGCGGATACTGGTACGTTCTGCAGAACCCTTCTTGGTCGTGATGACAATCACACCATTAGAAGCCTTAGAACCATAGATGGCAGTAGCCGAAGCATCCTTCAACACAGTAATATTTTCTATATCCTGAGGGTTGAGCCAGGACACCTGATTACCTATCAATTCCTTCATATCAGTAGTCATCGCTGCTGTAGCATCGATAGAAATAGGGTCTTCCTGGATGACTCCATCAACAACCCAAAGAGGGTCGGTATTTCCAAGTATAGTTGCCTTACCACGAATAGTAAGCTTAGGAGCAGATCCCACACGGGAAGAAGAATTGACTACCATCAATCCTGCCACCTTACCCTGCAACATCTGGTCGATAGTCTGGTAGGCAGGCATCAGCACATCTTCACCTTTCAAAGTGGTGAAGGCACCAACCATATCCTTACGAGGCAAGCGGCCATAACCAGTCTCCACAACTTCAACTTCCTTCAATTGACTTGTGGCAGCAGGAATCATACTCACATTGATGGAATTGCTATTGTGGTAACGTACCACCTTCTTTTCCATTCCAAGGTAAGTGAACTCCAGGTAATATGCCTTTCCTGGCTCCATTTCAGGCATGGTAAGACTGAATTTACCATTGATGTCAGTAACGGTTGCCAATTTGGTACCTCTCACTCTTACACTTACACCAGGCAGGGGATCCTGGCTGTCATCGGTGACGACACCTTTGGCAACAACTGCAGTACGGCGAGCTTGAACAGCTCCCTTTTGGCTTGTGTTTACATTGTTTTGAGCAAAGACTGCTTGTCCAGAGGCAAGAGCAAAGCACAAAAGAGATGTATTCAAGACCATGGTGT
>ERZ1035014.997-NODE-997-length-10920-cov-3.722411_pt1 | contig 10920 bp, 10 predicted proteins | sample MGYA00520620_ERZ1035014 | MGnify/ENA primary metagenome ERZ1035014 (study PRJEB33766, sample SAMN09781744) | gut metagenome | biome: gut microbiome | host: Homo sapiens | place: Madagascar | study: EMG produced TPA metagenomics assembly of the PRJNA485056 data set...
GTCTTTTGCCACCGGATATTTATGATTTAAAGTACTCTGAAATTCCTCAATAATACGCTCTACTTTCATGATATTATCATGCGCTTTCTGAATATCTTTTGCCTCGATCGCCTCAATCGCAATATTTGCAAACTTGATTGCTCCCTCATAAAGCATCAGTGTCAGTTCTGCCGGTGAAGCAGTCATAACTTTGTTGTTTGCATACGCTGCGTATCCTCTGTTAGCCAGCATAAATCATTTCCTCCATGTGTTATATAATTTTAGATATAATTTTCTTTATGTCACAAATATCTGTCCCACATCTATGTGGGGCAGATATTTAAATTTTATCACTCTCTTTTTTATTTTACCACCATTTTCAGCAATTTTATCAGCCTCCGAACAGGTTGGATAATGAAGATGTCTGGCTCTGTAATTTAGACAATGCTGTCTCCATTGCAGAGAACTTCTTGTAATATGCGTCCTCCTGATCCTGCAGTTTCTGCTCCCACTTTTTGATCGTGGTGGTGTAATCACTGTATTCAGAAGCCATCTCTTTATCATTGTATACTTTATAAATACTGCTTAAAGTTGAAGATTTCATCTTCGTTCCAATTGCATCGTATAAATTGGTCGTAAGCTGCTGCATAAAGGAAACGACCGTATCCGGATCAGAGTTGATCATTGCCATCAGTTTATCTTCGTTGCTGTATCGTCCTCGTCACCGTCAATATGATATGCATTCTGCTGGTTCTCCGGTGCATTCAAGAAACCTAATGTCTTGATTCCAAAACTTGACAGATAATATTTCTTGCCATCAATCGTAACCGGCTGACTCATGGCATTCGTCATCAGATTCATGACGCTCTCCAGGCTGTCATCACGACGGAGCAATGAAGATTTAATTTTCTCTTCCCATTTTTCAACCTCAGAATCAGACATTGCACTCTTTTCATCATCTGTCAAAGGCTCATATCCCTTTGCCGTATCCGCATTGTAAAGTGATGTCATTTCGTTGATCAGAGAGTTGTACTGTGTCAGGAAACTCTTGATCTTGTCATAAATCGCCTGTGTATCGGTCGCAGTTGTGACAGTGATCGCATTGGTATCCCCATCTCCGGTTGCCTGCATTGCAGTAATGGAAAGTCCGTTGATAGAGTAGGTATTGAGCGAACTGGTGTATGTAATGCCGTTTAACTTAATCTCAGAATCACAGCCGTCAATCTTCTTTGCACCTGAGTTTGTTAATGTAGAACTCTGATCAAGGATCCTCTGTGAATCCTGTACTTTGTTTACAAATGCAGCCAAAGCTGTTGTATAATCCGATGAAGTCGAATCCATCGCAGCCAGATCTGCAAGTACCGAATTGTCATCCATTTTTTTCTGTGCAGTAGTCATAGCAGTCTGATTCTCGGTAATTTTCTCTGCATACTTGTTAGTTACCTCTGTAACTGCACTTGCACCGCCACTCTGATATGCCTGCTGGATGGAAGAGATAATATTCTTTTTTGAATATGTATCAGTGTCATCCAAAGAATCCTCAGCACTCTCATATACATTAACCTTCTCAATATTAGAGGTCAATTTGGAAACAACGTCATCGGTAAGTGTATCCTTATGATCTTCCCTGAACCTGCTCAGTAGATCTGCTGCACGGGTTGTATCAGACAATGCTGTATTTCCATGACTGTAAGTTGTCTTAACTTCTTTTTTCTGATCTTCTGTAACTGTCGCTGTTCTTCCATTGCTAACCGCATTGCCATCGCTGTCGATTTCTGTAAACGTATTGTTTTCCAGCTTATAAGTTTTTCCATCGGATCCGGTATAGTTTCCTTTTTCATTTGACCTATAAACAATGCCATCATTATCTGTGTATTCCGTGTATCCTTTTTGTGCTACATCAGCCTGATAATAATTCGTTGTCTCATTTTTCATGGCAATTTTGGCTTCCTGTCCATCCGGAGCAGTGTAAACATAATATTCATTGCCGTCACTGTCCTTCTCACCGGTTGCCTTATAAACCAGACCTGCACCTGAATCTACATAGTTGCCATCTGCATTTTTAGTATAAATGTTGTTATGATCATCTTTTGCTGTCGTGATCGCCTGAATGTATTTTTTATCATTTCCACTTCCGTACTCATAAATAGTACTTCCATCATCCAAAGTCGTTGATTTGGTGTATACATTTCCAGACGCATCCATCACAGAATTCACTCTCTGTGTTGCGCTCATTCCAAGTAATGTGGTAAGTTTCTTCTGCTCATCTGTAGTTAAGCCACTATTTTTTAATGCATCCTGCATTTCAGAATATGCCGTCGCATATCCATATGCAGATGTAAGATTTGTATTCTGTCCAGATGCTGTCTTATAAGATTTCTGCGCGTCCTGATATTTTTGAATAGCATCCACTACATTCTGCTGTAATTTATTGCCATCTGCATCATAGTACTGCGTATAAGACTTATATGTTGCATTTGTTGCATCAGAACCAACACTGAGTCCTAACTGATACAGTGCTCTTGCGCCTTCCGTGTTTCCACCGGTCAGAGTGAAATCGTTATCTTTTCCGGTATCCTTTGAACTGATGAAGATACGATGGTTTGTCGCATCATAGTTTGCGCTGACTCCGGCATCTTTTAATGAAGCGATCACATCACCAACGGTCGATCCCTGTGTCAATGTGATCTCTTTTGTTGTACCATCACCCTTTGTCAGATTGATCTTTGCATCTCCACCTGTATAACCTAGTTCAGCAAGTGTTGTGGATGTCGTCGTCTTGCTTGAAAGCTGTGCTCCGGTCAGATAGCCCGCCTGCGCAACTTTAAGAATATTTAACTGCTGTGTTCCGGTCGGTGCATTATTTCCTGCCTTTACCGTTGCTTTGGTAGAATCGGAAACAGTTGTTGATTTTAAATTATATGCGGTAGATAATTTCATGCTGCCGACGCTGCTGTAAAGACTGTAAATCTTCGTATTCAAAGATTTCCACGCATCCTGTTTCCAGGATAATTTTGTCTGCGCCTTTTTGTACTTATTTGTCTTATAGTTGTATGAAGATACCAGAGCTGAAATGATTGACTCTGTATCAAGACCTGATGTCAGACCGGTAATTCTGATTGGCATATTATCACTCCTATCTGATGAAAATTCCATCTGTTATTGTGTATACTCTATAGACAGTCCGTACTGTCTTTGTTTACATTTTCTCGTCCACCAAAAGTCCTGCAACTTCCCAGACTTTTGCGATCATATCAAGTGTTTTCTCCGGCGGATATTCCTTTAAGACTTCTTTGGTGTCCTTGTCCACGATCTTGATCATAACACGGTTTGTAGCATCATGGATTCCAAAGACTGCTTCCGAATTGTGTGCTCTCTTATTGATCTCTTCTACAGCTTTTCGGATCTGGGTGTTGTTTCCTGCTCCTACGAGTGTTTCCTGTTCCTCATCCTTGTCGTTTCTGGCGCTCAGACTGTTTTTGGTTTCCGTACTGTTTTTGGTTTCTGCCTTCCATGGAGTCGTGATGTTCTCCACTGTCTGCGTTGTGCCGCCTGTAGCACTTCCGCTGCCTGCAGCACTGCTATTTCCTGCTGCAGCTGCCTCTACGGATTTGCCGTAAGATGCTGCCGATGTTTCCTGTATCCGTTGAACTCCCATGATCCTGACCTCCGTTTCCATGGTATTCTCAGCTTCTTTCTGCTGTAACCTGCACTTCCCTGTGTCTATCTGCGCTTGTCAGTTATATACCAAACTATGCGCATACTTTTACCTAATCTGCAATTTATATCGGTTTCTTTGCAGATAAAATTAATACCGGAGCCGCATTTTTCTGTCTGAATCAATAGAAATCACGCGCTGCGGACATTCTATCATCCTGAATTATGAGCTCCGGTATTTTTCAAAGCAGATCCTTTAAAGATGCGATTGCATCGATATTGAGAGCTGCCTTATTTTCATTCTGAATCTGAAGATATACTTCCTTGCGGTATATCGGCACTTCTTTGGGTGCTGATATGCCGATCTTTACCTGATCTCCGCGGATTTCAAGCACTGTGATCTCAATGTTATTGTTTACCACCAGAGATTCACCTTTTTTTCGTGTCAATGCCAGCATTTTTATTCCTCTGCTTTCTTTCTGCCTTTTACAGCTTCATATACATTAAACTTGATCGGATAATCATCCTCGACGATCACCTGGCAACCTTTTCTGGTGTCTGTATTAATCACCAGCGGTGCCTTTAGATTAACAGTCGTATCTTTTTTATCCGCCGCTGCTGTGAGCGTTACAAGTATGTAGGTATTATCCTCTGTAAGATCTCCAAGTGGCGTCAGCATCTCATCGCTTACCGATGGTGCATAATCAGGTTTGATCTCATTCGGATGCATGACCGGAAATGCAATTTCCGGTTCGTCCATGGACTGAAACCACATGATTGAGGACGGTGTTCTCTCTTTTTCCTTATCAAAAATCAGGGTAAACTTTCTTAAATCCGGGAATCCGATCATTCCATTCTCTAAAGTAATGATCTTCTCCTCGTCAATATCTATCTCCCCAAAAAGCCTTGTATTTGCTTTCATTCCCTTTTCCTCCTGGTGCAATCTGTATGGTCACGACATGTATTCTAAGAATATTGCCGTTATTTCTGCTGTTAATATAATTTACAGATAGCTGAGCAGTGTCACCTGATTTACTTTGGAAGCTGCCTGCAGTGATGACTGATAAGCAGTATATGCCGCTGTATATTCCAAAATAATATCAGAGAGTTCACGATCTTCGTTCTTAGACTTCAGCTCTTCCATGGTCTCCTGCTCATTTGACATACGGTTTTTGGTCAGAGCAAGGCTCTGTCCTTTACTTCCGACATCCGTTAATGCAAGATTCACTTTGTTCAGGTATTTGTCACAGTTTCCGATGTAGCTGTTATAAAGTTTCTGCATATTATCATTTGCATAATCACGCTCTTTTTCGGCTGCCGCAATCCACTCTTCTAATTTTGCCTGACAGTCATCGGAAGAATATTCCTGCATTTTCTTCATGGCATTTAAATCTGTCACTTTCTGTTCTGCGTCAAGTGAACGCTGTACAGCATCGATCAGCTCATCCACATCCCTGCTGAGTCCGTGATCAAATACATTTGATGCCTCTGTATTGACAGTAAGTGTCTGGTTTGCTGCCACTACATAATCGATATCCTGATAGATCTGATTGCCATCTTTATCATATTTCTCATACTTTAACTTATTGTTCGTATCTGTAATATTTGTGCAGTTGTAATAATATTCCGGACGAAGTTCACCATTTGTAAATCCGGTCTTTGTATAGGAAATATCAAGAGATGCTTTATTAGTGGAAAGTGTATCTGCTGCTGTTTTGCTGAATACCATTTCTCCGGTATTACGGATCAGCACTGCCTCTCCATCTGCAATGTCATATGATTTTGGTGTATTCGTGGATGCTTCTAACCACTTATCATAAGAATCATATACGGTAACATTCATATTTCCCGTCTTATTGACAGGCGTTGTCCCTGTTGTATCTGTATAATTGTAACTGATCGTTACCGTACTGCCATTTGCAGAGGTTTTCGTGGTAGTTCCTGTTGCATCTGTCACATCCAGACTGTCAATGCTGTCATAACCAAGACGGATTCTATTATAAGCAGCCTGGGTTGGAGAGGCGATCTTTGTGCCATCTAACACATCTGCCTGATTTCCCGGAACTGTAACATCATTTCCATAATATCTATGTTCCTGCAGATCAGCATACGACATCTTCTGGTCGATCTCGTATGAAGTCTTTTGTTCGTCTTCCGTGAATGTCAGCTTTTTATTTGTGCGGTATCCGGTAAATACTGTTCTGCCGGCATAGTCTGCATTTCCCTCTGCATATACTTTGTCACGAAGTTTTTCCAGCTGTGTCAGGATTGTTTTCCGGTTGTCTGTTGTCAGGGAATCCTGGGCACCGTATTCGCACTGGGTACGGATCGTCTTGATTACTTCCTGCATACTGGTGATCGCAGTCTCTGTTACATCTAACCATGACTCTGCATCTGGAATGTTCTTCTCGTAGTACTGGTCGATCTCGCTTAAGGTACTGCGTAGACGGAGTGCACGGATCGCCGTTACCGGGTCATCGGAAGGACGCTGTATTTTTTTCTGGCTGGTCATCTGATTGTTCAGTGTGTCCACATTTCCTTTATTTCCATTGATATTAATGGATGTATTATGCAATATGATATTATTTGTAATACGCATTGCCATTTCCTCCTGTTATAAATCCGTTTATACTCCGGTTTCCTCGATCAGTTTGTCATATACTTCTGCCATAACTGAGATCATTTTAGATGATAAATTGTAGGCATTCTGGAACTTGATCAGATCAAGTGCTTCCTCATCCTCATCCACACCGGAAACAGACATTCTCTGTGTCTCAAGCGCTGCCTGTATATTTGTATAATTGTTGCTGAAGATCGTAGACTGCTGTGTATCAATGGAGATATCAGAAATCATACATTTCAGGAATCCTGATGCATTTCCTGCACGGAATAAAACCGTATCACTCTTTAATTTTGCCAGATCTTCCACCAGTTTATACTTATCTACACCTTCCTCTGTATCTGCCTTATACTGTGCAGCCAGTTTGGAAGAATCCTTTACACAAATGGAAGATACACAGATATTGGATGCTGTCAGTTTGTAATAGGAGCTTGCGCCGCAGTCTGTCGTGTTTCCATGATTCTTATCGCTCTTTCCTAATACATATTCCTCACCGGTTACCTGATCTGCACCGGTAAAGAAAGAATAATAGTCTGTTGCATTTCCGTCTAAATCCTGTCCTTTTAACATGATATCATTAAATAAAGAACAGAAAGAACGTAAAAACTGATTCATCTGTGACATGTAATACGGAACACCCATGGTATCAACAGAGCTTCCGATGGATGCCTGCATACCGTCTACCTTATTGGACTGCTGCTGGCTTAATGCGTCCTCAAGTTCGAAAGTATAGGATGTGATCTTGCCATTGGCATCCGTCTCAAATGTAAAATTCGTATAATTGTAATCTTTTCCGTAAATGGTGAGTGTACCGCTCTCCGGCACTGTCATTGCCTCAATATCTGTGATGGAAGGACTGACTACTTTCACATGTTTGCTGTCGATCACTCTTGCCTCACCGGTAAAGTTCTCTCCGTTGTTGCCATCACGGATATCAAACAATGCCTTTAAGGTACCTGACATGGAACTTGCGCCAGCTTTGAAGCTGTTGCCGGTTTTCTCCCATTTAACATCATATAAACCGTCCATATCGGACTGGTTTACTTTATTTTCCCTTGCAACACATTTTAATGTTTCATAATCGTAGGTATCTACCAGTACCTGACCACCGATCTTAACTGTAAAGTAATTAGCTCCTGTCGGCAGTTCCGGATCGTTTGAGTTCTGTACCGGAAGTTCCTCTGCCTCTGTCGGAACAATCTTGGATAGCTCATCGATCAGTAAGGCTCTCTGGTCACGCAGTTCGTTCGCATAACCACCCTGAATTTCAATGACGTTGATCTGGTGGTTTAAACTTGCGATCTTCTCTGCAATGGAATTGATATTCTGTACCGTGGACTTGATCTCTTCGTTGGCATTATTCTGGATATCTCCCAGTCCGGATGCAACGCTGTTAAAGAATGTTGCGAAATTCTGGGCACTTCCGATAAACTGCTGACGTGTATTCACATCTCCGGCATTGTTCTTTAAGGTATCTAAGTCATTAAACATGGTGTTTAAGATCGTTGAAAAACCTTTGGAAGAATCATCATCAATAAAATAGTTTTCAATCTGTTTCAGATAATTGAGCTTTGTCTCATATAATCCGACGGAAGACTGATTGTACCAGTATTTATTATCATAATACTGGTTACGGAGCTGTTTGACAGACTCGGTCGTAACACCGGTTCCCATACTGCCGTATTTTGCATAGGCACGGATGGATTCGGAAGCAACACGGTTTGCCTGCTGTTTGCTGTACCCTTCTGTCTGTACATTTGATATATTATTTGCACTCGTATTTAAGGCAACCTGATATGCACTTAATCCCGATGATGCAATCGTTAATCCAAAAAATGTTGATGGCATGTTAACCCCCTATATAACTATCCGAGCTGTGTAATGAGATGTTCGATCATCTCATTGATAACATTGATAAAACGGCTGGATGCATTGTATGCGTTCTGATATTTGATCATGTATGTTAGTTCCTCATCGGAAGAAACGCCGATCACCTGCTGTCTCTGGTTATCAACCGACTGTACTGTCTGTGAAAGATTAGTTGCAGTAGAGTTGTATACATTTCCGTAGGTAGCAACCTCTCCTATCATGGCTGCATAATAATCCTTAAAGCTGTATTTCTTTGTATCATTCGGATTGACAGAAAGGCTTTCTTTATCCCATACTGCTGCAAGTGTTGCCATCAGTGACTGGTCTACATCTCCATTCTGCCGTAAATGTGGAAGTAGTGTTTCATCTGTGATCAATGCGCTGTTCACACTTGTACTTCCCATCGTGTACTGCTTTGTTGTATCAGCCGGATCTTCTTCATTGTATAAATAATAGGTCTTCGTCTCACCAGAAGCCGGATCTGTATAGGAAACCTCCGTATAACGTTCCGTTCCAAGTCTTGTAAATAACTCCTGTGGCGGAAGTTTGCCATCTGATCCCACTGCGCATTTATCTGCATCTAAGATCTTTGTATTTGCTGTTACCGTATAAGTATTGCCATCTGCATCCGTCATGGTAACGGAATTATTTCCTGTCAGGCCTGTAATATAATTTGATGCTTCTGTATTCGGGCATAAAATATCGTTGATCGCTGTTGCGATTCCATGGAATAACTGATCTATCTGTGCCTCGGCACGAAGCATAACTGACATGCCGGTTGTATCATCATAGGTCTTTCCGTCTAATCCAACGATATCCTTGTAATTTGCAACTTTGTCTCCTCTTGCAAGCACAAGTGCCTTAATCTCACCCATATCGTTTTTATTTTCCGTGGAAATATCACGGCTGAAATTAAACAAATATGTATATTCACCCTTATCCGGGTCAGAAAGATGTGACCAGTATGGCGTTACAAATCCGGTCACTTTATCTGTCTGCTTTTCTACTTTATAATAGCCGTTTTCGTTAACAAACTCATTGCCTTCCACGCTGACACGCACAACACCATTTGTTTCTTCCTTATAGGAAATATCAACAAGACTTGCCAATTCATCTAATGCCAGATCTCTTGCATCACGCAGTGTCATTGCAGTCTCAATATTTCCTGCCTCAACTTTCTGGATCTGCAGATTCAGTTCACTGATCGTCTTGCCAAGTTCATTGACCTGATCAATATCATCAGAAATCTGTGAATTGATGTTGTACTGATAACTCTTAAGTCCGGAATAAACAGCACTGGATCTGCTCGTAAAAAGCTGTGCTTTCTGAACTACAAGATTCTGATATACGCTATCCTCCGGGTATTTGTAAAGCTCCTGAAATGAGCCCCAGAAATCGGTTAATGCATCCTGAAAAGCCTGTCCCTCTAATTCCTGATAATAGTTCTGCACCTCTGTCAGTGCCTCACTGGTGGATGCATAGAAAGACTGACGGCTTGATTCGGTACGATATAACCGGTCTAAGAATACATCTCTTGAATGAACAACATCTCCGATCGTAACACCCAGACCGGACTGCTGATTACTGATTGCTGCTGTTGTATTAAATGTGATATAGTCACGATCTGCAAACAGAACACTCTGACGCACATAACCTGTTGTGTCTAAGTTTGCCAGGTTATTTGATGTTACGTTAAGTGCATTCTGACTGCTCTGCAAACCGGCTACGCCGATAAACATACTTCCAAAACCATTTGCCATGGTAGTGTTCCTCCCTGCTTAAAAAATAGAATGCACGCATTCCGGACATTCTATTATTATGAATTACTGCTTTGCATCGAATCCGCTGCTTCCTAAGATATCGCCCGTATTGTAAGCGTTTTTATCATAGTTGGCAGTCTCAGGTGCCTGCCGCGTGCTTCTTAGCAAGGTAAGGTCAAATTCCACCATCTCCAATGCCTGTTTTAAAAGTGCTTCATTTTGTCTGTTAAACTGCTGCATCTGCGTGCCGACCTCAAGTAGTCTGTCACGCTGTCTGGTAAGTGCTTCCTGTTCTTTCGGCTGCTTATTCAGATACCCGATCATCTTCGTGATCGTCATCTCTTCCGGGTTCTGACCTAAGACAGTCGCCATATCTGTTAAGACACGGTTTCTCTTATTGGAAAGATTTAAAAGCACACTCGCTGCATCCTGCTCGCGCGTTGTTACATCATTAAGATGTCCGACATCGCCCTGAACCACTGCATCTGTCTTTTCTTTTGCAAGTGTGATCAGTTCTTCATACTGCTTCTCCTCTTTATCCAAAACATCCAAAAGCTCTTCCATTAAACTAGCCACAGATTCATCCTCACTTTTACTTTACTAAAGCATTGTACTTTTCTAATAACTTATTCGCGAAATCATTCATATCCACGTTATAATTACCAGAGTCCAACCTTTCCTTAAGCTGTGCGACTCTATCTTCCCTGATATCCGAAGCATCTGCCACTGCCTGCTTTGCGATCTGGTAATCACGTCCCATAGAAGAGATCTGCACTTCGTCGCGTCCGGAGCCGAGCTGTTTTGTGCTCTGCACTTTCTGCGTCTTCTCTCTATTGTAAAGTTGTGCCACCTGATTATAAGCTTCTACTCGCATAATGGCATCTCCTTTCTTCCTTGAAATTCGCTTTCTAGTGTTTATATCGGACGAATCATTTTTTTCATTAGTCCAAATACAAAAAAAGGAAATGACGGAGCACCATTCTGTGGTATTCCGTCATTTTTCTACTGGTATTCGCGGATCAGGCAGTACTGTTT
>ERZ1035014.1003-NODE-1003-length-10880-cov-13.742263_pt1 | contig 10880 bp, 22 predicted proteins | sample MGYA00520620_ERZ1035014 | MGnify/ENA primary metagenome ERZ1035014 (study PRJEB33766, sample SAMN09781744) | gut metagenome | biome: gut microbiome | host: Homo sapiens | place: Madagascar | study: EMG produced TPA metagenomics assembly of the PRJNA485056 data...
TCTTGAACGTTTTTCATTTGTCCCCTCCGTTTTGTCCGAAATACTTTTTCTTGCCGCGCTCCCGGTGCCTGTCCTCATGGTCGCGGTGGTAAACGCTGCCGGATCCCATCATCTGCCAGTTGTATGCCGTTTCCTTGACGTGCTCCTTGCGCCAAGCGGCAAACTGCGGGCAGTAGTCGTGACAGGCTGGATACCTGGCAGAGCAGTCTTTGCAATAGGGGTTTAACATGATTCGTCCACCCCTTTCTTTGATTTCCGCAGGCGTTCCCGGCTGTGTGCCATGCGCTCCGGGCTTAAAATATCGTTTCCGGACGGCTCTGCTCTGTCCACGCGGGTGCCTTTTGCCCGGCTTCCTCCGATGGGGCAGAGCTGGTTATACTCCGCAGCGGTCTTGCAACCCAATCTTTCAGCTTCCACAAGCGCCTTGCGGACATACGCCCAGCTGCTACCGCCCAGATCAGCGCACTTGTCCATGACCGCATACACAAGATCTTCGCCCATACGCTCTATGTAGCCGGTCAGTTCTTTTTCGCCGGTCTTGCTCAGCCTGCCGATGTTCTCCCGAAAAAAATCCACTAGAGATTTCGTCGTCCTCGTCCCTATATAGGAGGAGTCATCTTTAGATGACGACGACTTATCTATATCTAATATCTTATCTCTAATATCTGTATGGACATTTTTGTGGACATCTGCGTGGACATTATGTGGACATTGTCCACAGTGTTCAACGTCAATTTGACGCTGATTCGTTCTTTGTAACTTTTTTTGTGCTGCATAATCGGTCTCACTTCCGACCATTTCCGAGTGGTTTGCAAGCACAAGCGTGCCGTCTTTTTCCTGATAAATCAGCCCAAGTTTTGCGTAAAGCCCCAGTGCAACGCGCACTGTATCGGTAGAAAACCACTTAGTATCGCGCTGAATCTTGTCCACGTCATACGGAATGATCACTTCACCGATCTCCCGCGAAAGCCTGCCGTTGGTGTTGATAGTCATAAGGCAGAGCATCTGGTACAGCACCACATAGTTTGCGCCGTTCTTCTGTCCCATGAGAAAATCAACCGCGTCAGACCGCATGAAGCTGTCTTTGAGTTTCAGCCAGTAGTATCTTTTTCCGGTAGCCGTATGATTTCACCTCCTTCCGCACGCCCGTATAGCCAGATAGCACAGCTTGCAAAATCAGTGGCGATGATTCCAGAGAATTACAGCCGTCTGCTTTCCAACGGCATCCGGACCCGTCATGCTGCATTGAGGGCAGCAAACGCTCAAGCGGTCATCATAGGCATCATCAAGAAAGAAAAAATTATTTTCATTCCCACAAAATGGGCACGGAAGAAGTTTGTCATATCCGTAATCTTCAGACTTAAAGCCATCGTACTGCATAAAAACCTCCTTTTTCAGAACGGCAGATCATCGGTATCCGAGATCACGGAAAAGTCGTCCATGCTGCCCTGCGTGTAGGCGGGCTGCGGGGCGCTCTGCGCGGTTTTTGCTTCGTGGGTGTAGTTTTGCGTCTGCTGGTCGAAACCGCGCGCAGCGGGCTTGTCTGCCGCCTTTGCGCCTGCAAAGCTGATATTGCTTGCCACGACCTCCACCGCCGTGCGCTTGTTGCCCTGCTTGTCCTGATAATTCCGGGTCTGCAAGCTGCCCTCAACGGCGATCATGCTGCCCTTCTGGAAGAACTTGCAGATAAATTCGGCGGTCTTGCCCCAAGCCACGATATCCACAAAATCAGCCTGCCGCTGCTCGCCGGGCTTGGAATAGCTGCGCTCGCAGGCAATGCGGAAGGTGCACACGTTGGTGCCCTGCGTGGTGGTGCGGAGTTCCGGGTCTGCCACAAGGCGACCCATGATTGCGACAACGTTAAGCATGGTTCTTCTCCTCCTCTTCACTGTCACCAACACCGGCCTCGTAGTCGATGTTTGCGCCCATCAGCACTTCCGGGCACTCAGCGCGGGCAAAGTAGGCGGCGGCGCGGTACTTGAGCATCATCTCGGTCATCTTCGGCCAGTAGCTGCCGTTTTTGTTCCACCAGCCTGCATCCTTTGCCATCTGCACCGTGACTTTCGGCCCTTCTACCTTTTCGCCGGTCAGTTTATCCACGGCGATTAGGCGGCATCCCCATGTGTCGGCGCCCTCCTGACCTTCCATGCGGTAGCGGGAACGGCCTGCAAATTGGCCGCTGTTGTCGATAAGCGCCTTGCAGCTTTTGCCACTCCAAGTGGGCTGGCCGTAGACAACATAGAGATTCTGCATCACGAACAGCTCGGTGGTGCCCATGCGCTGCGCCATGTCGCAGGCAATGGCGCAAGCACCAACGTTGCCCGCGTAAGTCTTGGGCAACCAGCCGTCCGGCAGGTTGGACAGTGCAACGGCCTTAGATTTTGCCAACTGCCAGATGCGTTCGTCTGCGGTCAAGCCCTGCACCTTCTCGGCGTAGGAAATGGCGCGCTGTGCGGGAGCGGCAGGTGGATTGACAGGAGTAAGGGTTTCGGCGGGTGCTGCGGGCTTCTGAAGCTGCTCAACAGGGGTCTTTTCGATTTTGGTCTCAGGCATGATGAATCTCCTCCTCAGTGTATTTTACATCGATGATATGTGCGTAACGCTTGATGGCGTCAAGCTCGGACTTGGTGCACCGGAATACAAGTTTTCGGTCGCGGGGCTCTTCTTTGCGGACAAACTGGTCAAAAAACGGGTCATCGTATTCGTCCGGTACTGTGGCATGATATGCAACGCCGGGCTTTATGAGATGGATCTGTGTCGGGTTTTGCTGTACGCCTTTGTAATCATCCGGCAGACCATTGATGACTGCTTCCCGCAGCAGGGTGCGAAACTCAATCATGTAACAAAAATCTATGCTTTCGTACGGTTCCGGCATGATCTCTGCACCGCCTGCTGCGTGGATGATATCAATATCGCACATCATGCCGCCCACCTTGCGATAGATGCGGTCTATGACCTCGCGGCTCGCGGTGTCATCCATGCTGCCGTTCTGTGCAAAATGCGTGAAATACGCCACTGCTCCGTTGATTGCGCTGGCAAGTTCGTTGCCCGCACTGATGAGCCTGAACAGCATATTTTGCGGCTTGATGTAGTAATAGATGCCCTCTGCTTTGTTGGAAAGTTCCTTGATGCTGGCACGCCTTGCAAGGCGCTTTTGTGAATCGCTTTGCATAAAAATTCACCTCATATAAACAACATTCATGCCGGTATCAAAGACCTTGTACAGATAAGCAGGCTTGCGCTTCACAAGTTCGTCGGCAATGATGATCGCGTCCGAAACGTCTGCAATATTCTGCGATGATACAAGGTCGTTTGGCGGCTTTTGGGTCACATCATAGACTTTTAAAAGCGCCATACACTCACCTCCGGTTGTTGTGCCGCCAGCCCAGAGCGATATACCCCAAGTTGACGCACAACACGATAAAAATAAGTATTTTCACGTTTTACCTCCTTGCGGTTTGCCGCATATTGTGGTATTTTTGTGGTGATGGGCGGCTAAACTCATCACTTCTTACGGCTCGTCGGTGTTGCTGCACCGGCGGGCTTTTTGCTTGCTTTCAGCAGCATATACTGGCCGTAACTCAGACCGGCGGCATCCGCTGCCCGGCAATCTGCCCGGAACTCTGCATCCCGCTTCTCTGCGTTCCTGATGCGGGCTTCCGGGCTTTCTCTCCTCTGGTACGGCGTGCGGATCTCCGCGTTTTTCTTTGCCCGCCACGCTGCCGTCTGCTCGTCATGGCGCTTTTTGGCGCACTCCGGGCAGTACAGCTTGGTGTTGGAAACGTTGGTCATCACCTTGCCGCAGTCCTTGCAGATGCGGGTGGAGGTGTAAGGGTTAGTTGCCATTGTGTACGTCCTCCGCGTTCTCAAGCGCCTGCTGCAAGTCCTCTACCATGATGGCGTAATCGTCAGACATGGCCTGCCACATCTCGCTTTGAAACTGATAGTAGGCATTGTCGGCGCGCATTTTGTGGCGGCGCTGAAGCTTCTGATACTGCGCGATGAGCGCCTGAATGTGCTCTTCCAGCGTCATGTTACCCCGCCTTTCTACGGTTTGCGGGTTTGAAGGTTTCATACTCCGTATACCTCCTTTAATTGGTAGAAATCCTTCAGCCACGCCACAAACCCGGCGCGGGAGATCAGCGGCGCGGCGGTCTTTGTGTCCACAGAGGGAACAGCCCACCCGGGAAACGCCCCCGCCTGAATCATTGCCATAAGCGTTGGTTCACCTACAGATATCTGGTTTGCCCGCATGACCTCGCAACAATCGTGAATGCTCATTGTGGGACGCATGGTGCATCCTCCTTTCTTTTTAATAAAATGTCTCCTCTTTGCTTTGCCTTTGCTGCGCTTGCTCCGCACGGCGTTTCCTTCGCAAATCACATCATCGCTTTTCTTTGCCATTCCTTCGCCTTGCCTGTCTGTGCTTCTCAGTACCACTGCGCTGCGGTAGTCCGCGATACCTCGCCACTGCACAGCAGTTCACCTCATAGCCTTTGCTTTGCACCGCCGTGCCTTGCCTTTGCTTTGCACCGCCGTGCCTTGCCTTTGCTTTGCACCGCGATGCTATGCCATCGCCACACTTTGCATTGCCTCGCTTCGCCGATGCAAAGCATCACCTCGCTCTGCCTCCGCGAATCAGGGCCGTCAATGCCATGCCGTTGCCTTGCTATGCACCGCCATGCCCTTGCTCTCAGGTCTTCACCTCATAGGCAGTGTAGGTAAAGCGGCCCTTTCCGCTGTTGCGCCACTGTCCGATTCCGCGCAGAATGCCATAATCCAGCCACTCACGAACAACCTTTTCGTGGCTGTCGTCAAGAAGAATTACGTCAAACTCGCAGGTGCTGCCCGCCGGGATTTCCTCACTGTTGGCAAGGCTCACGCGCTCGCCCTGTGCGGTCTGAGCACGCAGCGGACGCTGGCAGTCGCGGATCTCTCCGTTTATCAGAATCGGAATCATGCGGGGCTGAATGAAGATCAGGCCGTCAATGACCTTCTTGTAAGCAGTCAGCTTGCCACTTTCGTTCACGGCCTTCTTCTTGCCAGTCTCGGTCTTGCCGCCGATTCGGGAAAGCATGCTGCAAGCATCCTTAAACATACCTTTGATCTGGTAATCGTAAAAAATCGGATTGCCGTCCGGGTCACGCGGGAAAACGGTCATGCCCTTGTCAGCTACCGCATCAGGGCCAAGAGCCGCCACTTCATCCTCGATGGTTGCAGCATCCGGCGACTTGCTGGCGATAAACTCGCGGGCCACATTGGGGTTTGCAGGCCATGTGCCCAGCACCGGCTCAATAAACGTAGCTTTCACATGCAGTTTTTTTCATAGTAACCTCCAAAATAAGTTTGTATGCTTACGCCACCCCGTCATGGTTGTTGTTCTGGCTGTCGTTCTTGCGTACCGCAGCCATGCCCATGCCCATCCAGAGCAAGGTCTGCTTGTCGCGCGGGTCGAGCGAATCAAACAATTCATTCACCAGTGCGTCCGCAGCGTGCGCCCCATCAATTGGGATGCTGTACCGTTCTGCTGCCAGATCGGTGCGGTTCTTCTTCGTCTTTGCCAAAATTATCATCTCCTTCTGCGGTTGGCTCCCGCGACCTTGCCCGGCTGGCTGCCGGGTGGTTTCGGCCCCTGCCACAGGGCCATCGTCAGGTGGGGTTACAGGTCAAGATAGACCGCAAGGGCGGTCAATGCGCCTTCCATGCCGAAGCCGTGGCGGCGTTCCTCTGGCTCGTCGGAATCCTCCATCTTGCGTGCCTGCTTCAAAACGGCGTTCATGGCTTCTTCCAGCTCTTTGGCGGTGATGGTTTCTTTCATTGTTCAGTCCTCCTTAGTCTTTGATCTCACACACGTCGGCCACTTCGTAGACATCCAGGCCGTGCCCGGTCTCGTCCACCAGTCGCTGCACGGCTACGTTCCGAGCATCCACCGGGTCGATTGCGTTGACCTCGTAGCAGTCCCAAAACTTGTCCTGCGTGTTGTAGACGTACACCTTATAATGCTTCATAATTTTTGACCTCCTGTGTTGTGGTTGCGTCTTAGCTTAGCTATATTATAGCATAGCAAAGCTAATATGTCAACACTTTTTTCTTCGCCCAGCTAACTTTTTCATTGACTTTTTGCTTGCGTTGATGTATAATAAAGGTGCAGGAGGTGCTACGAATGAACACTCGCATCGAGCAAGTCATTGCAGCGCTCAACATTAAGAAAGTTGACTTTGCCAACCGACTTGGTGTGTCCCAGCCGTTTGTGTCTGAAATGTGTTCAGGCCGAAAGGCTCCCAGCGACCGAACGATCTCCGATATCTGCCGCGAGTTTAATGTCAACGAGACGTGGCTGCGGACAGGTGAAGGGGAGATGTTCAACCAGATCACCAGATCGGAGAAGATCACCAGCTTCCTTACCGAGATTACGGAGGACGAGGGTGACGACTTCAAACGCCGGTTTGTTGAGATGCTGGCAGAACTGGAGCCGGAGGACTGGAAGCTTTTGGAGCGGATGGCTGAAAAGCTGCAAAAAAAAGAGGGAAACCCGTAAGGGCTTCCCTTCTTTTGCTACCTTGATTCTATTTTACAAGGCCTTTTGCGTGAATCCAGATCAGGCGCAGCGCCCGTAGGTTTGCGCGTTCAAGCAGCTTGGTAATAGCGTCAATATAGCCTTGGCGGTCTGTTTCGTTCATTGTATCCTCCTATCTGATGTAGAATTTAATATGTGTGAGGTGGTGCGGTATGGCGCGTGGTGGACGGCGAAAGGTTTGGATTTGCGATCAGCGAGACCGCGCAAATCAAAAATGGGTCAAGAAGGTTTGCAAGGCGGTCACGCCAAGCAAGCGAACACAGCGGGCTTTCGTGAAAGCGATGCTTTCTTCATCTTCTTCATCATCTGTAAGAAAAAAGCAAAGCTATGAGCAGCCCATTGTAAAGCAGAAGTACAAGCAAGAGCCTGTCAGTTGGGAGAATGCAAAACCAAGCAACAAGCAGCTTGCCGGGTGTATCGCTGTCGGCGCTGTGTGCACCTATCCTGTTTTTGCAAGCGGCGCATTTGATGGAAGCGCCGCCGGGTTTGCTCTTTTGCCTTTTTTCTTTGGCATTCCGTTCCTTATATCGCTTCTTGTTATAGTAAACTACAACAAAACAGAATACCGCGTTTCTTTGGATGAAGCAAAACGTGTGGAAACCGTTGAAAACGAGGACGAAGCGGTACAAGATATCATTCTGGACGCCCAGAACGAAATCGACAAGCAAAACGCATCCATTTTCATGGGGCAATTTAAGGATTCTTTGTCCATCATGCAGAAAACGGCTGATCCAAGCACGTTCTTTTCCAGATTTGATTTTGCGCTTGAACGTCTGGACGACATGATAGAACTGAAGGAAAAAGGCTTCTCGTTTGCCGGTGATCTATACGGTATGCGTGAGCAGGCAAAGGACGAGGATAATCTTGCGGACACGGTAAACTGCATGATTGACAATTCCTACAAAAAGCAGCTTCAGAAGCTTTCCACTTTAAAGACGGAGCGCGGAAAGGCGAATTCCAATCAAAGATGGTATGCTTCTTTTGAACCGTTTTTTGACAGGATGCCGATGCGCTCAAGGACATATCTTGATTTAAAGCTTGAGGAACTGAAGGAGGTGTGACCGTGGATCTGTTCACCGCATTTTCCATCAGTATGGGAGAAGAGCCGCCCATACCGGAAGAAGAGCAAAAGTATTATCAAGAGCCATCGTATTACAAGGACTATGCGCCGTCCCTTGCGCTGGACGCCGTGAACGGTGTAAAACGCGTCATTCCGTTTGCGGAGCAAGTAGCAGCAGAAAAGCCATCTGGGCGGGGTCTATACCGTGCAGAGATTGCACTGCTAAAATACTGCTCCTATGGTACTTACCCGCACCCGAGACACGGATACCCGGGGATGTGGTGGTATCAATATGGAATAAAAAACGTTGGCTACCACCTTCAAACGCTGGAAAAGCGGGGTTTTATCCGTATGACCGATAAAGGCAAGTACGCGCTGACCGATATAGGGCAGGCTGAGTTAGAGGAGAATAAAGACGTGCTTGATAAGTAAGTCTGTTTACAACTGCATTTTACAACAGTTTGGTGTAACAGTCAATCGATTTTAATTGCGAAAAAAATCGCCAAAAATTTGACATTTGCGCTGAATCGCGCGATTTACGCGCACTTTTAAGCGAAAAACGCGCGGTTTACGCTTACTTGGCGCAAAATATGCGCGTTGTTATTGGTTGCCGGTGTCCAGCCGCTGCATTTTTTGCAACAACTGGGCGGCGCACTCCCCGCCGGGGCTGACCGCTGCGGCGCGCAGGGTGTGCAGATCGGTGATCTTGCGGTTGGCGTACATGGCGGCAAGGGCTTGCTGCTCCGGGGTCATATCAACGTAGCAGGCAAGCGCGGCGCGGATGTGGTTGCAGAAACAGGCGGTCTTTTTGTTAGTCATGGCTCAATCCTCCCAAGGTTGCGGGGTTTTGGCTGTGCCGGTAAGCACGCTGGCGGGCATTCCGTCAATGATGGTCATTTCCGGGTCTTGGTTGCTTGTTTGACCGTTTTTCATTTTGTTTTCCTCCTGATTTTTGGTAATTGTGTCAACTTATGTACCAAATTCTACCATGCGCCAGTGGAAAATGAAATCAGTGAAAATTTTGTCGAATGGCGCAGAGTTTTTCTGCGCCGTTTTTTGTTTTTATCACGCAATATATTTCGAGGGGGAAGGGTGTGTATGAGTTATTTTACAGCTGCAAAAATTGGTGCTGCTCTGGCAAAGGCGCGTGTTGCGGCGGGCTTAAGCCAGCGGGAGATGGCGTACATGATCGAGAAGAACGAGCGCACCGTGCAGAACTGGGAGAAAGGACAGTCAAGCCCGGACAGTGACGAGATCATGGACTGGTGTACAGCCTGTGGAGTATCTCCCATCGCAGTATTTATGGAAGTTCTCCACCCGGAACTTTACGCGGTTCCAGACCAGCAAAAGCAGGATTCCACAATAAGCGAGGAAGTGGTTTCGCTTGTAACGGCGCTTCCGCCTGTTACACAAAGGCTTCTGCTTTTTATTTTAAAGGGCAAACACGGAAGCAGTCCCCCTGCGGTAATATCTGAGATAGCCGCAAATCTGCACTGCCCGCTTAACAATCGTGTAAGCGTCTGCGGTACCATAATTGACCAATATAGTTTTGCTAGAATCATGGGCCTCGACCCCTGCCCGGACGAACCGCATCCACCTATGGATGACCTCAAGATCAATTACAAGTCCGGGCGAACTGCCTCTGAAAATGGTGCGCTTGGTTATATAGGACACAAAAAGGAGTAAATCTATGTTGTGCATCAGATGCAAGCGAGAGATCCCGGACAACGCTGCGTATTGTCAATGGTGCGGGAAACTTCAACCAGATGTTGCACCGCCGCCGCAAAGAAAAAAACGCCGCCGCCCAAAGGGCAGCGGCAGCGTGTATAAACTGGGCGGGGTGAGGGCAAAGCCGTATGTTGCGCTTACGGCGCAAAGGGAAGTTCTTGGCACGTTTGAAACGGCAGGGGAAGCCATACAGGCGCTGGATGCTTACAACGCGCAGAACACGCCCGCAGCGCGGTTAAAGTGCACCTTTGCGTGCGCTTACGCACAGTGGAGAGCACAGCCAAAATTTGAGAAGTTGAGCGCCGACATGAAAAAAGGGTATGAGCTGGCATACGCAAAGGCTACGCCGCTGTACGACCGACAATTACGGGAACTGAAAGCGGCAGACTATCAACAGATCATAGACCAGATGGTTGAAAAGGGGCTTTCCAGAAGTTCCTGCGAGAAGCAGCGCACGCTTTTCAGCCAGATCTGCGACTGGGCAATGGCGCAGGACATCATAAACAAAAACTATGCTATGCTGCTGCAGCTACCGGCAGCGCCCGGAAAAGCAGAGCGCACCTTGACCGCCGAGGAGATAGAGCGGATCGCTGGAAAGCAGAACGACCCAAAATTCGGGCAGACCGCGCAGATATCTATGGTATTACTATACACCGGTATGCGCATTGACGAACTGCTTTCCATGCGCTGCGATGACGTGCATCTGAAGGAGCGGTATATGCAGGGTGGCGAGAAAACAGAAGCCGGTAAAAACCGCATTATCCCGATTCTCGACCCGGTTTACAAGATTATTGCTTTTTGGATGATGGAAAGCGGCTGCGAGTGGCTGATACCGTCCAAGGCAGGCACAAAGTTGGACAAGCGCAACGTTGCGACAAAGTTTCGCGCCTTGATGAAGGAATGCGGTATAGAGGACGTGCACCCGCACACGCTGCGCCATACCGCCAGCAGCAAGATGGTGGAGTGCGGGCTGGAAAAGACTGCGGTACAGGCCATTTTGGGGCACAAAAATTTTTCCACGACAGCCAACAAGTACGTCTCCCACAACGACCCAGCATACTTGTTGCATGAAATGCAGAAAATGAAGTACTGATTTGTTAGATTGTTTGTTAGATTATGACATGATTTCAGGTGATTTCAGGCGGTTTTTGACAAAAAATAAAACGCACAAGCGAGTTCAAAACATCGTCTGTGCGTTATTTTTTGGAGCTGGTGACAGGAGTTGAACCTGCAACCCACTGATTACAAATCAAATTTATCTTACGTAATAACGATATAATTTGCCGATTTGTTAGACTGCTGTTAGCTTATGAATGGCATGAACTAAGATGTGCACTTATGTAAAAATAGCACATTTTGCATCTGTTTACAAGCTGCCTATCTTTTTCATAACAAGTTCGTATTCCTTCGGATATGCAATTTTTATTGCGTTCATGTGTCTGTCCAGCACCTCCATCAGACCGCTGAACGGCACAGCGCTTGCAGCCTCTACAAATTCGCTCTGCGGTTCTTGCG
>ERZ1035014.1004-NODE-1004-length-10878-cov-12.474545_pt1 | contig 10878 bp, 12 predicted proteins | sample MGYA00520620_ERZ1035014 | MGnify/ENA primary metagenome ERZ1035014 (study PRJEB33766, sample SAMN09781744) | gut metagenome | biome: gut microbiome | host: Homo sapiens | place: Madagascar | study: EMG produced TPA metagenomics assembly of the PRJNA485056 data...
CGGTAGATCTGAAAATGGAGTGAATATCTACTGACTACCATTGTAGGAACCGAAGAAGCAGAACGCCAGATACCAGATATTTAAACGCTTACGATGTAGCTGTGATCGTATGGACATAACCACTTCCGGCGTCTACTCCAGAATGGATCTTCATTCCGTGATACCACTGGTTGCTCTTTTTGGTCTGATGCATTTCCGGATCGCGTTTGCCTTCCTTGTTTTTCGTTGAACTCGGGGCGTTGATGATCGTAGCATCCACAATCGTTCCGCCATGCATGATCAGTCCCGCTTTCTCAAGACGGGAACTGACATCGGCGAAGATCTGTTCGCCGATGTGATGCTCTTCCAGCAGATGACGGAACTTCAGGAGCGTTGTCGCATCCGGAACCTGTTCCTTATAAAAATCAAGATGCATGAAGGATCTCATGGCATAGCTGTCATAGATCGTATCTTCCATTGCTGCATCGGAAAGATTGAACCAGTTCTGCATGAGGTACATGCGGAGCATGGTCTCGATTCCTCTTGTCGGCCTGCCGCGTTTCCCGGATGGATAGTAGGGCTCGATCAGAGCGATCCAGTCTTTCCAGGGGATCATCTGATCCATCGTATCAAGGAACTCCTCACGGCGGGTTTTCTTCTTCCGTCTGGAGTATTCAATATCAGTGAAAGTCTGCTGTTGCATAAGGTCGCACCGCCTTTCTTGATATTTCTATTTTACAGTAGTGGTGCACTTCTTTCACTTGAAATGCTCGATTAAATCAGCGTTTCCCTAAATTAACCCATGCTGCGAATCCATTTGAAGGATATGTGCTCTATAAAAGGAATCATGACGATTAACAAAAGGATGAGATAGTTATATGATAATCCTGTAGTAAATAGGTAATACAATTTTGAAACGAATTTTATGAACTACAACAAAAGCGGCTGGCTCTTTCAGTCTGGGAAAATAAGAAATATAACACAAGAAATAGCAAGATCAGATATTTATGATCTCCTAAAACTTGCCGATGAGGATAATAAATGGGCTGAAAGTGTAAGAAAAGGGACCTTACGGCGAGACAGAATCATGCAGGGAAAAGAAACCGGAAAGATCGATCCGCTGCTGGACTATTTTCAGGTGATGAATACTGGCGGCACGATCGTTCACTATCCATTTGGCCGTATCATTACATTTGCAAGCCGACGTCATATTTTCAGAGGAGAGAATAAACGCTTTAAATATTCAGAATCCACGTTATCAAGAAAGGTGAGAGGGAAAGATCCCAAAGAGGCAGAACTTCTCCATGCCGTTTCAAATATGCGTGTCGCTCAGTTCAGCAAAGTAATATGGCGGCTAAATGTTGTTCCATACTGGGAGGCAAATATCAGCGAGGTGAATTATAAGGCGCTTGCGCAGCATTATGGTTTTGACACTTATCTGCTGGATCTTACGAATGATTTTAAAATTGCCTTATTCTTTGCCACCTGCAAATATGTTGATGGCAAATATTATCCCCTAGAGAAGCGCGACATTGAGCATAACGACGAAAGCAGATACGGAGTGATTTTTCATTCGGCAGACTGGGCTGTAGACTTCTTGAATGGAACAAACGTAATAGATTGGAACAATAAGCATTATGAGCCGGACAGAAAAAGAACGTATGTGATTGATCAGGGGTGCCTTGACGGTTACGCTTTTCAGATCGGTCTCCAGCCTTTCTATCGTTGTCATATGCAGAGCGGTTTTGTATTTCCCATGAAGACAGTTGCGCCTTTGCAGGATGATATGAGATTTGAAAAGCTTGTTTTCAGGCAGAGCCCGGAACTGTCAGAAGAAGTATTTCACATGATGCATGATGGGAAAGATGTTTTTCCAGACGAAGGCATTTCTGATGGGATGGGTGTACTTGATGAAATCAAGAATGGGAAAGTTTTCTCTGAAGATGATCTCAAGTGGGCATATGATCTGGATGAATGTAATAAGGATATTTTTCCTACAATTGATAACCTCAAAGACGAGTTATTAAAACAGGGATTTGAAATCCAGAAAGAGGAAGTTCCCTATCATTTCAAAAGAGCTCAGCTGCGACGAATCAATAAGCGATACGATGGAAGAGATCTGCTGGCTCCAGTGGGAGGTGCGTTTCACCAACTCCCTGAGGATAAGGCTTTTAGAAAACAACGTTACGAAGAAATATATGGGAAAAGGGACACTTGAGGATACTTTCCGATAAAGAGGCTTATGACAAGATGGCTCATGCTGCGAATCCCTATGGAGATGGACACGCTTTGGAGCGAATTGCCGATGTATTGGAATTTGGTGTGATGAGGCATTAAGGGTTGCATCTTTGTCTGGAATGAATACAGTGTGGCTGATATAATGGAGTTATCAGACATACAACATTCTGTCTGCTCCCTGCTCATCGCCCGGCGCTTGGCAGGGATGGCAGAGTGAAGATAGAAAGAAGATACTATCAGCGAAGATTGTGATTGCTTCTCTGGATGGCGTAGCTTTGTTTTTTTATTCGAGGGGAGATAAGTAGTCATTTTCAAAAAATATTGGTGGTTGATTTTAATTATTGTTTTTATTGTTTTTGCGATATTTTTTCCTGTAATTATCGTCCATTGTCTTAACGATTCGAACGTCCTCTCCTATTATGGTGGCGTCGTTGGCGGAATCCTTGCAATCATAGGTGTGTTTTTTACTGTTAGATATTCACAGCGGCAATATCAGGATGATCAGAGAAATTCTGTAATACCATATTTTTCCGTGGATAAGCTCAATTCACATTTTGTAATGCCGGAAGTGACGATGGATTCAGATCGGCTTACAGTTAAAAATCCAAAGACGCAATCTGCAGCTGGATACCGCGAGGAAAAATATACAGATTATTACTATGTTCTGAAGGATGGGAAGTTTAAAATCACTTCCAGGTTAACTGATCAGCAAATGGCTCGAGCTCATGCAGGAGGATTCGTTCCCGCACAGGTTCCTTATGGCTATGCTATGACTGAAAAAACGATATTTTCCTATCATTAAGGTTAGAGAATGGCGGCAACGGCGTAGCCATCAATTTTCGTCTTGGTATCAATAGGGCGGACATAAAAGAGGACGAGAAGAAATATACTTACTCGATTTCTGTGAATAAAGGCGAAGCAGTCAATGTTCATCTCTATTCAGAGGACTGTGATAAAGACAGCCCCAACCTTGGGGATTATGATCTGATGTTTTCATATCAGGATATTTTCGGGAACAAGTATTCACAGACAACGAGGCTTTCGATTTTTTATATGGAAGAACGCGATCAAGTTGGTCTTCAAATGGATATGTATCAAACGCAGGAAGGATTGTAGATTGAAGCACTGCCGAAGGGGGAGAACTAAGCAACGGATATAGAAGATAGAGTAAAACACTACATCTCTTTAAAAAACGAGGGTGAGTCTTGGGACTTCAAACGGGAATGGCATCACGATGATTTTCGGTTGCTTCACGATATCATCTGTATGTCGAATCGGGTTGTGGATGATGACGGACTCATTATCATCGGCGTTGACGAAGAAAATGACTTTAGCATATGCGATGTCACATCAAATAAAAATCGGAAGAATACACAGAAACTTGTAGATTTTTTTCGTGACAAGAATTTTGCCGGAGGCATAAGGCCAGAGGTTCGCGTGGAATCATTATTACTCCAGGATAAAGTTGTGGATGTCATAGTGGTTTCAAGTTCTGATAATGTTCCGTTTTATCTGTCCAGAGACTTTAAGGTTTTGCATGCCAATTATATATACACAAGGGTGGGCGATACGAATACCCCTGTGGACAGATCGGCTGATCCAGATCGGGTCGAGAAGCTTTGGAAGAAGAGATTTGGTATTGATAAAACAGCATTGCAGCGGCTTCAGATTTATCTTCGGGATCTCGATGGATGGGATTCTGCTGATGGGGAGCAGAGCTGGTTTTATAAGACATATCCGGAATTTAAGATAGAAACCGAACGTGATGAAGATCGGAATGGATATGAATATTATTGTTTCAGTCAAATGGATCCACGACCTGCTTGGTATAATGTATATTTGAAATGCTGGAATACAGTTATTCAGAATAATTCGGCGGTTAGTATTGATGGAGCACGTTTATTCACCGCTGTTCCAGAGATTAACACGCTTGGATATGAGATAGGAAATTTTTTCTATTCTTACACTGAAGGCACGTTTCAATATGATTTGAACCGTTTCTTTCTTCATAACACTACAGGAGTTGATCGTGATTCAATATGGAGATGGTATGAATGCATACCGGTGTTTAAGTCTGAAGCGGAGAGAAGGGCATTTGTTGCTTATTTGAAAGAAGAAGGAGTTAGGGAGCCAAAAAGCAAAGTCTTTTCTGTTCCGGACAAACTGGATAATGGCGAAAAAACGGATATGTATAAAAAACAATATCCACGCAGTGTGGCCATTGTGGAAATGCTTGATGAATACAGATATAAACAAAACACGTTAGACGAAGATTTTGAATAAACAAGAAAGAATGGATCAAACTAATTCGGAAGTGTATAAAGTGCCATATTTTCCGTCAGTAGAAGATTATGATTTGAATACCGTTGCAGGACAAGCTTGTTATTTAGCACACATGGATTTGGAACCGATGGGAGGCCTTATCGATTATTCAGATAAAGCGGAGAACTTTTATAGTCAATTTTTAATTGAAACAGCCCAGAAGGCAAATGAACATGATGATATGTTTACATACTCTCATTGCATGGATAGAGTTATGATACTATCGGCAAGAATAACGCCTCTTGGCAATAACGCGATGTTATTGATGATGATGTCGGTTCTCGAAGAAGCATTTAACACATGGTGCAGGCTTGTCGAAGCACATGAGAAAGAAAAAGGAAATAATATTCCGACTTTAACAGAGTATAGTCCTAAGAAGAAAAAAGATCATGGTTTGGATAAAGCAATATCTTATTTGAAAGAGGATGCGGGAATTGACTCTATCAAGCAAGATCAGGAGTGGGGCTATGTGGACGCCATACGCACAGCCAGAAACATGATCGTTCACAACGGAGGCCGGGTAAAGGAATCTGAAAGAGCGAAGATGGATCAATTTAATATTGGAATGCGAGATGAAGACCATGGACTTTACATTGACCATGACACGATAGAGAACATGTACAAAGAAATCATGGGATTCGTAGATCGTGTGATGAAATAGCCGTGATTTTTTGTGAACTTCCTCGATAATTAACTCTCGTCTCTGATAGGCGAGGATGCTAGATTTCAGAAACGTCGATTTTAAGCCAAAAACCGGCATTTTCTTTAACCGTTTTTCGAGAAATGGTAAACGTCAAACCATTCGCCCTGCCCCTAAAAAAGGCCGCTGACTTTCAACAGCGGCGCGGTTTGTGACACTTTTCGGGGAGCTGATCCGACCATGGTAACAATGGTTCAAGCTTTGATGTGTCTATCATTCCTTCTTTATCAGTGAGTTTTGGCAGCTCAGTCAGGAGATGCTCCAGATAGCAGAAGACGTTGAGATTATTAAGCTTCGCGGTCTCTACAATTGAATAAATCACTGCACTGGACTGCACTCCACGGACGGAATCTATTATTACCCAATTTTTCCTGTTATGTTCTGCAGAACATAACAGAAAAAACTGGCTGTTTGCGGTCGTTCCATCCGGAGCGGAGGCGAGTGCACTGATCTACACAATGGTAGAAATGGCATGGGCGAATGGAGTGAACGTTTACCAGTACCTTACCTACCTTCTGGAAAAATGTCTGACCAGCCAGACCTCCGACGAGGAACTGGAGAAGTTGGCTCCCTGGGATCCGGAAGTAAAGCGGATCACCGGGGAACGGAGCGAGGCTCTTCAGGCGGAATAGAATCTGCATCCTATGTGAGTTGTCATAATGCCCTGGCCGCCAGCCGAAGCGGCTGGGGCTTATTTACTACCGGTAGATCTGAAAATGGAGTGAATATCTACTGACTACCATTGTAGGAACCGAAGGAGCAGAACGCCAGATACCAGATATTTAAACGCTTACTGTGGACAAACTGAACTCCAGGAGTTCACACGGTGTTTTTTGAAGGCTGCCGTATAGTTTGTAACGAAAATAAAATGAGGATAAAAATGGAATGTAAGAAAAATGAACTTATCAAAAATACATCATATTGCAATCATCGTATCCGACTACGAAGCCGCAAAAGATTTCTATGTGAACAAGTTGGGATTCTCTGTCATCAGAGAAAACTACCGCCCGGAGCGCAAGGACTGGAAGCTGGATCTTCGTGTTAATGAACACACAGAGCTGGAGATTTTTGCAGAAGAAAACCCGCCGAAGCGTGTGAACCGCCCGGAAGCCTGTGGGCTGCGTCACCTTGCGTCCTGCGTTGATAGCGTGGAACAGACGGTGAATGAGCTGGCGGAGGTAGGGATTGAATGTGAACCAATCCGCGTGGATGATTACACCGGCAAGAAGATGACTTTCTTCCACGACCCGGATGGACTGCCGCTGGAGCTGCATGAGTAAAATGAAGACTGAATACAATGTCGGAAAGAACCTGAAAGAGCAGATGGAAAGTGTTGTGGCACTTTATGATTCTACGATGTCCTTGCAGGCCATCGGCGATGAGCTGGGATTAAATCCCATCGAGGTACGGAAGCTGCTCATCACGGCTGGAGTGTATGAATCGGAAGTGGCGAAAAAAGTAAAAAACACTTTTGAAGAATATAGAGAAACACAGGACTACAAAACCTCCATACTCTCAACTGCAAACAACCTGAAACTTTCCAAAGCCTCTGTTACCTCGTATCTGCCTTATAAAAAAGGTGTGTACTTCCAAAGTACAGAAAAGGAGAGAATCAGTGTTGGAGCAGAACGGCAGGAACGGCGAGTACACGCAAGAGCTGTGGATCGACCGCCGAGAGAAGAGTAAAAGCCTGGCGTGGAGTTCTATAATTTTGGCACTGGGAAATATAAAAGGGGAAGTGGTTGACCGTCCCAAAGCTCTGGGTGATATCCGGGGCGTGACCTACATATATGGAATGTTCTATCGGTTCGGACTGATCGATGTGCCGTAACTGAGAATGTGAATCTCAGTTGGAAGGATGGTAGCATTATAGAAAAATTGAAGGAAATGCTGGATGAGTATTTGAAGAAAACGGAGCCAGAGTATTATCCGCCGGTGGAGAACCTGCTGGATCTGATCTACGAGCATTACACGGAGAATAAGTCTTTGCTGGACTTCCCGGCAAAGGACAGATACTGTCTGGCATATCTGCCTTTGAGATGAAACTGTGATACTGTCTGCTTTGGGGTGTTATAGCCCATACGCATCTACCTCCTGAAAAATAGCATGAAAAAGCACCCTGGATTTCTCCAAGATGCTTCACTCTGCCTTATTCAATTATCATTTTTTCCAACTGCTTTTCCTGGTCTCTGCCGACATATACAAAATCCATGACCTGAACTTTGAGCGTTGTCTCATCTATCCAGAAATACGCATAGTAGTTCTTGATTCGCAGTCTTCTCACCCCAAGACCATGCCATGGTTCCTCTGGTGTAAGATGCACGCGCTGTGGCATCATGGACAACATTTTGATTTCGGCCTGAAATGTCTTTAACACTTTTACTGCTGTTCCCGGCTCTGCCAGATCTACAGCAATATAAACCGCAATCTCACGCATGGACTGTTCTGCATGGCGGGTAATTTTTACCTCATACTGCTTTTCCTGGTTGTCCCGTGCGTCCATCCTCAATTTCTCCAATCAGTCTTGCAAACACCTCATCAGCCGGCGCAGACTGATCAGCCTGTGCCTGTGCATAGCCAATGGCCATTCTCGCATTGAACTCATCATCCGTCATCTCACTCCGGGACTTCGGATAATTTGCGGGCATACAAGGCCGGAATGGAAGTCCATTCCAGAGGACGATCTGCCGATAGAACATATTGATTGCGGTGGAAGCCGGAATGCCAAGGTTTGACAAAATCATTTCTGCCTGTTCTTTCAGTTCAGGCTCCACCCGTGCTGCTACATTCGAACTTTTGATAGCCATGTTAACACCGCCTTTCTTTGCTCTCACCATAGCATTTTGTATATCGGATTGCAAGACAGTTTACTTGAACACTGAATCATCCTCGTGGATCATGCCGTTATCTTATCGGCAACGGTCTGTGCGGGTTCATCATCGTTCCGGGCGTTGTACTACCTGTATATCTACTCAGATGATCTGAAGCATCTACTGACAAAGCACGATGTCACATGGAGTCGCAAGGATAGCTTCTGCGCTGATCAGTACGTTGATCAGCCGGAAGAGTTTCCCACGACGTCAGTGAAGGTCACAATGACGCAGAAGGCACCCGCATACAATAGTGCTTTTGATCGCTTCAACTTCGATAAGGAGGTGAAGCACCATGCTTGAGACAAACATCTATGAAGAACTCGACAGCTGTGTCAGAAACCTGAAGCTGGATTTTTGCAGTCAGGAGCTGGCAACCATAGCATCAGATCATCATTATACAGCAGAACAGCTACAGGCAGTAGCTGATGTGTTTGATTACCTCAGTACCAAAAAACACGAGACGGTGATCAACACTCTGCTCAAAATGAGTCGTCTTCCGACGAAGGAGCCGAAAACGTTCGATGGGTATGATTTCAGCCGTCTTCATGGCGATGATATCCAGGCGCTGAAAAGTCTTCCGGCTTTATCTGATGTCAATGCCGGGAGGAACATCGCTTTCGTCGGCCCGGCAGGTGTTGGTAAGACACATCTGGCAGAGGCCTACGGAAGGGAATGCTACAAGCAAGGAATGAAGACGTATTTCCTCAAAGCGTCGGAGCTCAATGATAAGTTCACAATTGCCAGGAAGTATGGTCGTGAAGCACATACGATCCAGTCTCTTGTGAAGCCGACCTGTCTGATTATCGATGAAGTTGGGCGCTGTCATTTCAGCGAAGAGAACACTGTGATGTTCTTTGATCTCATGGATTGGCGCTATGAGAAAGAAGGTCCGCATACGATTATCTTTACCAGTAATAAACAGCCGAATGAATGGGCTGAGTACTTCGATGGTAATGATGACCTGATGTGCTCCTTGGATCGTATGCATTTGGGGAGGAAATGGTGATCGGTTAAATATTGCAAAAAAAGATTATGGAGATATTTTCACAAAGAGTGGGAATTCTTATTCTGATGATATATGTAAGGAATTAGAGTCGTTTCAGGATAAAACCTGTAAGCCATCGAGACGCTGTATTTTTTTGAAGAGTAAGACTATACTATCGAGTGAACAATAATATCTATGTGGATATTATAGGTATGTTAGTGTTTTGGCACATTTTTGGGAAAGACAAGGTGATGCGTATGCCGATTCTTTATTTGGCAAAAGTTAATGTAAACTCCATTATTTATGATGTCTACAATAACAAGGTTAGCCTTGAACAAATAAAAGACGAGTTATTTGCTGGACTTCAGAATGGTGGATTAGTCACAGGCATATGTGAAGATGTTAACAATGGCGGAAATAAAAGTGCTGATAACTCAACTAACGGAATAGAGTACCAAAATTCTACATATACTTTTCAAGAAATCGAGAAGTCAGATTCTCTTGCCCTTTCGCTTCGTACCGAGGATTTTATGTCTGAGGGCGATGGTGGAATTTGGGAAGGAAGAACAGTAAGGGGAAAAGTTGTACGTTCTTTTAACAAGAAAACCGAAAAGCAGGATCCGGATTCAAAGAAAATGCGAGTTGCAATGGTCCCAGAGAATTACAGTATTCGGTTCTTTTTTGATGTTGAGCATGAGATGGTAACATTTACAACCCGAAGTAATTTCGGGTATCGGCAGTTTATGTCAGCCTTTGCGAGGCTTTTAAGTCAAACAATGAGCAGAACAGAATTCCCTACAGAATTCGAAATGTTCTTACGTCGCGATGAAGAGGCTCTTCAGAAAAAAATAGATGAATTTGATGTTGTAACACGCGTAAAAGCTAATCTTGTTCCAGCTAATTCTAATAAAGAAGACATTGAGGAACTGGCCAGGGAGGCAGATTATCAGTTGGATATGAAAGATGTTGGTGCAACCAGTTTGGGAATTGAATATTCTGGCTCCAAAATGAATATCAAGTCCAGCCCAATTAGAAAGATGATTACTATGGTTGGAAGAGGGTTTGGTTACATGACCATTTCTGGTTATGATAAAAATGGAAAGCACAAAAATTTTAATTCAAATCAAGCTGGCATATTCACACAAGAAGTTTCAGAGGGAATAGCGGAGGAAGATTTCAATAGAGAATCAGCAGACCTGGTGAAAAAATATCTTGAGAAAAAAGGTAGCGGCATTCAGGGGTAATTGTATGCTATATTGGGAATCGTCCTTTAAAAAACTGATAAAATACAAGAAATATCGAGAACTCTACGACATTCACAAGATCGAATGCTGGGGCAGTGTTGTTGTAACAGGAGCAATACTCTCTGTGTGCTATCGCATATGTTATATTTTGGGCGTCATTGAATTTATTGATATATTTGCGCCAATATTGATGGATATGGGTATTGCAATGATCGGATTTCTTGGATTCGTTGTAGGCGGACTTGCGATACTAACAGGCTTGATTTCAAGTAAAGTGATGGGAAAGTTAATTAAAGATGAAAAGATAGAGCCATTGGAACGTATCTTGCTAAGCTTTTATCTGCTGGGGATTATATGTGCAATATTTATCTTTGGAACGATTGTTCTGTATTTTTTTTCGCATGTTCCAGCTGAGGCTGTTTTTATTGCAACAATAATTGCAACCGCAATCATGACATATTTGCTGAGTTTTATTGTGATTTATTCTACCAAATTGATCGGGGACAGTATTGATCTTTTTATCATAATGAGTAGAAT
>ERZ1035014.1005-NODE-1005-length-10875-cov-13.799261_pt1 | contig 10875 bp, 8 predicted proteins | sample MGYA00520620_ERZ1035014 | MGnify/ENA primary metagenome ERZ1035014 (study PRJEB33766, sample SAMN09781744) | gut metagenome | biome: gut microbiome | host: Homo sapiens | place: Madagascar | study: EMG produced TPA metagenomics assembly of the PRJNA485056 data...
TGGGACCTGCAGGATGCCATCGCCGCCTATGCACAGCTTTCCGGCACTGTACTCCCCCGACCGGTCGACTTGAAGGCGGATGATGACGATGCTGCCGCCGATGGCCTCGTGCTCGCCGTTGATGATGCATTTGATGACGGGGCGATGATCACTGTCGAGCAGATGCTCGATCGCCTTGGGAATGCAGAGACACGCGTCTATGTCGTCGTGCAGGTTGCCCACAGAAGCACCGAGGGGGCGCACATGCCCGTCAAGCGCCTGCGGGAAGCTTGCGAGCTCCGTAAACTAACGTGGTGTGGCGGCGTTGCCATCTGCGCCGGCAGCGGCATCGCAGCGCTTCGCCACTCCCCGCGCATGGGCCTCTTGCGCCGACCGTTTTCCGAAGCCATGGACAAGCTCGTGGGTGCGGTGCGTATGGGTTGCTCGGTTGAGCATGCGCAGCGACTCGGCGGCGGCAGTGCCGAGGACATCGACACCAATGGCATGGTTTGCGCCGAGCCAGCCGTGCCCGCGCCGATCTGGCGAGGCGTTCTGAAACACCTCGGCGCCCGCACTCAATCAATAATCTAAATTAATAAGCTGCCCAGTCAACGGCTTCACTCCAACGCTCGACAAGCCGCTCCAAACGCCACGCCGCGTTGGCAGGACTCGTCGACGGCAGCACGATGGCAGGTAGCCCCGTCCGCTCTTGTAGATAGCGTTTGTAGAGCCGCCCGGCCGCGCCGCCGTTGCAGATAACGACCTCAATCGGCGTGACATCGGTAATGCGCTCGATATGTGCCGGCACAACGTTGCGAATGCTCGCGTCGCTCGAGCCCTTAATGTCGCAACTCTCGATCACATCCCACAGGGCCACGCCGCCGTTCAGCAGCATGGATCGCTTGGCAGCAATGGAGGCATCGAGCGTCGCGGGCTCACCGCTTGCCAAAGGATCGCCCTCGTTGGGTGGCACGAGCACACCGAGGCACGCGGCCATCACGCGCCAAAAGCGATTCTGGGGATTGCCGTAATAAAAGGCATTGGTACGCGAAAGCACTGAGGGAAACGACCCCAACACCAAGATGCGCGAGTGCTGGTCGAACACGGGCTCGAACCCGTGCTCAATATGTTGATAGCCCTCGTCAGGCGTTGCCATGACCTAGGCCCTCGACAGATAGCGCACCTCGTAGGGCGCAAGCTCAAGAGTACCCGTCAGCTCAACCGTGGGCGCGCCGTCGGCAAGCAGGTCAACAAAGGACCCGTTGAGCTCGCCGGCGCCAAAGGTGTAAGGCTCGTCCACGGCATTCACCGCCACGAGTACCGTCGCGCCGTCGCAGGCGCGCTCGAACAGCAGCTGCTTGTTCTGGATCACCACGCTACGGTACGCGCCGTAGTTGAGGGCACGGGCCGGCGCGTCGTCGGCCGAGCGCAGGCGTGCAAGCTGCTTGATGAAGGCCGTCAGCTCGTTGGGTGTGGGCTCATCGAGCGCAGGGCGCAGCGCCCAATCGCCATCGGGGCCGCCCTTTTCGCCGGCAATCCCCCACTCGCTGCCATAGTAAACGCATGGGATGCCCGGCATGCCAAAGAGCATGCCATAAGCGGGACGCAGGCAGGACTTGTCGGTGAGGATGCTTGCCAGGCGCGGCACGTCGTGGTTATCGACAAACGACAGCAGGTGTTTGCCGCGGTAGATGCACCAGGGGTCGCCACCAAACTGACGGTGCAGCGAGTGCGCGATCTCGAACATGTTGACCGAGTTAAAGCTGGAGTACAGGCCCTTGTAGCACTCGTAGTTGGTGCAGGAATCGAGCATCTCGTCGTTGACGATCTGGTTGTAGTCGCCGTGAAGCGTCTCGCCGATCAGCACAAAGTCGGGCTTAAGCTCACGGGTAAAGGCGTGCAGGCGGCGCATAAAGTCGCGGTCGAGCATATAGGCAACGTCCAGGCGCAGGCCGTCGACGCCAAAGACCTCGGCCCAACGACGCACGGACTCGAGCAGGTAATCGACCACGGCGGGGTTTTGCAGGTTGAGCTTCACGAGCTCAAAATGGCCTTCCCAGCCCTCATACCAAAAGCCATCGCCGTAGCACGAGTCACCGTCAAAGCTGATATGAAACCAGTCTTTGTAAGGCGAGTCCCACTTTCGCTCCTGAACATCGCGGAAGGCCCAAAAGCCGCGGCCGACGTGGTTGAAGACGGCGTCGAGTACCACGCGGATGCCGTGGGCATGCAGCGTCTCGCATACGGCGGCAAAATCGGCATCCCCGCCAAGGCGACGGTCGATATGGCGCAGGCTGCGTGTATCGTAGCCGTGGCTATCGGATTCGAGCGGCGGGTTAATGAGCACAGCACCGATGCCGAGCTCTTGCAGGTAGTCGGCCCATTGGGCGATTTTCATAATCGGAGCATCGGGGTTGGGCGCGGCATTGGCAGCCTGAGCGAGTTCATCCTCGGCAACGGGGGCGGCGTTTTCGCGCGGAGCTCCGCAAAAGCCCAGCGGATAGATCTGATAGAACGTCGTCTCGTATGCCCACATAGCAACCTCCCGGTAAGCTCAACACAACGACATCCATTGTATGCCCGGCTTGTATCCTCTTCCCCAAAATAAGTTGCGGTGGAATAGTTCCTGTTTGAGCCTTCAGAGGCCTTAAACAGGAACTATTCCACCGCAACTGATGAGGGGACGTGATTAGGCGACGGGCTTTGCGCGGCGTATGGCTGGGAACAGTACGGTGATGGCGAGGATGACGCCCACGACGGTAATCGCCCCGCCCGCGAAGCCAATCCAAGCGATACCGGGACCCGAAACCACGGCGCCACCGATTGCGGTGCCCGTGCCGATACCCAGATTGAACAGGCCCGAGAAGATCGACATGGCGACGGCCGACGAATCCGCCGGTGTGTACTTGATGAGCTCGGCCTGAAACGCCACGTTAAAGGCCGTGGCGCAGCAGCCCCACAATGCACAGACGCCAAGAACCGCGGCGAGCGACGACGCGGCAGGACCCATAAGCAGCAAGGCAACCGGCACGCCGGAGAGCGTGATCGCGAGGAACGGGAAACGATGCCCGTCGAACAGACGACCGAACAGCCAGCTGCCGAGCAAGCCAGAACAGCCGAACGCCGTCAGCGTCATGGTGATGGCGCTTGCGTCGACATGTGCGACCTGGGCCAGGAAAGGCTCGATATAGCTATAGCCCGCGTAATAGCCGGTCGCCATGAACACCGTGACCGCATAGAGCGCGATGAGGAACGGGTTCTTGAGCAGCTCGGGCAGCTGCTTGAGCGTAAAGCGCTCGCCGGCCGGCATGGTGGGGAACACGGTCGCCTGGTAGACGACCGCGATAGCCGAGAGGGCCCCGACCACGGCAAACGTCATACGCCAGCCCACGGCCAGGCCGATAGCGCGACCGAGCGGCAGGCCGAAGATCTGCGCGATGGACGAGCCCGTGGCAATCATGCTGATGGCAAGCGCTCCGTGGTGCGTATCGACCAGGCGCGAAGCCATAATCGAGGCGACCGACCAGAACACGGCGTGCGCGCAGGCGACCACCAGGCGCGCGCAGACCAAGATGGGATAGGTCGGCGCCACAGCAGACAGGAACTGGCCCAGCGAAAACACGGCGAGCACGCCGAGCAGCATCCGCTTGAACTCAAAGCGCGAGGCGAACACCATAAGCGGCAGCGACAGCAGCATGACGCCCCAGGCATAGACCGAGATCATGATGCCTGCCTGGGCCTCGGTGAGCGAGAACGACGCGGCGATATCAGTCAAAAGGCCGATGGGCATGAACTCCGACGTGTTGAACACGAACGCACAGCAGGCGAGCCCGATAAGCGGGAGCCACTGCTTGAGCGAGATGCCATCTTGTCTTGCCTGAGTCATGTAGGAACCCTCTCCGATTGTCTTGAGCGATGGGCGATTATATAGCAACGGCCCCGCATCCGTCAGCAACAGATGCAGGGCTGAAAACAATTCGATACACAGAGGTTGCGCCGTCAATAAATAACTAAGCCAGCCCCAGCAATATGCCCGCCGAATGCACGACAAACGCCACGATCCAGGCGACCGTCACCTGAAACGCGAACACCGCCACGGCGTAGCGTCCACCCAGTTCACTCTTGACGGCGCCGATGGCCGCCACGCAGGGCGGGTACAGCAGCGTAAAGACCAGGAACACATAGGCAGTAAACGGCGAAAACATGGTCGACAGTGCCGCGGGCGAGGTTGCGCCCAAAAGCACCGTGAGGGTCGAGATGACACTCTCCTTGGCGATAAGTCCGGTGACGAGCGCCGTCGAGGCGCGCCAGTCGCCAAAGCCGAGCGGCGCCAACACCGGCGCAATGATACTGCCCAGACCGGCAAGCAAGCTCTGTGATTGGTCGGCAACCACGTTAAAGCGGATATCGAACGTCTGCAGGAACCAGATCACGACCGTGGCGGCAAAGATAATGGTGAAGGCCTTGGTAATGAAGTCCTTGGCCTTATCCCATGCGAGCATCACCGTCGTCTTGACGCTCGGCAGACGATAGTTGGGAAGCTCCATGATAAACGGCACGGGGTCGCCCTTAAATGCCGTGCGGTTGAGCACGAGCGCTGCGATGCAGCCGACCACAATACCCAGCACATAGAGCGAAACCATGGCGGGAACCGTCGCCTTTGGGAAGAACGCTCCACACAGCAGGCCGTAGACCGGCAGTTTGGCCGAGCAGCTCATAAACGGTGTAAGCATGACCGTCATCTTGCGATCGTGCTCGGACGGCAGGGTGCGCGTCGACATAATGGCCGGCACAGTGCAGCCAAAGCCCACGAGCATGGGGACAAAGCTGCGGCCCGAAAGGCCAAAGCGGCGCAGGACTTTATCCATAACGAAAGCCACGCGCGCCATGTAGCCGGAGTCTTCCAGAATGGAGAGGAACAAGAAGAGCACGACGATGATCGGCAGGAAGGTCAGCACGCTGCCCACGCCCGTGAGCACGCCGTCGACCGCCAGCGATCGCACCACGTCGTTGGTGCCAAACGCTTTGAGGCCCGCATCGGCCGAGGCAATGACGACCGCGATGCCGTCCTCCATGAGGCCCTGCAGCGCGGCGCCGATCACGCCAAACGTCAGCCAAAAGACGAGGCCCATGATGAGGATGAACGCCGGAATGGCCGTGTAGCGCCCGGTCAGGATGCGGTCGATTTTGACGGAACGCACGTGCTCACGGCTCTCGTGCGGCTTGACCACGCAGCGCCCGCACACGTCGCCGATAAAGCTAAAGCGCATGTCGGCCAGCGCGGACAGGCGATCGGTGCCGGCCTCGCCCTCCATCTGGGTAATGATGTGCTCGATGGCGTCGAGCTCGTTGCGGTCCAGGTGAAGCGCCTCGGTTACCAGCTCATCGCCCTCAACCAGCTTGGTCGCAGCGAAGCGCACGGGAATGCGGGCCGTTGCGGCATGGTCCTCGATAAGGTTGGCGATGCCGTGGATGCAGCGGTGCAGCGCGCCGTTGTCCGGGCCGTCGGGCGCGCAAAAGTCCAAGCGGCCGGGGCGCTCACGTAATCGCGCCACGTGCAGGGCATGGTCCACCAGCTCACCGATGCCCTCGTTGCGCGCGGCGCTAATGGGAACGACCGGCACGCCCAGCAGGCTCTCGAGCAGATTGACGTCCACGGCACCACCGTTTGCCGTCACCTCGTCCATCATGTTGAGCGCGATGACCATGGGGCAATCGAGCTCCATAAGCTGCAGCGTTAGGTACAGATTGCGCTCGATGTTGGTAGCGTCGATGATGTCGATGATGGCGTCCGGGCGCTCGTCGAGGATGAACTGACGGCTCACGACCTCTTCGCCTGTGTACGGCGACAGGGAGTAAATACCGGGCAGGTCGGTAACGCTCGCCTCGGGATGGTTACGGATGGTGCCGTCCTTGCGGTCGACCGTCACGCCGGGAAAGTTACCGACGTGCTGGTTGGAGCCCGTCAGCTGGTTGAACAACGTAGTCTTGCCGCAGTTTTGGTTGCCGGCGAGGGCGAAATGCAGCGGCGCACCCTCGGGCACGGCCGTTTTTGCCGCACGGGGCGAATACGTCCCCTCGCCGAGTGCCGGGTGCTCCGTCGTGCCGATTGCGGCGTTAGCGCGCGGACCCGTATCTGTGTCGTGAACACCCACGAGCTCGATGCGAGCAGCATCGTCCTTGCGCAGCGTCAACTCGTAGCCGCGTAGGCGAATCTCGAGCGGGTCGCCCATAGGGGCGTACTTCATCATGGTGACTTCGGTGCCCGGTGTTAGGCCCATATCCAAAATATGCTGTCGGAGCGCCTGATCGTCGGATGTCACTGATGCGACAACGGCGTCCTTTCCAATCTCGAGCGTATCGAGCTTCACGCGCTCATCCTTTCGTTAGACGCGGTTAACCGTTTACCGTGGCTAACCAACTCGTAACGACAAATGATAGCGCTCTGAACTATTTTATAAAGTCAAATACCGATGTTTACCTGCACAAACTTTATGCGGTGCGCCCCGAAGGCCCTTTACGCATACCGCTCAGCGAGATCGAAACGGAACCCGACCGCGCGGTAGCAGTGAGTCGATTACCCTCGACCGACCCCGTGCATGTAAAGGGCGCCTTGCCCATCAAGACGTGGGAGATAGTACCCGAGAGCTCAAAGAAATCGCCCTCAGCGCGGGCACTCGAGAGAGCGATATTGAGACCCCTGACGTTTAGTACTGCCCTGAGCACGCCGTTCACCCCATGTGAAAACGTCACCTCGCCGCGTTTACTCCCCACCGGCGTCTGGGCCGAAACCACATACGTACCCTCAAGCATGGCTCCTCCTCTAAGCAGACTTTTTGAAACGGGCAAGTAGTCTACTTTTACATATGGCGCTCCAGGAAGCGGAAGGCTAGGCGGATCCAAGGACGGACTGCCACCTGCTTGTCCTCGTTGTCGACCGCGGTGTTGGCGTTGCCGAGCGAAAGGCCGTGACCGCCCTGGTCAAAGACGTGCATCTCGCAAGCGACGCCCTCCTCGGCCATGCGCTGCGCAAACGGATAGACCTGTGCGATCGGCGCTGTCTTGTCGTCGGACACGCCCCACACAAAGGTCGGCGGCATCTGGCGCGAAACATGCGTGGTAGGGCAAATGTCGGTCAGGTGCTCATCGGTCGCCTCGCCGCCCGTCACCATCGACAGATAGTCGTTGAGCAAATCGCGCCCTGTCTTGCCACCCGTCTTGGGCACGCGCAGGTCGATGCGCGGGTCGCGCGTCTGCATATCGCGCACATAGGCAAGGTCGAGCAACGGATAGCCCAGCACCACGGCGTCGGGACGAATATCCTCCGGACGAGCCCCGGCAAGGCCCGCGAAAGGTCCGGTCTTCCACTGCGTTGCCAACGAGGCGCAGATCATGCCGCCCGCCGAGAAACCCACGATGCACACGCGCTTGGGATCGACATGCCACTCGTCGGCGTTGGCGCGCACGGTAGCGACCATCTTGGCGAGGTCCGCCTGCGGGTGCGGAAAGCTCACGTCGCCCGTGGCGCTCGTCACATAGTTGAGCACAAAGGCCTGGTAGCCGCGGTCCAAAAACGCAAACGCCACCGGGTCCTGCTCGTGCGGAGCGATATGCGTAAACCCGCCTCCGCCGCAGATGATCACCGCGGGGCGGCGGCCATTGGGCTTGTCGGGCAGCGGCTCGGCACCCAGATACGTAAACGTCGCCGGATAATCCTCGGTCGGCTCCTCGCCCCACAGCGCATGGTTCTCAATAATCATAGGTGCTCCCTCCGTGCGATTCGTACGCACTCGTTTTTCGCACCTTAGCGTACCCCACTTGAGCCCGCGGCGCAGAAACACCCCCGCAATAAGTTGGCCTTCAACTGATATATCACAAAATCGCTGTTCAGAGGTATCGTTCGGCAGCGTAAAATAGGGGCGCTGACCGTGCTGGGAAACACGTACGAAACGTTTCCGGCAAACCACACGCGTGCAACATGCGCGCCTGATACGTTGGAGGCATCTATGGGTCTGCTCGATTCGCTCAAGTCCACGTTCACTTCGTCGGGCGAGGCGTCCGTTCCGCCCGCAGCAAGCTTCGCCACCCGCGAAGGCGTCATCTACGCTCCCGTCAACGGTGTGCTCGTCAATCTGAGTGAGGTTCCCGACGAGACCATCGCCTCGGGCATGCTCGGCCAGGGCTACGGCATCGAGCCCATTACCGGCACCATTTACGCCCCCGCCAACGGCCGTATCGGCGCCACCACCGTCACCAACCACTCCATCGGCATGATCACCGAGGACGGTCTTCGCGTGTTCATCCATGTTGGCCTGGGCACCGTGGAAATGAACGGCAAGGGTTTTGCCCGCTTTGTCGAGATGGGCGACACGGTCAAGGCCGGCCAGCCGCTCATCAGCTTCGACCGCGACGCTATCAAGGCCGCCGGTCACGAGGACATCGTGACCGTCATCATCTCTGAGCTCGACCGCCTCAAGAGCATCGACCACGTCGGCGAGTCTGGCACGCTTATCGGCGGCAATCCGCTCGTCAAGCTTGGCGATCCGCTGCTGGTTGCCAAGACCAAGTAGCCGAGCATCATCGCATAAAGGCTCAACCGTCTGTGCATCTTTGCCGCATCTGTGTTGTTGTTTTTGCCTATGTAGAGGTTCTGAAACGTTTCTATATAGGCAGCTGAACATCAACGCAGGTGCGGCTTTTGCGTAGCGAAGCATCGCCCCGCGGCATGTTGTTCAACCGCACGAACCCCCTTCCTTTGTCCGCACAGAGCGCTAGACTGCTAGGTCGACATTGGAGGAAAGATCGATGCAAAACACACCCACGGGCGCCATACATGCCGCGCCTCAACGCAGCCAACGCATCGTCGCGCTCGACGGGCTTCGCGCCCTCGCCATCGCCGGCGTCGTCCTATATCACCTTCGCCCCAGCCGCCTGACCGGCGGTTTTTTGGGCGTTACACTCTTCTTTACGCTAAGTGGCTATCTCGCCACCAAAAGCATTATGCGGGCCACGGCACGCGACGGATTCTCGTACCCGCGCTATATCTGCCGCCGCGTTGCGCGCATGATGCCGCCGATCGTCATGACCATCGCGCTTACCGCCGTCGCCACCTACATCGCGGCCCCGAGTCTACTCCCCAAGGTGCAACAGGACGCCCTGCCATCGGTACTCTTTTTGAGCAACTGGTTCTACATCTTCCGCAACGTCTCGTATTTCGCCGCCGCGGGGCTCCCCTCGCCGCTCACGCACCTGTGGTTCTGTGCTGTCACTATGCAGTTCTATCTGGTATGGCCGGTCATCCTTATGGCGCTGTGCAGCAAAACCAGGTCTCGCAACACCGCCATCGGCATCACGATCGCATTCGCGCTTGTATCGACGGCAGCCATGGTCCTCATGTTTAATCCCACCGCCGACACATCGCGCGTCTACTACGGAACCGACGCCCGTGCCGCCGAGCTTCTATGCGGAGCCTTAGCCGCCATCGCCGCGCCGCGTCTGCGCGAGATGCTGAGCGGTGACATCCATACCCCCGGCGCCAACAAGGGCATCTCAAAGGTCAACGCGATTTCTATCTCGTGGCTCGCTGCCGTCATAGTCGGCGCGTTCACGCTGACCGGAGAGAACCCCCTGCTCTACCGCGGCGGCTTTTTGCTGTTTGCCCTCGTTACCGGACTCCTCATCATCTGCGTGCAGAATACGGAGTGCATCGTGCGTCGTCTGTTGTCGGTCAAGCCGCTCGTCTGGCTGGGTCAGCGCTCGTTCTCGGTCTATCTGGTGCACTATCCCCTACTGCTTCTTATGAACCCCGCAACCCGCACTACCCGCATCGCTTGGTGGGAGCAGGTATTACAGCTTGTACTGATTCTTGCGGTAGCCGAGGTTTTCTATCGCCTAGTCGAACGCCCTTGGTCCCACAAGCCGGCCCAACAGGACAGCACGGCAAGAAAGCACGTCCTCGCGCCCGCCATGGTGCTCCCCGCGCTTGGCGCCGCATGCGTCGCCGCGCTTGCCTTCGCGCCGCTTGACTGGGCAGGCATCGCCACCGCCCGCGCCGAGCAGCTCCGTCCCGAGCTTGCCCAGAACGCGACCTCGTCCCAGGACAACGGTGCCGGCGACAAAAGCGCCGAGCCCGCAGCCGGCCAAGACGCTCAGCCCAACGGCGCCGCTCAGCAAAAACCCAAAGAGGGACCTATCGCCGAAAAGGTCCCCAAGAACTTGGACTGGAAGAGCTTTACCTACGACGAGGCGACCGGGACCTGCGATGCCCGCGTGCTCATGATTGGCGACTCGGTCACTGCGGGCGCACAGTCCGGTATTCAGGCGGCGCTTCCCAACGCCTACATCGACGGCGTGGTGAGCCGCCAGTTCTACACCTTCCAGGATGTCTATGCACAGGACAGTGCCAACTACGATCCAAGCGTGGTCATCTGCGCGCTTGGCACCAATGGCCTTATTCGCGACCCGCAGCAGGTGCAGGACGTAATCAATGCCGTGGGTGGCAAGCCCATCTACTTTGTGACCGTGCGCGTACCGCTCGAGCTACAGGACCGCAATAACCAGACAATTCGTGACGTCTGCGCCCAAAACGACAACGCCGGCGTCATCGACTGGAACGGCACCTCAGAGGGCCACAGCGAATACCTCGTCGACGACGGCACGCACCTCACCCAGGCGGGAATCGACACCTACGCCGCCCTCATACGCCAAGCCATCTGCGGGCACTAGGCACCGCAAAATCGGCGCTTGCGCGGTGCCCACGTCGCGCCCATACATCACACCCGATGTTTTGCTACGCCCCCACTCGCGGGTTAGAATGGTTAACTGTTTGGAAATAATCCGTACAACCGTTATGGGAGGATACGTGAACCGCACCAAAATCGCGCAGCTCTATACGCA
>ERZ1035014.1009-NODE-1009-length-10813-cov-3.160718_pt1 | contig 10813 bp, 8 predicted proteins | sample MGYA00520620_ERZ1035014 | MGnify/ENA primary metagenome ERZ1035014 (study PRJEB33766, sample SAMN09781744) | gut metagenome | biome: gut microbiome | host: Homo sapiens | place: Madagascar | study: EMG produced TPA metagenomics assembly of the PRJNA485056 data...
ATCTGGCAGCGGGACTGAAGACAACACCGGCACCGCCGCTAAGACCGGTGGGACCGCGGACTACGATGAGAGCGACATAGGAGAGCTGAAGCTGGTGTACGGCAACTCCTCACTTTCAGATGATGACGCATTTGTGCTACTCATTTTCGGAGACGGCTTCACCAGCAGCCAGCAGACGGACTTTTACAAAGAAGCCACGAACACTGCGGATTACATCATGGAGACATCTCCATATGACGAGTTCAAGGACGAGATCAAGATCTACGCTCTGGGGACCGCATCAAAGGACAGCGGAGCAAAGGGCGCAAAGGCGCAGACAAAGGAAGAGGCTGACGCCGACACCACAGATACGTTCTTCGGCACCAGGTACTGGCTGTACGGGATGCAGAGGCTTCTGGGCCTCGAGGACGACAGTGAGGGAGTACAGCTGGTGAAGACCCTTCAGCAGAAATACCTTCCTGCTGCGGACTTCAGCATGATGATCGTCAACTCAGACGTTTACGGCGGCAGCGGCGGTGACATCTGCGTTGCATCCCTCAACAGCAAAGCCCGTGAGATCATGATGCACGAGATGGGACACACGGTCGGAGGCCTGGCAGACGAGTACTGGGCTGGTGCAAGCTATGCCGATGAGACCAAGCCGAACATGACTCAGGAGTCGGATCCGGCCAAGGTGAAGTGGTCCAGGTTCGTCGGTAAAAACGGTGTAGGCGTGTACGAGTACACCGACGGAGGCGACGGCTGGTATCATCCGAGCCAGAGCTGCAAGATGCAGTATCTCGGAAAAGAATACGGATTCTGCGAGGTGTGCAAGGAAGAGCTGAGGGAGAGCATAAGCCAGAGGAGCAACGTCACTAAGCTGTTTTTCCAGACCTACGCAGATGAGTTCCACGAATCTGATGCCGGAACGGATATGAGCCAGTACTTCATCATCCGAAAGGGGAAAAACGAGACCACGGGGGACAAGCTGGGGAGCGCCCTCAAGCTGACCTACAAGGACTCCAACGGCAACACCGTCGACGGCATCCCGTCAAAGCAGGGCACATACACCGTAACGGCTGCTTTTTCCGGAAACGACACTTACGACGCGGCGACCCAGACCGGAACTTACACCATCGGGCCTGCAGACATCGTCACAGTCACCGCTGAGGATAAGGTGTACGACGGGCAGCCTGAGGACGTGAGCATAGCCGTAAACTACGACAAAGAATATACAGCGAAGCTGCATTTTACAGGAAAGATCCCGTATACCGACAGCGCCACAGCGAGCTACGACAGCGATCAGCCCCCGACGAAGCCGGGCAAGTACACGGTCACCGTGGCCGTATATGACAAGGAGACCGGAGATCTCATAGGGAAGAAGACCAAAGATTTCCAGATCAGTTTCAAGACTACGCAGCTTGTGAATAATGACGATCCGAATACCTATTGGGGCGCTGCTTCCTACTACAACAACAAGCTGATCGTGATAACGGGAGAGGGTTTCACCGCGGATCAGCAGGATGAATTCGAGGAGCTGGCGAAGGAATACACTGACTACATCCTGAGCACAGAGCCTTACAAGGAGGCGAAGGTCTACTTCGATTTCACCACGGTGGAAGCAGAATCTAACGAGTCAGGGATCGGCCTCGAAGGCGTGGGAGCGAGGGATACGTACTTCCAGCTCACCAGGGACAGCCTCGGCAAGGTCGTGCCGAACACCCAGGCGACCGATGCGGCCAAGTACATCGGTGGAAAGGTGGTCACCGCCTACTACAAGAACGTGATCGTCATAGTAAATGACGACAGCGTGAAGGAGGGGGCGGAGGACGGAAGAGTGATCTACGTCGGCAAGGGCGAGAACAGCAAGAAATACGCTTCCAGAGTCCTGCTGAACAAGCTCACCGGGAAGACCGCCGACTACCAGGCCACGACAGACGAGGAAAAGGCCGCACAGCGCCTGGCACTGCTGAATAATATCTATATGGAGTGGTGGGGTGGACATTACGCCACCATCGTCAGCAGGGCCTATGATGAGAAGTTCGTTGAGAACGGCACGGCCTACGACCTGGCTCCTTATTTCCACGTATATGTGGGTGATAAGGAAGTGCCTCAGGACAAGGTGAAGCTGATCCTCACGTACTACAGCGATAACAACGGCCAGGTGGGAGAGAAGCTGGATTCGGCCCCTTCCGGAGCCGGCACGTATCACGTGAGAGCCGAGATCCTGCCGCCGGACGGACAGGATTACTCTGAAGTCGTAGTGGACGCAAATACTACGTACTACATACCTCCGGCAAGAGGATGGACGACATACACCATCCAGCCGGCTGAAAGCACTGGCAGCAACGGCAGCGGTACCACCACGGTGAAGACCACGAAGACCACTAAGACGGTCACCGTAAAAGGCGTGAGGACCGGCGATGAAGGACGCCTGATGATCTACGCCGCCGTGCTGATCTGCGCGGCAGCGGCCTGCGCTGGCATGATCCGCAGGAGGAACAGGATCCGCAGAAACGGATAGTGAACCTAATGAGACGACGGTCGCGGACTGACGCAGTACCGTGACCACTATAAAACTCCGGAGGAGTCTGCCTCGGTTGGCGGTCTTCCGGAGTTTTTTTGTGGAAAAAAGTGATCTGACTTGAATGTTTACGGTTCTCTGTATTTTTCCATGGTGGCGGAGAAGAGCTCCTTAGTGTAAGGCGGCGTGAAGCTGATGGCGTTTGCACCCGCCGCGATGGTAGCGGCTATTGATTCCTCCGTCTTTCCGCCAGTGGCTATGATCGGGACCTTCTTGTTTTCCTTCCTTATCTTCTTCACTATCTCGATGGTGTTGGCACCACCTGCCACGTTGATTATGGAAGCCCCGGCCCTCAGGCGGGCATCGATGTCCGTCGAGGCCTTCGTGACCGTTACGATCACAGGAATGTCGACTGACAGCGCCACGCTTCGCAGGTTGAGATTCGAGATAGGCGCGTTCAGCACAACTCCCATGGCGCCTTGAGATTCCACGTCCTTAGCGAGACCCACCGTGCGGAGGCCCTTTGTGGTGCCGCCGCCGACCCCGCAGAAGACCGGGATGTAGGAGCTGCGGATTATGGCACCGCTTATCGTAGGCTGAGGGGTGAAAGGGTATACCGCCAGCACCGCGTCGGCATCGCAGTTACGAATTATGGCTATATCAGTGGTGAAGATCAGGCTCTTGATGCGCCGGCCGTTTATGATGATGCCGCTGGCGGAATAGATGGCCTTAGGCATGCGCACCAGGTTGTGCCGGAGCCTGCTGGTGAATTCGGGGACCATCTCCCGGTCGTAAAGCTCATCGGCCTTCGGACCCTGTCCATTCTGACCGGAGGCAGCAGACGCCTCCGCGGCCGGATCCTGGGGCATCGGCGAAGCCGTGCCAACTGTGTTTACAACTGGAGCGGGATCAGTACCCTGACTCTCTCCTGAAGGAGCAGCGACATGGGCGTCCCTGTCTTTTTCCATTTCGATTTCCTTTTCCATCACACGTCCTCCGGATCACCGTGATCCAAATGAATGAAATTACCTTTTTTTGCGGTCAGATTCTATCACCATTTATGAACGATGGTCAATATTTATGAAGATGAAAAAATATTCACAGAGTGGAAGGACCGGGAACTTTATCTGTGTATATGTTAGAATACTGTCAATTGGTCAGAAAGAGTTAGTTTTAGGACTTCCGAGAGGATGGGAGGGCGGAAATGGAGTTTCAGTCTATTCGAAGTGTCACGGTCTCTCAGATGTTTGAGGACCAGATCCTGGAGATGATACTCTCCGGGGAGCTGAGCCCGGGGACAAGGCTGCCTTCGGAGAGCGAGCTTGCGAAATATACGGGTATCAGCAAGAGCGCGGTGAACATGGGGATGAAGTCTCTGGAAAAGAAGGGCTTCCTCAAGATCACCCCGCGGCAGAAGATCGAGGTGGCGGATTATTACGAGACGGGAAACCTGGATACGCTGGTCACGATCCTCAGGTCCCAGGGGAATGAGCTGGACATAAAAATCATCAAGTCCATTCTGATCTTCAGAGAAGCCATCGAGAGCAAGTCGATACAGCTGCTGGCGGAGAACCACACCGACGAGGATATCGAGGTGCTGGACAGGATCGCAGATGACATCCTGAAGAGGATGGTGGAGGGGGACAGTACGATAGAGGAATACGCTGAAATGCTCTTCAGATATCACAGGAAGGTGGCGGTCCTCAGCGGAGATATAGTACTCCCGATGATCTACAACGCTTTTCATGATGTATCAATACCGCTTTGGGTCGAGTGGATCAAGCTCTGCGGGATGGACAGGGCTGTCAATGTGCTGAAGAAGTTCACCAGACTCATAGACGACGGTGACACTGAGGGTGCCATGGAGGCCTACAGGAGAGGAGAAGAGCTTTTCCGGCAGGGCATGGAGATGGAAAATGAAAAAAGTGAATAGCGTCTTGCACTATTCATATAGGAGGGCGGCATACAGCGAAATGTGATGCCGCTCGTTTTTTTATTATCAACTCTCTGATTAAATCAGAATCAACAAAATAACTGCAAAACAAGGCTTTATTTTTTGTGTTCTCGATTGCAAACAATTTTTACCTCGATTATGCTTCAGATATGACTAGTCGGATGTGCATCTGTATTTATGAGTGTGATTTTTCTAACGCAATTTGAGAAATCTGTTGAAATGGAGAGTGCTATGGACAGAGCAACTGAAGAGAAAAACCGGCAGTACGAGGGCATGATGAAAAAAGTCCCTGATTTTGTCAACGATGACGGACCGATCAGGCAGCCTGTAGCAAAGCTGGCAAAGCTGCTTACCAACGATGTGAAGAAACATCTGGGATTGTCACCGATCACCAAGGAGGACTATGAATACTGGGGTCTGGCTGTGATAGCAACAGATGAGGAAGCAGAACTCGCCTGCAAGATGGGAGTGAGGATACCAAAGACCTTCGAGCAGCTTAAACAGCTTTCGGGAAAGAACGACGAAGACCTGAAGAAGATGCTGGATCACATGACCTGGACGGGACTTCTTGAGTACAACTGGGAAAATCTTGATGGCAAGAATCCCGATCACGAGAAGAGGTGGAACCTTCCTGTGCTGATACCGGGCGTCGGAGAATTCACGAACATGAACCACGCTCTTATGCAGGAACATCCTGAAATGGGCAGTTTCTTCGAGCAGATGGCAAGGGTGGCCCTGGGACCTATCTCCCACATGGTACCTGAAGGGGGCGGCGGCATCGGTATGCATGTGATCCCTGTGGAAAAGGCCATCGATATGGAGAACGAATCGGTGTCCGTGGAGCACATTTCGTACTGGCTCGATAAATACGAAGGAAAGTATGCCGCCAGCCCTTGCTCGTGCAGGATGTCGAGGAGCACCTATGACGACAACTGCGGGGACGATCCTGAAAACTGGTGTATAGCTCTCGGTGACCTGGCCGACTACGTGGTAGAGCAGGGCAAGGGCGGCACTTATGTCACAAAGGAGGAGGCTCTCCGCATAATCGAGAAGGCCGAGAAGAATGGCTTCGTTCACCAGATCACCAACATCGACGGAGAGGAGAAGATCTTCGCCATCTGCAACTGCAACAGCAACGTCTGCTACGGACTCAGATCATCTCAGCTGTTCAACACGCCGAACCTTTCCAGATCTGCCTATGTAGCAAGAGTAGACAAAGAAAAATGCGTTGCCTGCGGCCGATGCGTCGAGAAATGTCCGGCGGGAGCCGTGAAACTTGGACAGAAGCTGTGCAGAGAAGACGGATCGGAAGTGAAGTATCCTATGAGATCCCTTCCTTCACTGGAGAAGTGGGGCAAGGACAAATGGGACTACGACTACAGGAACACCAACAGGATCAACTGCTATGACACGGGCACATCACCGTGCAAGACCGCATGTCCTGCCCACATCGCCGTACAGGGATATCTGAAGCTGGCGGCCCAGGGAAAATATACAGAGGCCCTCGAGCTGATCAAGAGAGAGAACCCTTTCCCTGCTGTATGCGGCAGAGTCTGCAACAGGAGATGCGAGGATGCCTGCACCAGGGGCACCATCGACGAGGCGGTTGCCATCGACGAGGTGAAGCGCTTCATCGCCCAGAAGGATCTGGATGCCGCGACGAGGTTCATCCCGGAAAAGATCGTTCCAAAGGTATACGGCGAGTTCGACGAGAAGATCGCCATCATTGGCGGAGGTCCTGCAGGACTTTCCTGTGCTTACTACCTGGCGGTAACTGGATACCATCCGGTGGTATTCGAGAAGGAATCCAGAGTCGGCGGAATGATGATGAACGGCATCCCTAACTTCCGTCTTGAAAAGGACGTAGTTCAGGCAGAGATAGACATCCTCAAGGAGCTGGGAGTGGAGTTCCGCTGCGGCATCGAGGTCGGAACGGACGTGACCATTCCTGAGCTGAAGGAACAGGGATTCAAGGCGTTTTACCTTGCCATCGGCCTCCAGTCCGGCGGAAAGCTGGGTATCCCTGGAGACGATGCAGAAGGCGTACAGGCCGGCATCGACTTCATCAGGAAGGTGAATCTGGACGGAACAGGCACGCTCAAGGGGAAAGTAGTTGTCATCGGCGGAGGAAATATCGGCTGTGACGTGGCCAGGGCAGCTGTAAGGTGCGGTGCAGATAGCGTCGAAATGTACTGCCTCGAGTCCTACGAAGATATGCCTTGCGGTCCTGAAGACAGAGGAGAGACAGAGAGAGACGGAGTTACCATCCACGCAGGATGGGGCCAGACCGAGATCGTCAAGGAAGACGGAAAGTGCAAGGCCATCAAGTTCGTTAAATGCCTCTCTGTAAAGAACGAAGAAGGACGCTTCGATCCTAAGTTCGACAACAGCCAGGAGATCGTGGCAGACGCGGATGTCGTCCTGTATTGCATCGGCCAGAAGATCCAGTGGAAGGACATGCTGAAGGGAACGAAGGCCGAATTCAACAGAAACGGAACAGTGATCGTTGATCCTGTGACCTGCGAGACGGCTGAGGACGGTGTTTTCGCCGGCGGAGATGCAGTGACAGGACAGAAGTTCGTCATCGACGCGATCGCCGCAGGCAAGGAAGGCGCTGTATCTATCCACAGATACGTAAGGCCTCACACGACCCTGACCATCGGAAGAGACAGGAGAGAGTTCATCGAGCTGGATAAGAAGGACATCAAGGTCGATGAGGATACCTTCGACAATACACCTCGCCAGAGACCTGGCTACAATGACGCCCTCAGGAAGACGTTCAGTGACGACAGGACGGGATTCACAGAAGAGCAGATCAAGAAGGAAACGGCGAGATGCCTCGGCTGCGGGGCTTCGATCGTTGATACCAACAGGTGCCTTGGGTGCGGAGTTTGCACGACCAGATGCGCATTCGATGCCATCCACCTGTACAGAGAGAATCCGAACTGCTCCAGAATGGAAAAATGCGAGGATTCCAAGAAGCTGGCTATCAAGAACGGGCTGAAGCAGGCGATCAAGGTGAAATTCCACAGATAGTGACCGAGGGGGTAACAAGTATGCATGAGCTGGGAGTGGTTTTCAACGTAATAGACAGAGCCAGGGAAGTTGCCATAGAGAATAAGGCAGACCAGATCGACTCTGTAACACTTCTCATCGGACAGGTATCTACGGTCATTCCGAGTTACCTTAAAGACTGCTGGAAATGGGCTGTAAAGAAGGAAAGCATGATGAAAAATGCTGAGCTGAAAGTCCTCACAGTTCATGCTATAAACCATTGTGACGACTGCGGGGAGGATTACGATACGATCCCTAATGGCAAGACCTGCCCGAATTGCGACAGTCTCAACACATGGCTCCTTCAGGGCAATGAGTTCATAATCGACGAGATAGAGATCTCGGACAGTGACAGCGAATGATCGAGGTAGATGATAATGAAAAACGTGAGAGTGATAGAACTGAAGGAGAGCGTATTCGCCAGCAACGACCAGGAGGCTGACAAGGTAAGGTGTCAGCTCAAGGAAGACAGGACGTTCCTGATGAATCTGATGTCTTCTCCCGGAAGCGGTAAGACTACGACATTGTGCAGGACCATCAAGGATCTGAAGGATTCCTATTCCATCGGAGTGATGGAGGCGGACATCGATGGAGATGTGGATGCGAGGACCATCGCGGACACGGGCGTGTCCAGCATACAGCTCCATACGGGCGGCATGTGCCACCTGGACGCCGGCATGACGAAGCAGGGACTGGACGAGATCGGAGCATCTGATCTGGATCTGGTGGTCCTGGAAAATGTAGGCAATCTGGTGTGCCCGGCAGAGTTCGACACAGGTGCTGTAAAAAATGTGGCGATCCTGTCCGTACCTGAAGGCCATGACAAGCCACTGAAATATCCTCTGATGTTCCAGGTGTGCCAGGCAATGATCATCAACAAGATAGATGTCCTGCCTTACTTCGATTTCGACATGAAGAAGGTAAAAGAGTTTGCCCGGGACAGAAACCCGGAGATCCAGATCTTCCCTGTCTCCGCCAAGACCGGCGAGGGATTCGATGCCTGGGAATCCTGGCTCAGAGAGCAGGTCGACCAGTGGAATGGCCGCTGATACAGGAAGTTATCCCGAAAAACAATTGCGATCAGACGATCGAGGAGGAAAAGATATGGCATGTTTTGTAGTACCTGCGGCAGAGGCCGTTGTGGTAAAGGTTATAGAGAAGGCACAGAGCAAAAAGGAAAAGGAGCTGAAGCTGAACACCGGTACAGGTGATGCGGCCGTGTCGCACGAGTCCGCAGAGTGTAAAATTCCTTTTTCCAGAAAGCTCCGCTGGCTCACACGCCTGCTGATCGGAGGTTCCGTGCTCCTGGCCTTTGAGCACGTGTGGCACGGAGAGGTGGAGCCGTGGTTCCCGTTCCTGACGGCTGCCGCAACGCCTGAGACCACAAGCGTCATGCTCAGGGAGATGGCGACCACAGGAGTGGGAATGGCCGTTTTGGTCACCCTTGTGTGGGCTGCGATGTGCAAACTGGCCGACAGGAGCGTTAAAAAGCTTGAAGAGGGGAAAGAGACCTTATGACTCTGCTGATCACTGTTTTCGCGGCGGTGATAAGCACAGCCGTATGGTACAGGGGAATGCCCGATGACAAGATGAAGACCGGCATCCTCTGCTGGATGTACTGGGGCGCATCCCTGATGTGGCTCGTGGACGCGATCGTGGAGTATATTGAGCTCAGATCCGCCTATTTCACGCCGGCGCCTGCCGATATGCTGAACGATGCGTTTCTGGGGTTCTCTGTTGTAGCGCTGGGACTGGTGATCTGGATCGTGAGACTGCTGATCCTCGACCCGAAGGGCGTGATCGCCGGGCTGCTTGCGAAGGACAGCGCGGGCAGCGCGAGGAGACGCGGAGACCGTGGAACACATGAAGGACGCTGAGGTCACGGGACCTGGCGAATATGGAGATGAAAGAATTAATTTAAAGACGATGGCCGGCGGATATCCACCGGCCGTTGCCTTTTTGCCTGTATTGTCAATTATCTCGCCGCTGTGATGAGGGCGTCGGCGCCTTTTTCCACGTACTCCAGCGGGGCCGCCAGGTTCATCCTCACGAACCCGTCGTACTTCTCGCCGCCGAACCAGTCGCCGAAGTCAACGGCAAGCTTTCCCTTTTCCAGGACCGATTCCTTGACCGAGGAAGGTTCCATTACGCCTCTCATGTCGATCCACGCCAGGTAGGTGCCCTGCAGGTCGGACACGACGGCGCCAGGGAGATCCTTCGTCAGACGTTCTCTGAGGTAGTTGAAATTCACGTCGTAGATCTGGTGAATAAGAGCATCGTACCAGTCCCTGCCGCCTCTGTATGCGGCCTCTGCGGCGATGTAGCCAAACGGGTTCCCCTGGTTCACGCTGATGGCGCCGGAGAAGTCGTCCCACCTGCGGCGGATCTTCTCGTCGGGGATGGTGACGATGGAGTTCTGGCCGGCGGCGAGGTTGAAGGTCTTGGACGGTGCGGTCAGGGAGATGACCATGTTGTCGAACTCGCCCGGCTCGCCGCACTGGAGTGCAGGAACGAATTCGGTGCCCGGGGCGATGAGGTCGTGGTGGATCTCGTCTGCTACCACCATGACGCCGTTTTCGCGGCAGATGCTGAGAAGCTGCTTGAGCTCATCGGCCGTCCACACCCTGCCCACAGGATTGTGTGGGGAGCAAAGTATGAATAGCTTCACGTCGTTGTTCTGGATATCCCTGCGGAACTTCTCGAAGTCTATTGAATAACGGCCGTTTTCGTTGACCAGGTCGCTCTTGATGAGCTTACGGCCGTTGCTTGTCACCGCATGGAAAAAAGGATAGTACACCGGCGTGTTGACGATCACCGCGTCTCCGGGCTCTGTGAAGATCTGCACGGCCCAGTGGAAGGCGGCCACGACGCCAGGAGAAAACCTCATCCACTGGCGCTTTATCTCGTAACCGTGGACCGACTTTTCCCAGTCCATCACTGCCTCGTAGTAGCTCTCCGGAACGACCATGTATCCCATGGCGCCCAGGTCCACGTAGTCTGAAAGAGCCTTTCTCACGCACTGAGGCACCTTGAAATCCATGTCTGCCACCCACATTGCGTGGAGGCCGTCTCTCCCGAATTGTCTGTTCAGCCCGTCCCATTTCGACGAGTTGGTGTTTCTTCTATCTACAAATTCCAGCTTTTCCATTTTGAACCTCCAGAAAAAATAAACTTTATCTGATCGAGGGTCGCGGTGCGGCGCCCGGCGGCCGGTCCGCAGGGTTCCGGTCGCAACACGTTTAATATAACAGAAAAATGCTGTTCTATTTTGTGGGAAAGCTGGATTTTTTCAGGTGCAGGGG
>ERZ1035014.1010-NODE-1010-length-10810-cov-2.956020_pt1 | contig 10810 bp, 8 predicted proteins | sample MGYA00520620_ERZ1035014 | MGnify/ENA primary metagenome ERZ1035014 (study PRJEB33766, sample SAMN09781744) | gut metagenome | biome: gut microbiome | host: Homo sapiens | place: Madagascar | study: EMG produced TPA metagenomics assembly of the PRJNA485056 data...
CCCTTTTCTCGTGGCTTTAATTGACATTAGTAAATAAAGTGAATTGAAATACTTACGATAATAATATACAATTACGTGATTCACAGGACTTCGCGTCATCCGCGGACCTGCGTTCAGACAAATAGATCCGCACACAGATCCATGACCAGTCTGGAAGAGGGAACACAAATGGGAGCGACGAATCTATCCTACAGGCTCAGAGTACTGAGTGGCGCCAGGTTCTCCAAGCTGAATGAAAAGCTCAGCTACATCCACAGCATTTCGGGCAGGAGCAAGGCCTGGCTGCTGAAAGACATCATCCACTGCGCCAGAAAATTCGGAAGCGGTTACAACGATTACACTACGTACCACTTCTGGGAGCTGGACGACGCCACGAGGGACACGTACATCACCAGGTTCCGCAGCAAGGCGCTGGTAACACAGATGAACGATCCGGAGTATGTCCACTTTTTCGACAACAAGAACGAGTTCGACGAGAGGTTCGCTGAATACGAGAAGCGCAGCTTCGTGGACGTGGAGAGCGCCTCGGACGAGGAGATCAGGGAGTATTTTGCAGGAAGGGACAAGACATTTGCAAAAATGAAGGACCTTTCGTGCGGGACGGGAGCGGAGAAGCTGTACATGAAGGATTTCAGCGATGCCGATCAGTTCTGCGCCTACGTGAGGGAGAAGGGCTTTGGCGTCCTGGAGGACGTTCTGGAGAACCACCCGGATCTCCAGGAGATCAATCCCTACTGCCTGAACACAGTGAGGATGATCACTCTGATCGGGGACGACGGAAAGCCGTATCTGTTCTTTGCGGCACTGAAGTTCGGCCTGGAAAAGAGGGTCGTGGACGTGTTCGGGATGCATGCGCCGGTGGATCTGGAGACCGGCATATGCAACTATCCGTTCCACAGTGGAGAGACTTCGCTGGACAGGTTCTACACCGAGCACCCTGTGACACACAAGAACGTCATCGGCTTCAAGGTACCTTTCTGGGAGGAGGCCAGGGAGATGGCGCTCAAGGCGGCCATGGAGATACCTCAGGTGAGGTACGTAGGCTGGGACATGGCCATTACGCCGGACGGGCCGGCCATCATAGAGGGGAACAACTATTCTTCCTATGACTACATGCAGCTGCCGAAGCAGAGCGACAGCACCATCGGTGTGATACCTGACATCCTGAAGATCGTGCCGAGCTATAAGTACAAATAAAATCAGAAAATGACAACTGAGGCATGGCCCCGGAGCATCAGGACTCCACAGTGGCCGTGCCCTGTTCTTTGTTTTTGAGGGGCCTGAGATCACTGGAGGAATATGAAGAAAAATTCACTGCTTGAAGGAACGCTGGTGGCATACATCATAATCATCACCACCAAGGTGCTGGGAGCCGTATACGTCATCCCGTTCTACAAGATCATCGGCACGTCCGGAGGAGTGCTGTATTCATACGCATACAACGTCTACAACCTTTTCCTGAACCTGTCCACGAGCGGCATACCGACCGCCGTCAGCATTATAGTAGCGGAATACAGCGCTATGAAGCTGTACAACGACAAGGAAAAGACCATAAGGATCGCTTACAGGTTCATCGGTATCGTATCCACCATAGCGTTCATCCTTATGTTCGTATTCGCGGCAGAAATAGGAAAGTTCTTCGTGGGTGACATTGAGGGGGGCACGTCCATAGAGAGCATCAAGCTGGTGGTGAGGACCCTGTCGTTCTGCTTGCTGGTCATCCCGTACCTGAGCGTCACCAGAGGATATCTGCAGGGCAACAGATACGTGGCAAATTCCTCACTGAGCCAGCTGATCGAGCAGGTGGTGAGGGTGGCCATAGCCCTGGTGGGTGCGTATGTAGCACTGAACATCCTGAACACCTCGGTTCCGGTGGGCGTTGCAGTCGCCCTCACAGGAACTGTCCTCGGCGGAGCGGCGGCGCTTCTGTATCTGCAGGTAAAGATCCACCGCAACAGGGAGGAGATCAGCGAGGGATTCACGTCCATAGAGGATGCGACCGATTCCAGCAAGACCATCGTCAGGAAGATAATAACCTATGCCATCCCGGTGATCGTGGTGGCACTGGCTCAGAACATCTACGAGATGACTGACCTGAAGCTCCTGGTAAAGGGACTTTACATGGTCGGCTTCGGCGCGGAGAAGAGCGAGCTCCTCGGCAGCGTGGTCATCACATGGGCGCCGAAAATCACGGTCCTCCTGACCGCGCTGGCTCTCAGCCTGTGTTCCAGCATCGTGCCCTTCGTGGTTAACAGCTACGTCGATAAGGACTTCAAAGGGCTGAACAGGAATTTCAACACCGCCATCAACACCATCCTGCTGGTGGAGATACCTCTGGCCGCGGTGATAATCGCCTTCAACAAGGACGTCTACTACATCTTCTACGGGGAGAGCCCTTACGGCGGCCTGGTGACGGCGGTCATGGCCATAGTGTGCATATTCTTCAGCCTGCAGCTGGTGATAAACATGATGCTCCAGGGCATGAAGCGCTACAGGATCGTGTACGTGAACGAGTTCACGGGTATCATAGTGAACATATGCCTGGACATCCCGATCATCATCCTGCTGGATAAAATAGGTCTGCCTCCGTATATCGGATCCATGTTAGCCACGATAACCGGAGTATCCACATCTCTTACCATCGTGATGGTGTCTCTCAAGAGGGAGTTCCACTTCGACTACGGCCCTATAGTGCGTGCGCTCGTGGCCAGCATCGTCGGGACCATCGTGATCAGCCTTTTCATGGTGGGATATCAGTATCTGATACCGGAAGCGAACAGGTGGATCACCAAGGTGATCAGATTCGGCGTGGCAGGCGTCCTGGCATCTATCCTGTATTTCGCCCTTGCATATAAGTCAGGTGCCCTGGGGAGGTTCATGGGGCAGGAAAAACTGGACTCCATCATGAGAAGGCTCCACCTCAAGGGGTAGGCCGTCACTCAGGATTACACAAAATCAAATACAAAACATTTTATATTGCATTTCTTATCATTAAAACGTATAATTATGCACAATCCCCTGGCGACGGGGGGCAGTGCATCTTAGATCATAGAGCAGTTGAACTGGTCTGGAGGTCAGTGAAATGATAAAAGCAGGTATTATCGGAGCGACCGGGTACGCGGGAGCGGAGCTCGTGAGACTGCTGTCAGCTCACCCTGAGGCCGAGATCGCCTTTCTGGGATCAAGGAGCTTCGACGGGAAGAAATTCAGTTCCATCTTCCGGGATCTCACCGGTGTCGCTGATGAGAAATGCTCCAATATGTCACTCAAGGAAATGGCTCTGGGAGCAGACGTGGTATTCACCGCAACGCCCCAGGGCTTTTCGTCTTCAGAGATGGATGAGGAGATACTGGAAAACGCGAAGGTCATAGACCTGAGCGGAGACTTTCGTCTGAAGGATCCGGCGGTCTTTGAAAAGTGGTACGGCATCCCCCAGGGAGCGCCGCAGTTCCTGGATGAGGCGGTCTACGGGCTATGCGAGATCTGGCGGGATGAGATAAAGGCTCCGGGGGTCAGACTGGTGGCCAACCCGGGGTGCTTCACGACATGCTCGATCCTGACTGCGTGGCCGGCGGCAGCAGAAGGCCTCATAGACACGGACACCCTGGTGATCGACGGAAAATCAGGTGTTTCGGGAGCCGGAAGGGGAGCGAAAGTGCAGAACCTCTTCTGCGAGGTGAACGAGAGCGTGAAGGGCTACGGCCTTGGAAACCACAGGCACACACCTGAGATAGAGGAGCAGCTGAGCTGCGCAGCGGGAAAGCCTGTGACGGTCAGCTTCACCCCGTATCTCGTTCCCATGGAAATAGGCATACTCATCTCTGAGTACGCGTCCATGAGACCCGGGGTCACAGGAGATGACTTCGCGGCCGCCTATGAAAAATACTACGGAGGAGAGGAGTTCGTGAGGCTCCTCCCGGAGGGCGTCTCCCCGGAGACCAGGTGGGTGAAGGGGACCAACACCATAGAGATAGGATTCAAGACGGATCCGAGGACCGGAAGGGTCATACTCCTGGGGGCCATCGACAACCTGGTCAAGGGCGCCGCAGGACAGGCAGTACAGAACATGAATCTGCTCTTCGGGCTTCCGGAGGGCATGGGACTTCACAGATAAAAGAAAATGAGCAGAGAAGGGAGGCTCACAGCGATGGAGATCATAAAAGGAGGAGTGACTGCGGCTCAGGGATTTGAGGCTGCTGCCACATCTATAGGACTCAAGAAGACAGGAAAGGACGACATGGCTCTCATATACAGCGCCGCTCCGTGCAAGGTGGCTGGGACGTTTACCACCAATCTGGCAAAGGCCGCGCCGGTAAAGTGGGACCAGGCGATCGTCGAAAATGGAGGTGCCGTCCATGCCGTGGTGGTGAATTCGGGCATAGCCAACGCCTGCACCGGCGCGGAAGGAATGGGATACTGCAGCGACACTGCTCAGGAAGCGGCCAAGGTACTTGGTCTTAATCAGGAGGAGGTACTGCTGTGCTCCACAGGTGTCATCGGAAAGCAGCTCCCGATAAACAAGATCTGCATGGGAGTCCACGCCCTCGCCGACAAAAAGGCGTCCAGCCTGGGAGAGGGCTTCCTGGCTGCAAACGCCATAAGGACCACCGACACACATTCCAAGGAGATCGCCGTTACATTCCAGTGCGGAGGAAAAACCGTGACCATGGGAGGCATGGCAAAGGGCTCCGGAATGATCCATCCGAACATGTGCACCATGCTGGCCTTCATCACGACGGACTGCGCCATCAGCCAGGAGGCTCTGACCAGGGCCATGAAGGAAGACGTGGTAGACACCTATAACATGATCTCGGTGGACGGGGACACCTCCACGAACGACACAGCCCTTCTCCTGGCCAACGGCCAGGCCGGAAACCCCGAGATCCAGCCGGGCACCCCGGAGTACGAAGACTTTTCCAAGGCGCTGAACACCATAAACACCTTCCTGGCGAAACAGATCGCCGGAGACGGAGAGGGTGCCACCTGCCTTTTCGAGGTCAAATCCGAAGGCTGTTCATCAAAAGAACAGGCAAAGACCCTCGCCAAGTCCATCGCCTGCTCGAACCTGGTGAAGACGGCAATGGCCGGCCATGACGCAAACTGGGGCAGGATCATCTGCGCCATGGGTTACTCGGGCGCTCAGTTCGACCCGGAAAAGGTGGATCTGAGCTTCAGCAGCGAGAACGGCGACATCGAGATCGCGAAGGACGGAGTGGCGCTTGATTTCGACGAGGAAAAGGCAGCCAGCGTCCTGACGGCGCCAGTGATCACGTGCCTCGTGGACGTGAAGGAGGGAGATCAGGAAGCGACGGCCTGGGGCTGCGACCTGACCCACGATTACATCACCATCAACGGGGACTACAGGAGCTGATATGGACAGTGGGATGAAAAAATACCTGGAGAAGGCCCAGGTCCTCATCGAGGCCCTGCCCTATATCCAGCGATTTAACAGGAAGATAATAGTCGTGAAGTACGGCGGTTCGGCTATGATAGACCAGGAGCTGGAAAAGCAGGTGATACAGGACGTGACACTGCTGAAGCTGGTGGGGTTCAAGCCCATCATAGTCCACGGAGGCGGCAAGGAGATCAGCCGCTGGTCCAGCCGTGTGGGCCTGCAGTCCAATTTTATCAACGGCCTTAGAGTGACAGATGAACCCACACTCGAGGTGGCGGAGATGGCCCTGAGCAAGGTGAACAAGAACCTCGTCCGAATGGTGGAGTCCCTCGGCGTCCGCGCCATCGGGATAAGCGGCAAGGACGGAGGCCTCCTGAGAGTAGACAAGGATCGCCCTGGCGGAAGGGACATCGGCTACGTCGGAGAGATCAAGAGCGTGGACGTGGGGGTCCTGCTGGACCTTCTGGAAAAGGACTTTCTTCCTATAGTCGCGCCTCTCGGCCTTGACGACAATTACCACACCTACAACATCAACGGGGACGAGGCGGCCAGCGCTATCGCAAAGGCGCTCCACGCCGAGAAGCTGGCGTTCCTGTCAGACACCGATGGCGTCTATACGGATCCGGATGATCCGGAGTCCGTGATATCCGAGATCACCATCAGCGAGGGTATGGAGATGCTGGAAGACGGCACGATAACCGGAGGCATGAGGCCAAAGATGCTGAACTGCATAGATGCCGTGAAGGGGGGCGTCGGAAGGGTACACATCATGAACGGCCGGATACCGCACTGCCTGCTCCTGGAGATCTTCACGGACAAGGGCATCGGCACTGCGGTGATCGACGACGATGCCGAAAGGTATTTCCGGGCGGCGGGCCCGGGAAGGGAGAAAAGCCATGGAACAACAGAAGACAGATGACAGATACATGAAGGCGACCCGTGCAAACCTGGTGCACACCTATGATCAGTTCCCCGTGGTGATCGACCACGGAGACGGGGCCTACCTCTACGACGATCACGGGAAAAAATACCTGGACTTCACCGCCGGATATGCGGTCAACTCCTTGGGGTATGACGTTCCGGAGCTGAACAGGGCCCTGGAAAAGCAAATCCGCAAACTCTGGCACGTGTCCAACCTCTACTACAACGAGGTCTGCGGCAAGGCGGCGGGGGCGCTCCTGGAGGTGTCCGGGATGGACAGGATCTTCTTCGCGAACAGCGGGGGAGAGGCGGTGGAAGGAGCTCTGAAGACGGCCAGGAGATACGGCCATTCAAAGGGCAAGTACAAGATCATCGCCATGGAAAACTCCTTCCACGGAAGGAGCATGGGTGCCCTTTCGGTCACGTGGAACCAGCACTACAGAGAGCCTTTTGAGCCTCTCGTGCCGGGGATAAGCTTCGCAAAGTTCAACGACCTGGACAGCGTGGATGCGCTCTTCGATGACGAGACCTGCGCCGTGATCCTGGAACCGATACAGGGCGAGGGCGGTATCAACGTGGCCAAAAAGGGATTCATGGAGGGCCTTCGCAGGATGTGCGACGAGCACGACGCCCTCCTGATCGCCGACGAGGTACAGTGCGGCATGGGCCGCAGCGGGCGGAATTTCGCCTGGCAGATGCTTGGAGTAAAACCGGACATCATGACCATGGCCAAGGCCATAGGCAGCGGCTTCCCGGTCGGGGCGTTTGCCATGACGGAAAGGGTGGCGGAAAACTCCCTCGCTCCAGGGGATCACGGCACCACCTTCGGCGGGAATCCCCTGGCCTGCACTGCCGTCCTTGAGACGGTAAAACTTTTCCGGGAAAAGAACATCCCCGCCCATGTCGCCGAGGTCGGCGCCTATCTCCAGGCGAGGCTGGACGAGCTGGTGAGGACGAGGGTCGAGGTGACGGCAAGAAAGGGCGTTGGGCTTATCCAGGGTATACAGGTGAACGTGCCGGTGGCGGACGTGGTGAACAGGGCTCTGGAAAAGGGGCTTCTGATCATCGGGGCCGGCAGCGATGTCATCAGGTTCGTGCCGCCGCTGGTGATCGGGCGGGAGCACGTGGACGAGATGATGAGCATACTGGAAAGCTCACTGTAAAAACACATTTGTTATGATATGTTCTGTTGCGGTGGAAAAACATTTGTTATATACTCACTTCCAGTTTTGATATACGAAAGCGGGTATGTAAATAATGAATAAAGTCAAATCGATATTAAAGAGATTCGCCACCGGATTTCTGATTGGCTTCGCCATCATCGGGGCATTCACGCTCTTCGGCGTCCTGACCGAGGGACCGACCACCCAGGGGTTCATCAACACCCTGAGAAACGGCACTCTCGGAGGAATAGCCTATGCGCTCCTGGCGCTGGTGATAGATCCTTTTGGCGGGAGGTCCTCGCAGAAAAAGAATGAGGAGGACGTCCAGAGGTCCGAGATGAGCTACGTGGACGGAGACCAGTACGACGGCTTCGGAGATCAGGAGACGGTAGACGTCACCGACGTGGACGTGGAAAAGTATAACGAATAGCATTAATAAATTCCGGGAGACGATCATACCCGGATTTTTTTATGCCCGAATGTATTGCAGGTGACCAGGATTTTCGCTCAAAGCATTGATATTTGAATATCTCTGTTGTATAATCCCTTGTATATATTTGGAATACCCTGCGTGGATCATATCTTCATCCGCAGGTGTCAGTAATTTGATGCAGCAGTGTCATGGACGGCAGAGCACGGGAATTTCATAGGTTCTGCCTGTTTGACGCGATATGGGTACGGTGCTCGGGCACTGTACATTCAGGAGGTAACATGGTGTTCTGTAAGAATTGTGGCAACAAGCTGTCTGAAGGCGCTAGGTTCTGCAGCGTATGCGGTGCCAGAGTAGAGCCGGAAACAGAGCCGACAAACAAGAACAACGCAGTCAGGAGAACGGAGACAGCTGCCGGATATGGAAAACCTGGTGATCGTCCTGCAATGACGGATTCTGAGTGGAAGGATGACAGGCGCCAGCGCAGAGCTGGAAGCTCAAGCGGTATGACTTTCGACTGGAGCTCTGTTATAGATGACACTCACCGTAAGGCTACGCCTGATATCAGATCCCCTTGGGAGTCCACGGGTCTGGACGACGACTCCACTCCTGCGGGAAGCTTTGAGAAGAGAAACAGCCAGGAGGAGAGGATCCCTTCCATGTGGGAGAGCCCTGTGGAAGACAGAGTGGCCAGAGATTCCGCGGCTTCATCCGGCGGAAGAGAGCGGACGCTTACATATATAGATATTCTCAAGCAGGAGAAGGGCCTGAAGGACGCGAAGAGCGGTTCCTTCAACTGGGATGACGAGGCTCCTGCTTCTTCGGGTGGAAAGGAAAGTCTCCTGAAGAACTCCGAGATGGAGAAGACTCAGGGTTACGATGACCTTTCCAGCGACATAACCGCAAGGCTTTCAGGCGGAAAAAAGGAAGAGCGTAAGGAGACCAGGAAAGAGTCAGGAAGAGAAAACGCAGGATCTGCTGACAGCGGATACAGCGAGAGAAGGATCCCTGACTTCGAGGAGCAGCTCGAGTACATAAGGGCCAGAAGAAAGGCCAGAACAGAGGCTCCGGAGCCGCCGAGATCTTTCGTAGAGAGCGCCGAGGACGAGGAAAAGGCGATCGAGAGAGCCGGAAAGGCAGCAGAGGAGAGAAAAAGGGCTGCAAGAGCTGCGGCAGCTGCCCCGGCAGTGAAGACAGCTCCTGCGTCCAGCGAGGACGACGAGATAAACAGCGAGCTTGCTGACATCCTTGGAGGAGACACCGAATTCATGGATGAGGATGCAGCTCCGGCTCATGTATCAGCCGCTTCAAGGGCCGTTGATCAGAGCGGGGACAGCGAGTTCGATCTGGACAGAGATATAGAACTCAACGACGAGGAACCGGAGGAAAAGCCTGCGGCAGCCGAGGAGACTCAGGAAGAGAGCTATGAGGACTTCGAGACGGACTACCTCGATCTGAAGCCGAGGGCCGGCAGAGCTGCAAGAAACAGCGAGGCTCAGGCAATGAGAGACCTCGAGGATTCCACGGAAGACAAAGAGCTGGAGTCCGAGCTCGAGGCGCTGGCGCCAGACTTTGCTGGAGACGATGACGAAAGTCACGACACGAATATAGACGAGTATCTGACTCCGGAGGAGGATCAGGAGCCGTCTGCTGTGAAGGATGCCGTGAAGGCAGAGGCTAAGACAGAAGTCCCTGAGAAGACGGCAGCTCAGAAGACCGCCGAGGATCTCGAGGCGGAGATCCAGGCACTCAGCAGGAAGCTGGCCAGTCTCACCGGCACGGATGTCAATGAGCCGGAGGAGAAGGCCGCACCAGTCGAAAAACCTGCAGTGGAGGAGTCTGCTCCACAGAAGGCTGAGGCCCCTGCTCAGGAGGCCGCACCTTCTGTGGCACAGGAAGAGCCTGGTGAAGACCTGAAATTCGGAAGCTATGACGACTACGCCGAGGATATCCAGGATATCCCTGAGGAGAAGATAGAAGAAAAAGCAGTAGAGAAGACGGAGGAGAAGCCTGTCGCAGATGAGACTCCAGTTCAGGAGACCGCATCTGCCGAGGCGGAGGATGATCTCAAACCTCTCGACTCCGACATGGACATCGACAAGGAGCTCGCAGCGCTCGGGTTCGACCTGGACAGCCAGCCGGAAGAGCAGGCTGCTCCGGAGGATACAGGTTCGGCGGATGACCTGGTTTTTACTGAGGAGACCACTGACACCAGCGTGCTCCCTGCCCAGGATGGCGAGCCTTCGGACAGCACCATGAGCATAGACGAGCTGGAGAACGACATCTTCGGCACGGACGAAGATGCTTCTGACCTGGAGGCCACCAGAAAGATCGAGAAATTCTACACTCTCTACAGGAAGAACGAGGAGTTCCAGAAGCTACTGGACGAGGAATACCAGAAGCTGAAGGAAGGAAGCGCTGATTACTCCCTTATGGACGAGCCTGTGGAGGAGACTGATACAGCTGACATGTACGGAACTGGAGCGACCATCGCCATGGAGGTGGCGGAGGTCAACAAGGCTCTCGAGGAGGCGAACGCCCAGCAGGCCGGTCAGCAGGCTCAGGCTGCATCGCCTGCGGCGACCGTTCAGTCGTCAGCATCGACACCTTCTGTGTCTGTACCTGAACAGCCTGCGACGGCTGCGACACCTGCAGCGACCGCAGCTCCACTGAGACCTGAAGAGGACGATGAGGAAGAGGAGATGGGAAAGGGCGGAAGAGTCCTGACCGTCATCGCCATCATCGTGGCTGTCCTTCTGGTGATCCTGCTCGTGGTCATCATGATCCTGAACTTCGCGCCTAACAGCGGAGCGGCTTCAGCACTGAACAACGTGATCGCCAACTTCACCCAGCTCATCGGGGCCGGGCAGAGCAATTAGCCAGATGGCGGGAACATCATAC
>ERZ1035014.1012-NODE-1012-length-10804-cov-6.175086_pt1 | contig 10804 bp, 10 predicted proteins | sample MGYA00520620_ERZ1035014 | MGnify/ENA primary metagenome ERZ1035014 (study PRJEB33766, sample SAMN09781744) | gut metagenome | biome: gut microbiome | host: Homo sapiens | place: Madagascar | study: EMG produced TPA metagenomics assembly of the PRJNA485056 data...
CTGTAGAACTGTTTTATTTTTCTTTTCACTTCTTTGCAGAACAAATACTTCTGCAGGCAGTGTCTTTCCATCTTCCAGCTCTATACCTTTTTCTAACAGAGCACACATGCCATCTGTCAATACACCCTTAACAGCGACTTCATATGTCTTACGGATATGATTTCTTGGATGCATCAAGCCATTGGCAAATTCACCATCATTTGTTAAAAGAAGCAATCCTGTTGTTTCATAATCCAATCGACCAACAGGAAAGATTCTTTCCTTGCAGTCAATGATATCTACAACGGTATCTCTTTCTTTATCATCGGAAACAGAACAAATCGTTCTTTTTGGCTTATTTAAAAGAAAATATACTTTTTCTTCCTTGTTGATTTCATGACCATCAACTTCAATTCTATCCTGGGTAGATACTTTGACACCCATTTCTTTCACTGTCTGACCGTTGATTTTCACACGACCCTGCTGGATCATTTCTTCTGCTTTTCTTCTAGAAGCAATGCCGCTTGCGGCAATGACTTTTTGTAATCTTTCCATGTACCCTCCTAATGGTGATTTCTTGTATTTCCCCAGAAGCCACTTCCCGCATGTGAATAGTCATTCATCAATACAACTGGAATTCTTCTGAATTTATCATTTTTTTCGCTTAATATCTGACACGCAGACAATCTTTTGTTTCCATCAATACATTCATAGTATCCTTCACGTACATTGACCTGTACTGCAATCGCTACGCCTCTTTTTTCTATGGACTCTAGTAAATGTCCTGGATCTGTATATGTATAGTGGATATCTTTGATATCAACGATTGTATTAATCATGTATTTCCTTCTTTCTTACACCGATAACGATGCAGCCATGCAATATTGTATACGTATGCAGGAAATTTGCAAAATTTTCTTGATGATTTCTTCTGCGATAGACTGCATTATAGAAATGTGCATCAGTATCATTGATCTTTTCAAACATCGCATAATGAGCGCCTCTTGCATGCGAGTACGCAAGGATTCCTGAAGAGCATGATTGAAACGCATGCATTGCAGCAGAAAATCCTGGAAGAGAAACAAAAATATCCAAACCTTTCTGTTTGAGATAGACAACAAGCCATAACATTTCCTGCCCAGACACTTTTCCTAGTAAATTATGCTTTTCTAAGTCGTGTATGACTTCATGCATTGGCGTATATCTCATGTTTAGCTTTAACAGGTTATATGCTGCAATCCATCCACACCCTTTTCTTTGCGTATCAAACCATCCAAATGGAATGGATTGCATACTGCCTTGATCAATGATATATCCTTCTTCATCAAATACATGATCATCCAGTAAATATCGATATGTCTCTATGATATGCTGGAAGGCTTTTCCCTTTGCATAATACCCAGCAGCATTCATTAATTTACGTAAAGAAGCATCACACGCTACAACGATCTTTTCTGGATGAAATTTCTTGATACACCATTCAGTCATAAAGCAAAGATCATGAAATGTATCTTCGCAGTTTCCAGCCCCTTCAATTTCAATCGATACAATATCATGGTCATATGTATACGACATGATAAAAGCATCCTCAGGTGTATGCATGAGTTTCATACGATGCATATGATCCGCATCGCTTTTTAACAGCACAATCTTTACCATGGTGCCTTCCTGTACTGCATTGCCTGTTTCAATACTTCAGCATCATTGTCATATGTAATACAGCCCAATGCTTCGATTGGCTTCATCCAGTACATATGACTCAATTCATCCTTTTCCATATGTTCTTTGCCGCCACTCACATACGCAATAAAATAAGTATTTTCTTTTTCATTGCCATTGGAAAGCATATAATGAGTCTTCTGTGAAAACTTTGTATCCAGTTTTACTACAAGTCCTGTTTCTTCCTTGATTTCTCTAAGAGCAGTTTCTGCTTCTGTTTCATTTGATTCGATATGACCTTTGACAAAGCAATAGTGACCAGCAAGCTGACGAATGATCAGTACTTTAGCATCTTTCTTACGGCTTTCAAAAATGACAGCACCACATGATTTTTCGATAGTATTTTTTGGCATACGCATATTATAGCACAAGAAAAAAAGACTCGTACATGCGTACGGGTCTTAGTCAATTGCACGAATACGGATCTTCCAGTTTGTACCAGTACCTACATTATAGGCACGTGCGAAGGAACCCTGGTTGATTGCGATACCAACACGATATACAGAGTTAATATACAGCAAAGGAGAACCAACAGGAACTTCCGCAAAGGAATGCTGGTAGACGACCTGGTTCTGGTATACGAGCATATTTTCATGGAAAATAGATACTTCATAACGCTTGCCAAATTCAGGATTCAGCTGATAGAAATCATCTCTAGAAATAGATGTCCATAAAGAACCAAAGCGTACATCAAGAATGTCTACACATCCCTTCACACTCTTTTCTTCAGCGTTATATTCTGTTTCAACAACATCCAGCTCAACAATATCAGATAGTGGCAGTTCTTTTCCAACTTCTTCATATGTGATGACTCCAGCTGCAAGTCTAGCACCGGTATATGCATATACATCACGGCCATGGAATGTATAAGATAATTCTGTATTCTTTCTACGGTTGATGCTTTCTTCGATTTCTCTGAGTTCGACGATACCTAAGTACTTGTTTAAGTGTGTTAATGTACCGTTATCTGGTGTAACGATATAGTGACCTGTCTTTGTTTTCGCAACAACTGATTTACGATTTGTACCTACACCTGGGTCTACAACAGATACAAATACAGTGCCTACTGGCCAGTAGTTGACTGTCTGGAATAAACGATAGCTGCCTTCGAAGATGTTATATGGTGTGATGTCATGTGTTAAATGATAAAGCTTTAATTCAGGATCTACCTGCAAGGCAACACCTTCCATTGCGCTGACAGCACCATCAACAAGACCGAAATCTGACTGAAATACTAATGTTTTATTCATTTGTCTGCCTCACTTTGAAAATACAACTTTATAGTCAGCACCATGATCTACATGGTAATTGTTTTTGAAGCTGTTCTGGTTCATAGCGAAAGAAATCTTGTTGACTTCGTTATTGTAAAGAAGTGCCTTGCCCTTTTCACTGTCACCGAAAGACTTGTAGTAAGTGATGTCTTCATCAAATAGAACTTCACCATTCTTTGAAATACATGCATGAATTGTATCGCCATGATGAATATCGAGTTTTTCGAAGTAATCCATATGAATGTTTGTCCATAGGTTGCCAAAGTTAGGGTCATCAATTTCCATGAAGCCTGTGACTGTATTGCCTTCTACAACTGGTTCAGGAAGATCAAACATCTGGATATCTTCTACTGGATAGCTTGGTCCTACCTGTTCATATGTAATCACACCAGAAGCAAGTCTAGCTGCTGTATAGCCAAATACGTCTCTGCCGCCGAAGATAGCAACACGGTCATTGTCCTTGCCCTTTAAACGGTTAATGGATTCATCGATTTCTCTGACTTCTTCAATACCGCTTGTAAGCGCAATATGTGTTAATGCACCATTATCTGGAGTGACTACATAGTAGCCATCCTTTGTTTTTGCAACACATGCTTTTCTAGATGTGCCGACACCTGGATCTACAACAGATACAAAGATTGTTCCCTTTGGCCAGAAACGCATATACTGCATTAATCTGTAGGAAGCAGAATATGTATCGTACTGCGGAATCTGATGTGTTGCATCAATAATTTCAAGTGTACGGTCTACAGATTTTACAACACCATACATAGATGCAACAGCACCTTCTGCATATGTAAAGTCTGTCTGGAAAACTAACATTGGTTTAGAATAATCAATCATTTAAATAACCTTCTTTCTTTTAAAATGGATAATAAAACATTGTTTTTGTGACATAGAAACGCATCACCATGCTTAATACAAGCACTGCGAAGCTCATAAGGCATACGCAGTAGTCACTTGCCTGTAATTTACGATAAGAATACCAGCTTCTTTTCTTCAGCTTGCCATAGCCTCTTAAACTCATTGCATTAGAGATGACTTCAACACGATCTAATGTAGAGAAAATAAGTGGAATGACCATTTTGACTGTCATGACAAATCTCTTGGAGAATTTTTCTTTTTTACTCAATTCAATACCACGTGCCTGCTGGGCTAAAGAGATATTTGTATAGTCACGAATAATGTCCGGGAAGTAACGCAGCGTCAAGGAAAGTGTTGTACATACTTTGTATGGAACACCAATATGGTTTAAAGAGGATGCAAATTCACTTGGATTTGTTGTGAAGATAAAGATCAAACCAAGAGGAATCATAGAAAAGTATTTTAATGTTTTAACTGTGAGATAGAACATTGTTTCTTTTGTGACAATGAAGTAGGAATTGAACTGAAATAGAATCGTTCGTGTTCCATAGACTTCACTTCCAAAGTCTGGCTCTAGAACATATGTGAGTACAATATTCATGACTAAGAAGAATAGTACATAAAGCAGTACGATCTTGATTTGCTTCAATTGTATTTTTGCAACTTTAAAAGCAATCATAGAAATGACAAGTGTCAATAACATAATGCGGTAGTCATATGTCAACATGACCGCAAAGGATAGAAACAGGAAACTGATCAGTTTTGTCAAACCAGATAAACGATGAATAAAGGTATCTAGCTGTGAATAGGAAAACATTTTAATTTTCATATCTGATGTCCCCTTTCATGTTGGATAAATGTATCAATAAATGCGATACGATCTTCAATGCCTGCTTTTGAAGCAAGTGTTGATAAACTTGTCTTTTTAAGATTTGCACGTTCAATAAGTGCTTCATTGCCAAGAACTTCACTAGGCGTAGCATCAGCAATCTTCTTACCGCCTGTTAATACAACACTTCTCGTTGTATATTCCAGCATCAAGTGCATATCATGTGTGATCATAACGATCGCGATACCCATTTCATTCAGGTTCTTCAAGAATTCCATGATTTCTGAATATCTGCGATAGTCTTGTCCAGCAGTTGGTTCATCAAGAATGATCATCTTTGGTTCTAATGCAAGAATGGAAGCAATTGTCACACGCTTTTTCTGACCATAGCTGAGTGCAGATATTGGCCAGTTTCTAAATGGATACAGACCACAGATCTTTAATGTATTTTCAACTTTTTCTTTGATTTTCTCTTCACTGACGCCACGGTTTCTAAGACCCATTGCAACTTCATCAAAAATCATTGTATTACAGATCATCTGGTTTGGATTCTGTAATACAAAGCCAATACGATCTGCTCTTTCTTTGACGGACAGATCGTTCATATCTGTATTTTCAAATTTCAATGTACCAGCATCTGCTTTTTCAAAGGCACAGATGCATTTACAAAGTGTAGATTTACCAGCACCATTCTTGCCAACAACAGAAATCATTTCCCCCTGGTGAACATCTAGAGAGACGTGATCCAGGATTGGCTTGATGCCATCATAAGAGAAGCATAGATCTTTGATTGTCAGTAATGGCGCAGATTCTATTTTCTTTACATCTGTTTTATTTGTGTTGTACCAGTGAACGAGTTTATCTTTTTGATCCTGCAAATCATAATCAGTATCATCTGCAAGATTTTTTACTTTGCTTAGATCTACATCAGCATACTTCATTGCCTGCACATACAATGGAAGACGAATTCCATTATCTTCCAGCAATGTTGTCGCAAATAATTCTTCTGGCTTGCAGTCAGCAAGAATTTCACCATTGTTAACAAGTACAATACGATCCACAGGACGATGCAGTACATCTTCTAATCGATGTTCGATAATAATAATTGTTTTCTTCTGTGTCTTATTGATTTCATCAATCAATTCAATCACAAGCTTTCCAGTTGCAGGATCTAGATTAGCAAGCGGTTCATCAAACAATAAGATTGGTGCTTCATCAACCATAACACCAGCCATACAGACATCCTGCTTCTGCCCTCCGGATAGTTCGAGTGGCGACTGTTCGAGAAACTCACCCATACCAACAAGATTTGCCACCTTTTTAACGATTTCATGCATCTTGTCTGTATCAACGGCATTGTTTTCTAAAGAAAAAGCAATATCTTCACCGACATTGAGTCCAACAAATTGAGAGTCTGCATCCTGCATGACTGTACCAACAAGCTTGCTGGAGGAAAAGATATCGAGTTTTTCACTATCATTTTCTTCAATGAACAGCTTGCCTTCTTTTTTTCCAGGATAGGCAAATGGAATCAGTCCATTAATACAATGACCAAGTGTAGATTTTCCACTGCCGCTTGGACCAACAATCAATACCTTTTCACCTTCTTTGATTTCAAGATTGATATGATGCAGTGTTGGCTTTTTTTGTGATTTGTATTGAAAAGAAAAATCTTTAAATTCAATCATTGTTTTCATTTAAAAAGTCCTCAAAAAATATAAAAAACCTGCTGATTAATAGCAGGTTCCTGTTCGTATTATTCTTGATCCAAAGAACCAGTCTTAGTACGTGTTTTAGAATATGCTGCAGCTAAAAGCAAGCATACAACGATAGAAGAAATTCCATCCGCAATGAAGCTCATCAATCCCTGTAGGAATACTTTCTTTACAGGTTCAGCATAGATAACGATATCTAAGCATGGAGCTACAAGTACCCATGCAATGGCATTTCCAATCACGTTGATAACAATAATTGTCAAGATCGTCTTTTTGTTGAATTCACCTTCATCAAGCTTTGTGTAGAAATATGCAAAACCAGCAACAAGTCCGGATACTGCAGATGCTACGACCCAGCTCCACCATGGTGAACCGTAGAAGATAAAGTCGTTGAGTGTATGACCAATTGCAGCAATCAAGCATGAAGCAACTGGACCAAACAAACATCCAAAGAATGCAGAGACACCATAAGCCAACTGGAAGTTTGTTTCTGGAATTGGACTAGGAATCTTTACGTAAGCGAATAGGACAAAGAATAGAGCAGCACCTAATGCTGTAGCTACCATTGTCTTTGTTGAAAATAAACTTTTCTTTTCCATATTTAATCCCCTTCTTAATGTCAATAAGTATAGTACATAAAACGCTTTCTAGCTACCAAAGTTTTTTTAAAATATCGTGAAAGCCATTACATTTTTGATGTATTCATCAAAAAAATAATTTTTTTAGAAAAACAGCAAAAAAAATCTTACACAATGAGCAGGATTTTGAAATTCAGTTAGATTAGTGCATTCTGTTTCTGATTATCGTTCCAGCAACAGCAACTGCAGCAATCACACCAATTGCATAGAATGTAACGATTGCTGTATCACTCGTATCAGATGATTTGCTTGTCGGTTTGTCTTCTTCTATTTCAAACATAAAATTCTCTTTTACAATGGCACTGTTGTAGATACCTTCCTAATACTAATCTATTTTTTCTGTGCGGTTCATTACTGTCACAAACGGAATTCCACCAGTTTTCATAAACTCTGCAAAAACCTCTTCTTTCGCCATATAATCGTGAAAAGAAAACAACCGCATCTTGAATTCTTTGCACCTTCCTGACAAAAGCATTGCAAGTTCACTTGATAGCATATATACAGGAATCTGTGATATAAACATTAACATAGTTTCTGTTATAAAGGCTTTCAAACATTTTCAAATAATGGAAGTTTATGAACTTTATCCAAAAAGATATATGTCATCTTATCTGTACACAAACGTTCTTTATGATAATTGTTCAGTTTCATACAATCTTTTAATAGTTCAAAATCCAGATTTTCAAAATTAATAGAAATAATTTGTTATGGCATGACGATATTTGCTAAGAATCTCTGCTGATACTGCTTCAAAAGCACAGATTTTTCAAAGTGCAGGATTCAGCTCACAACTTAGATCTGTTGCTCATCTTTCCATGTTCAAAACTGGTCAAAATATTCTTTGTAATCAACCATATCTTCAGTTATCCTTTTTCCCCGCGATAGCATCATATAACTAGAGAAGCAAATTAGTTTCCCATTTCGGAAAGTTTTATGTCGATTAACATAATATATTCCGACTTTGGTAATATATCATTCCACGAGTCACAGCATATTTTTGAAGCGTGTAACTTTTGGGTGTAGTTGTGTGTTAGAATTAGCTTCCTTTCAAGATTTTCTGAAATCATTCTGTAAAAACTTCATCACTATAAGAGTTGAAAGAAAAATTCATTCACATTTACTTGATCAAAGAAAAAATACCTACACTTTATTTGTGTAAGTATTTTTCATAGTTATAATGTTTTACTTTGTATTATGAATACGATTTTTAAATGCGAATCCAGCAACAGCAACTGCAGCAATCACACCAACAATATAAATTACAGGATTTGACTGATCGCTTGTATCTGCAGACTTATTATTTTTGCTTTCAGCCTTCTTCAAATCTGTCCACTGTGCATAGACTGTCATATCCTTTTCAGCAATCAATGAAGTAATCTTTGTGCCGTTCTTAGCCTCTGTAAACCAGCCTTCAAATTTAAATCCATCGCATGCTGGATCTTGTGGGAATGTAACTTCACTGCCTTCTTCTGCTTTAACAGTAGTTACGTTACCTTTTTGATCATTAAATGTGATTGTAAAGATGTTCTTTACAGGTTCACTTGGTTCTGTTGGTTCTTCCTTAAGCTTCCATAGCTGTGTTCCATAGAATGGGTTTGCTGTACCAATAGCCATCCAGTCATCACTCTGCGCGAATACTCTTAAGCCATGATTGTATGGATCTCCAAAACCGTTCTGTGTAACTGTTGTGAAGTCAACACCATTACCAGTTGCATACATATCAAATCCTCGGATAGAAGTAGATAATGTCTGTAGAATTGTCTTGAAAGCTAATAAGTTATCTCTTTCTGTAACCTGTAGTAATGTTTCTACAAGATCAAGAATCTTCTTCTGCTGATCTTCTGGTAAATTCTTAATAAGTTCTTTTACGAAATCAAGAATTTGTTCATAGTCATTAATGAACTGTTCATTGCCAGTTTTATCTAACTGATCACCTAATTCTGTTAAGCCAAACATTGTATCAACTAAATCGGATGCTGTTTCTCCTTCAACTGTGTTGAGGTCTTCTGGATTTTCATTAATAAATGCTTCTAAATCAGCTGTCTGTTCATCTGTAAGTTCAATCATGTCATTGAGATCTCTATCATCATCAATAGAAGCCTCACTATAACGTAGAGCTGCATTTCTTCTAGCTTCTGTTAATACATCTTCCTCTACTGTTTCCTCTTCATTTTCTTCTAAAGAAACTGGATCTGGTGTTGGGTTAGAATTCTTCTTGAGTAAGAGTTCAACCAATACCTTGATATAGTTTAACTGTTCTTCCCATTCTTCTGGTGTCTTGTTTAGTAAGTCACCGTTTGTTAACTGACCAATTGGTTCAAGCAGGCTGCTGGAGTCAAACATACCAAAGTATGCATTACCCTTATATTCTGTAGACTGCCAGAAGTATGCATTTTCATGCTGACCAAATCCTGAAGCCTGACCAGATAAACTGCCATTAGTGAACATTTCTGTAGCATCACCAACAACAAGTTCAATATTTTCATCCTTGTCCATACGGTAAAGGTTAACGGACTGTTCAAGGTTCTTAGCTAAGAATTCGACGTTCTTCTTGAATAATACCTCTTCTAATGCAATTTCAATATCTTGATACTCACCGATGTATAGATATCCATCGTAAACGAGCATATTACATGCACCTGCTCTTGTTCTTTCAGGATCAATACCGAATGTGTACTTTGCACCATCATTCAAATCCCCAACAACTGGTGTCCATGTCCAGAAACCATTTTCTTCATGTCCCTTAACAATTGCAAATGATTGCATTGTATGTTCATCTGGCATATTTTCAGGTGTACCTGTACATAGAGCTACATACAAGTCATTGTTGAATACACAAATTTCCCAGATAGAGCCACCGAAGATACTATCAGAGAAACGGTATGCTGGATAATTGAATAAATCAGCCTTTGTAGCAATTTTTGTAAATTTACCACTGCTTGGATCAGAAGAAATCATGATGTATGGTCCTTCTAAACCAACACAGCTGATAACAAGCTGATCGTTATAGACTGCCATACCACGGATACCAGTACTGATCTTCTGCTGAGCAGCAGCATATGCATCCTTAGGTTCAATACCTCTATATACAAGTTTTACTTCATCTGTTTCTGGATCTACTTCATAGATACTTGGAAGACCTCTTTGTCCATTTGTATGAACACTTCCACAGAAATATAATTTATTTCTGAACTTGATTGCATTTCTGAATAATGGAGCTAATCCATTCATTGAGTCTGCCATCAATAGTTTTGTTTCACCTGTTTTTACATTAACTTTTACAAGAACACCATTGGAATCTTTTCCATCTTCCTGACCATAGAAGAATGTTCCACAGAATAATGCATCGAGTGTTGCCTTCATTGTTTCCTTGTCAAATGAATCACCTAATGCAGAATCCATATATTTTAATGTATTACCCATAGCAGCATAGTTTGTACCTACATACATGTAATCTCCATAGCTTACAGCTGCCCATGAATAACTTTGACCACGGTCACCTTGACCTTGATCATTTGCGCTGACTGCGCCATTTCCAACATAGTCAACAATTCCATCTGCAGTGGAAACTGGTTTATTCGGATGAGAAATCTTTTCAAATGTGTAGTCACCATTTGTATATGTGACTGGAGTTTGTTCATTCTCAGCAAAAATACCAATACCACTTGTTAAACACATGCAAATTGATGCAAGTGATAGTAATGCTCTTTTACATTGTTTTTTCATTACCCATAACTCCTCCCATATCGAGAATATTAACATAGAAAAAAATAAGACACAATAGTAAAT
>ERZ1035014.1013-NODE-1013-length-10801-cov-2.987623_pt1 | contig 10801 bp, 7 predicted proteins | sample MGYA00520620_ERZ1035014 | MGnify/ENA primary metagenome ERZ1035014 (study PRJEB33766, sample SAMN09781744) | gut metagenome | biome: gut microbiome | host: Homo sapiens | place: Madagascar | study: EMG produced TPA metagenomics assembly of the PRJNA485056 data...
ATCATGGCGGCCTTCTTTGCGATGACGTCAGGATTGCCCTCGACGAAAGAGCGCAGCTTCTTCTGGGCGCGCTTCTTGTCGAACATCGGATCGTCCTCGACCTTCTTGGCGATCTTGTACCAGCTGTCGATGGTCGTGTAGTTCTTCAGCACGTCAAGGATGAAGCCTTCCTGAATCGCCTGTTTCATCGTGTACACGTGGAACGGCCTGTGCTTGATGACGCCGTCTTCCTCATACGGTGTACCGAAAACCTCCTCGGTCTTGTTCTTCGGCGTGGCGGTGAATGCAAAATAGCTTGCGGTCTTGACGAGCTTCCGACCCTCGACGATGGCGTTGATCTTGTCCTCGTTATCCATTTCGTTGTCGGTAGCCATGCCGGAAAGTGCCAGGTTCATGTTCGCGGAGTTGCGACCGCTCTGGCCGGAATGCGCCTCGTCGATGAGTATGGCGAAATGATTGCTGATGTGCTCCTGTCCGATTTCCTGTGAGATGTATGGGAACTTTTCAACCGTGGTTATGATGATGCGCTTGCCATCCTGGATGGCCTTTTTCAGATCCCCGGAATGCTGAGCCCATACTACGGTATTCTTCACCTGCATGAACTGCTTGATGGTATCGCGGATCTGCTTGTCGAGGATCCTGCGGTCAGTCACCACTATAACGGAATCGATCATCGGATGCCCATCTTGCTCAAGTCCAATCAGCTGATGCGCAAGCCATGCGATGGAGTTCGACTTTCCGGAACCAGCGCTGTGCTGGATAAGGTATCTCTTGCCGACGCCATTTTTCTTCACGTCAGCAAGAAGCTTTTCCACACAGTCGAGCTGATGATAGCGTGGCCAGATCTGTTTCACGGTTTTCTTCTTCGTGTCAGGATCTTCATCAACGACGACCTGAGCGTAGTTCTCGATAATGCGGGAGAGCTTCCACTTTGTCAGAATGTCCTTCCACAGGTAGTCTGTCATGATGCCGTCCGGGTTTGGAGGATTGCCTGCGCCGTCGTTATAGCCCTTGTTGAACGGCAGGAACCAGCTGTCCTTTCCGGCGAGCTTCGTGCAGAACATGATGCTCTGATCGTCCACCGCGAAATGCACCATGCACCGCTTGAACGAGAACAACGTGTCGCGCGGACTGCGATCTTCCTTGTACTGCTCTACTGCGTCCGCCGTCGTCTGCCCGGTGAAGTGGTTCTTGAGCTCTATCGTGATGACCGGCAGACCATTTATGAAAATACAGAGATCCAGAGCGAGCTTCGAAGCATCGGAGGAATATCTGAGCTGCCTTGTCACGCTAAAAATGTTCTTCTCGAACATCTCCCTGGACTTTTCGTTTCCCTCGGTCGGCGTGAAGTAGAACATGATAAGGTCAGCCGGGTATGCTCTCACACCATTGCGCAGCACGTCAATAATGCCACGTTTTACTATCTCACCTGAAAGGCGGTTGAGAAACTGACGCTTCTTCTGATCACTATCGTTCACTCCGAGCCTTGCCATTTCCCTTGGCTGCGTGTCGTTCAGGAAACGGAACAGGCGAGTCTCATCTACGGCGTACTCCTTGCTGTAGTCGTCGTTCGATCCCTGCTCATAGCCGTTCTCGTCCACGAGCCAGTTCACGATGATGGTCTCAAAGCCCTTCTCTGTTTTATCTGTAAAGGCCATGATCACACCTCCTCATCCTTTGTAGTTTCAGCTTTTTCTGTTTCTTCGTCCTCTTCGGAATCGTCAGCGACATCGTCCACATGCTCATATTCGGGTACGGTCACATTGCGGACATCGATCTTGCCGGTGACAACGTCAGAAATGATGGTGTTCTTCATCTCTTTCAAAGACTCAATTTTCTTTTCGGTCAAATTCACAGCATTATTGATTTTCATGGTTTCTACATCCAAGTAAGATGCAATTTCATGCTGCACTGTCACAGGAGGAAGAGGAATCGGCATATTGTTATAATCAGTTTGTGTCATGCTGGGGAGCGTTGTCTGCGAGATATAAAACTGATAGTCAAAGCATTGCGCAAGGTAATAAAACCATCTAATGTCATTATCACCCTTCGTGTGCACATCAAAAGCTGTGTCTACATTCCAATACTTTCCATCAATATAATGCGGTATATGTAGTGTGGCTCCCTTACGCCCAATTAATACCGCTGGTCCTTCTTTATATTCTCCGCAAGTCTTAAATGCACCATCACCACTACCGTAAACAGGAATATCGCCCTCGGTCTTCGGATCACTACCGTTCGTTATGATAGCAATATTCTTCACGTGTCTTATTTCCCACGTTTCAGGAATAGGACCTATCCAATCAACCCCCGATTGTTTTGTGTTTTCGTTACAATTTTTGCCTGTTATAATTTTACGTGTAATAACTTTTTTAAGTTCCTCCAGCTCCTGTATTTCCTTCCGTCGGATTCCGATCAGCTTATTGATCTTGGAGACCTTCCAGTCGAGGAACCGCACAATCTGATCCTGCTCCGCGCGGGGAGGAACGGGGATCATGTTGTTTTTCAATTTTCCATAGTCTATATTCTGGCCTTCACGTATGCCTGTGACACATGTTGTCAAAAGTTTTATGAAAGGCGCGGATTTAAATAGAAATTTGTAATAATCGCTTTGAAAATCATAATGAGGTTTCATTATTGTATAGGCCGGGCTTATGATTCCTTGGTAATATGCGTATTCTAACCCACCTTGGAATGAACGGAGACTGACTACATAATCACCGATCATAACAAGTTTAAGCTTGTCCAAGTCTTTTGTCGCTTCGACGGTGCGCTTGCCGTATACACTCTTTGGAACGACTCCCATGTTCTGTGAAGCCACAAGTAAAGGTTCATCAGGATAGCCTTTTTCACTGCGTTCGTCGAAGGAATATTTTATTCTCCGAAGTTGCCAATGTGCAGGTATCTGCGGAAGCCATGCAGCACCGGTATTGACAACATCTGTGTATTCAACCATTACTCCAGTCCCTCAACGATCTCATCCATCACGCCGTCTGACTCCTTTTCAAGCTCGGACAGCGAAGCGAGGATGTCCTTCATGTCACGGAGTTCCACCGGCTTGTAGAAGTACTTCGTGAAGCTGATCTCATATCCAATTCTGGTCTTGCTCTCATCAACATAGGCGTCCGGCGCGTAGGGTTTGACTTCCTTCTCGATGAAGGCGTCGATGCCACCGTCATAGCTGAACGGGATGTTCTCTGTGTCGCGCAGTTTCGGATCGGATTCGCCTTCGACCGCTTTCGCATCAGGGTCTGTCTCAGTGATGAACGGACAGATTTTCTTCAGTTGCGTTTTCTTAAGCCCGGTAGCCTTGGCGAATGCGTCCCAGTCGTCGAGCGGCGTACCTGCCGGAACATGGGCGATTGCTGCACGGACGGATCCCAACTCCGACTGCTTCTTGAACGTGTCATCCGGGATTTCCCGTTCCGGGTACACGCGTAGGCGCAGCGGGCGTTCCACGGTCACATTCCAGTAGCCGAACTCGCTGTTGTCAAAGATCTTGCTGACGTCGCTTTCTTCCATGTCAAGGAAGATGCGGACGATTTCCTTGCGGATCTCCGGTGTGAACTCGCAGTTCTTATTGCCCATGTTCTTTCGCAGCGGAGACTTCATATTCGTCGCGTCGATGAGTTGGATCTTGCCTTTGCGGCGATCCTCTTTCTTATTGGAAAGAACCCAGATGTACGTGCCGATGCCGGTGTTGTAGAACATGTTGTCCGGCAGGGCGATGATCGCCTCCACCAGGTCCCGTTCGATCATGTAGCGGCGGGCGTTGCTCTCCCCACTGCCTGCATCGCCGGTGAAGAGACTCGAGCCGTTGTGTACTTCAATAATCCTGCTTCCGAGTTCCGTGTCGGTTTTCATCTTCGACACGTTGTTCAGGAGGAAGAGGAGCTGTCCGTCGCTCGTGCGAGAGATCATCTTGAGCTCTTCACCGTTTGGCAGGTATGCGTTAAATCGGGTGTCCAGGATCTCGTTCTTTCCGCCCATCTTGTCCGCATCCGTTTTCCAGCTCTTGCCGTAAGGGGGATTGGAGAGCATGAAATCAAACTGGCGCGATGGGTTTCCGTCCAGTGACAATGTCGAGCCATATGTGATGTGCTCGGCTTCCTCGCCATCGCCCTTGAGGAGCATGTCCGCCTTGCAAATGGCATACGTCTCCGGGTTGATTTCCTGTCCGAACAGATGGATTGAGACATTCTTTCCTCGACGAGCAGCAAGTGTCATGAGCCGTGACTGGGCAACCGTGAGCATTCCGCCTGTGCCGCAGGCTCCGTCATAGCAGGAGTACGTAGCATCCTTGATCTGATCCTCGACGGGGTAGAACGCCAGGTCCGCCATGAGCTCGACGACATCACGTGGGGTCCAGTGCTCACCGGCCTCCTCGTTGTTCTCTTCGTTGAATCTGCGGATGAGTTCCTCGAAGATCGTTCCCATTCCGTGGTTGTCGAGTCCCGGCAGCTTGATGATTTTCTTCTCTGCGTCCTTGTAGACAGGGTTGGGACTGAGGTTGATGTCCGCAGAGGTGAACTTGTCGATGACCGACCCGAGGATGTCTGCGTCCACCATTGTCCTGATCTGGTCGCGGAACTTGAACTTGTCGAGGATCTCCTGGACGTTCGGCGAGAATCCGTCGAGGTACGCCTTGAAGTCGGCTTCCAGTGTCTGCTTCTTTCCACGGCTGGTGAGATCCTTCAGCAGGAACGGGGACGCGTTGCAGAATGCCTGTCCCGCTGCGTTGCACAGCGCGGGCCACTGGTTGTCGATCTTCGCAGCATCCAGCTGCCTCTTCATTTCCAGCACGGCTGGCTTTGTTTCCTCGAGCATCACGTCGAGACGGCGGATGACCGTCATCGGAAGGATGACGTCACGGTATTTTCCTCTTACATACACGTCCCTGAGGCAGTCGTCTGCGATTCCCCAGATAAAGCTTACGATCGAATTGTATTCCTGATTATTCATCTGTTGATTTCTCCAAACTCAATATGCATAAACATGAATAATTTCTGTTAACCAGATACACGGAACAATGTGTCTGGTTCAATTCACTGTATAGAGTATTATACTTTCTATATCGCTGGTTTATCAACGTAGCGAGTCACATAAAAGTGCCAGCAGAACCACAAATGGACATTCTACTGGCACGTCTGTACATGTCTGTCAAATTAATGTTCAGCCGTAAAGGCAATCTCTCAGGATTGTATATATACTCCTCCTCGTTCAGCAGGCCTGTGATATCCGCATCCCCATCGTTCTTGCTTCCTCGACCTCTGCATGGCCTTTAACTGCTCCGTCTTCGAATGTTCCACCGGCAAATACCGACCCCGCGAGATGTGCCTTCTTGAATACCTTCATCCGGGCATTCGTTCACTTTGATGTCCTTATTCGTTTCATTCTCCCCACTTCGGATCGGCAAACAGCGCCCTGCCAACGCCGACGAGGGCCGATCTCTTTTCTTCCAGCAGATGCTCCGCCTGCTGCGTCGTGCGGATCCCACCTGTAACGAGGACGGGTATTGTCACGGTTCTTTTTACAGCCTGACTCATATCCGAAAACCATCCCGGCTGCCTTTGATCTCTTCTTATAAACCCATTCATGCCTCCGGAGAGGTCGATCAGGTCAACACCGGCCTTTTCGAGGAGCACACTGGCTCGTGCCGCGTCTTCAATAGTGCTGCCTCCATCCATATAATCGGATCCTCCCAGGCGAACTGCGATCGGATATTTTTCACCAACCACTTCCCTTACTGCCTTCACTGTTTCTCTTAAAAATCTTGTCCTGTTCTCGATGTTCTGAGGACCGTATTCATCCGTCCGGAAGTTTGTGAGCGGGGAATAGAATTCATTCAGGAGATATCCGTGAGCCGAGTGGATCTCCACACCGTCATAACCTGCTTTCTTCACGCGATGCGCTGCATCGGCGAATCGCCTCTCTATCTCCTTTATTTCCGGTACCGTCAGCGCACGAGCCTCATTTCCTCTGAACTGGACAACACTGGCGGACACCAGTTCCTGTCCTGTGACAGTCTCTGAAGAATTTGCGCCGGCATGATTTATCTGTGCAAAGATCTTTGTGTCCGGATAAAGGGCATGGATCTGGTCTGTCATAGCCCTGTGATACCGGATCACATCATCAGATGCCATTGAGATCTGGTTCGCATCCCCTGACTGTCCCTGTTTGCAGATATATGCATATTCTGTGATGATCATCCCTACCAGCGGATTCCCTGCGATCTGTTCATAGTGCCTTGTCGTGCGCGCGCCTGGAAGGCCTTGCTCGGAACTCTGCGTCGCCATCGGCGGAAAAACGATCCTGCTCTTCAGGTGAATATTCCCGTTATCCAATCGTTCTGTAATTCTCACTTTTCTCCTCCCCTTTGTTTAATCTTTATTTCGCTTATTGTAGATATATATTGCTAAAATATATACTGCCCGGTCTGCACCAGGCAGTTTCACTACAGTTCATCCCGGATGTAATTCGCAAGCTTCTGTATATTCTCCTCGTTCCTCCGGTAATATGTCCACTTACCGTATCTCGCGGATTCCAGAAGCCCGGCACGCTGCATGATATCCAGGTAATGCGAAACAGTTGATTGTGATATCCCTGCTTTCTCCTGGATGCTTCCTACACAGACAGACTTATCAAAGCTGTCCCCTTCCGGGATATGCAGTCCCTGCGGCGGAAAGTTCTTCTCCGGATCCTTCAGCCATTCAAGTATCTGGAGCCTCTTTTCATTTGACAAAGCCCTGAAAACGTCCAGGCGATCCATTGCTCATCTCCTTTGTTCGTCACACGTCGTTATATCTAACTATCTCGATCCGTCTATTATTATATCTATTATTTTCGATATGTCAATGTCAAAAATAATCATAGAGTGCGCACCGCTATCCCGCACGTCGGTTCACGTCTATTCTCTGTCCTGGGATCTAGCCGCACGTATAGCGGTCTTTTCCGGCCTGCTTGGAGTGATACATCAACTCATCTGCGCGTTTTGTCACGCTTTCCGGAGTGTCGTCTTCACGTATGCAAGTAATGCCGATCGATGCCGTCACAGAAAGGTTCTGCCCTTCAAAACTGATCTCCATTGCACGGATCGCCGAGATATACCTTTCCGCTATCGCCGGGATCACTGCGGGATCATTGATGCTGAAAAATCCCATGAACTCCTCTCCACCCCATCGTCCAAACACATCGCCGCTCCGGTTGATGGAAGTTACATTCTTCGTGAGTTCCTTCAGTACCAGGTCTCCTGCTTCATGACCATAGGTGTTATTGAATTTTCTGAAATTATCCACATCGAGAAACATGACAGCATTCTGTTGTCCTATCTCCCTTCTCATCAGGACCTGATAGGAAAGATATTCATCAAGGAATCTCCGGTTCGGAATGCCTGTCAGCTGATCATGCTGAGCCGCATCGCTGAACTGATTTATCATCTGATCGGAAACATTTTTCGTTCCGACTTCGCGGAACTGCTCCATGACGAAGTCCAGATCATGCTGATCATCAAAGACAGGAATGAATTTCGCCTCAACAAGTATTCTGTCTCCATTTTTATGGCGCAGGAACACCTTTGCAGATCGTTCCTTGCCATCTTGATAAGTCTTCAGATATGGACACAGCGAAGAACAGAGATGTTCTCCCTCCATATTCACATGATCGAGGCCGCCCTCATGGCATTTCACACCGATCATGTCTTCTTTGCTCCTTCCGGAAATACGCTCCGCTTCCCGATTCCAGTAAACGATCCGGCGCTCTTCATCCGCAATATAGATCCCTACGATCGAGTTATCCAGGACCTGTTTCATTTCTCCATCCAGCTTCATAGAATACCCCTTTTAATTCACAAAACTATCCGATCGCTTCATAATATCTGTAGATGCATCAGATGTATTGCTGTCCCGTTACGTCGAAAACTCCCCTTGTGATTATCCGAAGCTCCGGTATCACCGGAAGGCTGAGAAAGCTCAGTGTCATAAACGGGTCGATCTCAGGGTTCACCCCGAGGTCCCTCGCCGCGCCCCTGGCCGCCTCAAGCTCCATGCCTACGGTCTCCAGCGGTTCGTCCGACATGAGCCCTGCGATCCCTAGCTTCACCTCTCCGATGATCTCGCCTGCGTTTTCCACGACGATGCCGCCGCGATTCTCCGTGAGCCTGTTGACGGCGCAAGCCATGTCCCCGTCGCTGGTCCCCACCACGATGATGTTGTGAGAGTCATGGGAAAAGCTCGTGGCCACCGCCCCGGAGCGCAGCCCGTATCCTTTGAGATAACCTATGCCCATGTGGCCGGTGCCGCGGTGCCTCTCGATGACGGCGACCTTCAGGATATCTCCGTCCACATTTATTCTGCTGGAAAAGCCCTGGCGGGTCGTCGTTATCTCGCCGTCCACCGTACCGATTACCGCTCTCGTCCCGCTGCCTCGGAAGTCCTTTTCCCGGAAAAAGCTGTTCCGGAAGGTGTCATGGGCGGCTATGTCAAGGCTTTTGCGGATCGCAGGTGGGCCGATGTCCACAAGCTGCCCCCGGCAAGCCGATCAGGGTACACCGCTGCCGGCTTCATCAAATACCAGCTGTCCGTTCTTGTATACCTGAATGACATTGAAGTCTTCCAGGTCGTCCACCACCGTCAAGTCTGCCAGGTATCCCGGAGCCACGGCCCCTCTGCCGCAGATCCGGAAGTGCCTTGCAGCGTTGAAACTGCCTGCCTTTACGGCGAGGATCGGGTCCGCTCCTGCGGCCACCGACCGCCGGATGAGCTCGTCTATGTGTCCCTTCCGCAATAGATCCGACGGGTGCTTGTCGTCCGAGCAGAACATGCACCTGTCAGCATAACCTGAGGTGAGCAGCGGCGTCAGCGCGTCCAGGTTGTGGGCGGCAGTGCCCTCACGGATCATCACCATCTGGCCCCGCTCTATCTTCGCAATGGCCTCCTCGATATCCGCACACTCGTGGTCGGTGGAGATTCCGGAAGCGACATATGCGTTCAGGTCCTTACCAGAAAGTCCCGGCGCGTGACCGTCTATCTTCCTGCCGCATGCCTCAGCATCGGCGATCTTGAGAAGGCACTGATCATCTCCTTTCACAACTCCGAAGAAGTCCATCATCTCCGCCAGTCCCAGGACCCTCGGGTCACTATAGTACCTTGCGATGTCCCGGCTGCCGAGCCGTGCCCCCGATTCGTCCATGGGAGTGGCGGGAACGCAGGACGGGAGCATGAAAAACACGTCCAGAGGCAGGCCCGCCGTAGCTTCCATCATGTAGTCGATCCCTGCGGTGCCCATGACGTTGGCTATCTCGTGGGGATCCGTGACAACTGCGGTGGTACCGTGTGGGATCACCGCTTTCGCGAATTCCACCGGGGCGACCAGGGAGCTCTCCAGGTGGATGTGGGCATCTATCAGGCCAGGGCATATCACCCTTCCTGCCATGTCTATCTCTGTCCTTCCGTGGTAGCTGACGGCATCTCCGGTCGTGCCGGCACCCGCGGAACTGCCGATGCCCGCGATCACTCCCTGAGCTATGGCGATATCGCCCTCCTGCAGCTTTCCCGTAAAGACATTTACGAAAACCGCATTCTTCATCACCAGATCCGCAGGCTCCCTGCCTGCCGCAACTGCGATGATCTTCTTCTTTTTCTGTAAACCCTGATCCATACAAAGCACCCTTATGATCTGTCTTGAATGAAACGCCTAGATGCGCCTGTTTTCTTGTTTTCTTACACTATACCACAGAGTTGAATATGACCGCGGTCCAAAAAAAAGCCGCCGGATCACTTCCGGCAGCCCTATACGTCCTGTATTTTACCACGAACCGACTCTGCTACTTATCTTCTTCCTTTTCCATTTCCTTCCGGTACTCCGTGATGGTCTTCCCGGTCCAAACAGAAAAGGCCCTGAGGAACGAATTCAGCTCCGCATACCCCAGCAGATAGGCCATGTCGTTAGTAGTCATGTCCGTGTTTCTGATGTAGTGTATGGCCAGGATCTCCCTGGTGTTGTTCAGCTGCTTCTGAAAAGTCGTATCCTCCTGAGACAGCTTCCGCTGGAGAGTGCGGCGCGACATCCCGAGCTTTTCCGCCACGTCTTCGATGGTCCCTGCGCCTCCCGGAAGGAGCTCAGTCAGGGCGCTGCGCACCCTGGCGCTGATGGAATCGTCCACGTCCACCTCGGCCAGACGCTTGGCCAGCTCCGGCTCGAAGTAGCTCCACATAGCGTCATTGAAAGAAATAAACGGCTCGTTCAGGTTTTTTCTGGAAAAAGAAATGGCGTTGTCCTCGTCATGTTCCGGTGTGACCCCTGCAAAGTCCGCAAATGAGTCGTCTTCCGGCAGTTCCACCATCCTTATCTCAAGCGGATCTATGTCCTCGTGAGTAGCCCGGCGGATCATCCCGATCAGAAAAGCGAACTCAGACTGCACCAGAAAAGAAGGTATCTCCAGCGTCTCGTCTCCCGGCACCAGTCGGATCATCTCCCGGTCTTCCTCCTTGGACACAAGGAATCTCATAGGCCCGATGAGCTTCTTGTAACGCGCCAGCCTGTCAACGCAGATCTCTCCGTTCCTGCTGCACCAGGAGGCGAAGATAGGCGGCGAAAAGGACTCTATCTGGTTCATCGTAGACATCTTGATCGGGAGCTGGCTGTCAGTGCTAAGTTTACCGATCGCCTCCATGAAGCGGTAATATTCTCCCTCCTTCATGGTCACGCTCTTCCGCCTGAAGATGTCCTCAGGAAGTCTGGCCTTTTTCAGCACCGCCTCCGGGTCCAGCCCGCAGTATCTCAGAAGGTCCTCATACCTTCCATC
>ERZ1035014.1017-NODE-1017-length-10778-cov-2.966987_pt1 | contig 10778 bp, 8 predicted proteins | sample MGYA00520620_ERZ1035014 | MGnify/ENA primary metagenome ERZ1035014 (study PRJEB33766, sample SAMN09781744) | gut metagenome | biome: gut microbiome | host: Homo sapiens | place: Madagascar | study: EMG produced TPA metagenomics assembly of the PRJNA485056 data...
TTGCTGGCCATTGTCTTACCTCCATCAGTGAATAAGAGTGCCGATATTCTCACCGTTGATAACTTTCATCATATTATGCCCCCCTCTGAGTCCGAAGACGTAGAGGTTGATGCCGTTGTCCTTGCAGAGGGTCGCCGCGGTGAGATCCATGACCCGCAGCTCCTTTTCCACTATATCCATGTATGTCAGCTCCGTATACCTCTGAGCATTCGGATCCTCTTTCGGGTCGGCGGAGTAGACCGCATCCACGTTCTTTGCCAGGAGGATCACCTCAGCTCCGATCTCGGCAGCTCTCAGTGCCGCTGTGGTGTCTGTGCTGAAAAAAGGACTTCCCGTTCCGCAGCCGAAAATCACGACTTTGCCTTCCTTAAGGTAGTCCAGGGCTTTCCTCCTTGAATACCCCTCAGCCATGTCTCTGATCTCGATGGCTGTCATGACCTTGGCCTCGCATCCGATGGAAAGGAGCACATCCTGCAGTGCCAGAGAATTCATAACGGTGGCCAGCATGCCCATATAGTCTGCAGTGGCTCTGTCAAGGCCTTCACCCGTCCGCCCTCTGAAGAAGTTGCCCCCTCCGACTACGATGGCGACCTGTACTCCCAGGTCGCTTATCTCCTTGATCTGCTTCGCAGTATCCAGGGTGACCTCCGGGTTGACACCGAATTTGTCATCGCCTGCCAGCGCCTCCCCGCTGAGCTTTATTAGCACTTTTCTGTACTTGACCGCCATTTGGATTCTCCTTTTCCGTATCTGTAAAAAAACTTGTGTCGTCACGCCTGTGTTATGTTTGCGTTACCTATTTCCTGATCTGTGAGATGTACATGACCTGGAAAGAGGATCCGCCGCTGTTCACCAGCTCCATGGCCTGGCGGTACTGCCCCACCAGTGACAGGCCCCCTGCTCCGAAGTATCCCAGAAGAGTCTGGACGAAAGACTTGTCCTGTTCCTGAGCTATATACTGGATGTCGCAGTTCTGCAGCTTGCTGTTCCTGCGGATCCTGTTGTAGAACTCCTTCTCGGTGCATATCTCGTCGATGAGTCCGTTGCTCTTGGCCTGCTCGGCGGTATAAACTCTGCCATCCGCAAGTGCCTTCACCTGATCCACGGTCATGTGCCTTCCGCTGGCGACGACGTCCACGAACTGCTCATATGCATCGTCTATCAGGCTCTGGAAGATCGCCTTCTGCTCGTCAGTCATAGGGCTGGTAGCAGAGCCCATGGCCTTGTTAGGCCCTGATGTGATGGTCTGGGTCTTGATACCCAGCTTCTCCAGAAGCCCGCTCACGTCGTAGAATGTCCCCATGGTGACGCCGATGGAACCGGTCCAGGCGTTTCTGTTGGCATAGATCCTGTTGCTCGGAGCCGCCACATAATAGCCACCGGAGCATGCCTGGCTCTCCATGTACGTATACACAGGCCTCCCCGTCTTCTTGTATTCCAGGATCTTCTGGTACAGCTCATCTATGGCGTAGGATTCACCGCCCGGTGTGTTTATCCTCAGGACAAGAGCCTTATTGTCCCTGTCCTTCTCCAGCTGATCTATGGAATCCAGGAGAAATGCCTGGTCATAGGTGTTCTCACTGAAATAGGATCCCGAGCTGTATCCCATGGTACCGTTCACATCCAGGACGGCAATGTAGTCCTTCATGTAGTTTATCTTCTTGTAGCCATTGCTGTCCTTCCCAGGGTCTACAGAGAAGCGCCCTATGAAAAGGCCCCCCAGGAAAAGGATAAAACACATGAGAAATGCGATACCCCTGCTTATGAGCTTTGGCTTCTTGCGTGATCTCCCGCCGGTAACAGGATCACCTGTCGGAGCGGGACCGCCGCCCTCACCTCCGGTGCCCTTTTTTCCGACCGGGATCCACTGCCTTTTTTCCTGGTTCCTTATACGGCCGTAGACCACCTGGGGCTCCTCGCGGCGTTCCTCGCCGCCGCGGTTCATGTTATCCGAATTGTTGTTTTCCATATCTCTCCCGATCACAGAGCCTTGGTTTCGACCTCTTCCACGAGCTTGGCGATAAAGTCGTCAACGCTCATGGATCCGAGGTCACCTGCCTTTCCTGATCTTACGGACAGAGTTCCGTCCTGGGCTTCCTTCTCGCCTATGACGCACATATATGAATCCCTGGCGTTTCTGGACTCCCTGATCTTGTATCCGATCTTCTCGTTCCTGTAGTCGGTCTCGACTCTCAGGCCGGCGGCCTCACACTTCTCTCTTACCTGCTCGGCATACTCGTCAGAAGCGTCTGTTACGGTCATGAGCTTCACCTGTACAGGTGCAAGCCAGAGAGGGAATTTACCTGCGAAATGCTCGGTGAGCATTCCGATGAACCTCTCGACGGAACCCATGATGGCTCTGTGGATCATGATAGGTCTGTGCTTTTCTCCGTCCGGTCCGATGTACGACATGTCGAAGCGCTGAGGCATCTGGAAGTCAAGCTGGATGGTGCCGCACTGCCATGTCCTCCCGAGGGAATCCTCCAGGTGGAAGTCCAGCTTAGGTCCGTAGAATGCACCATCGCCCTCATTTACCACATATTCTTTGCCGATGGACTCGATGGCCACTCTCAAAGCGTCCTCAGCTGCATCCCACTCGGAGATCTCGCCCATAAAGTCGTCCGGACGGGTGGACAGCTCAACGTGATACTTGAAGTTGAACACCTTGTAGAAGCTGTCGATGAGCTGAATGACCTTCACAAGCTCGTCGGTCACCTGGTCAGGCGTCATGTAGATGTGGGCATCGTCCTGGAAAAAGGTCCTTACCCTCATCAGTCCATGAAGCGCTCCAGAGAGTTCGTGTCTGTGCACCTGTCCCATCTCAGCGTATCTGATAGGGAGCTCCCTGTAGGAGTGAGACTTATTCTTGTACACCAGTATGGAACCAGGGCAGTTCATAGGCTTGATGGCGTACTCCTGATCGTCTATCTCAGTGAAGTACATGTTGTCCTTGTAGTGATCCCAGTGACCTGAAGTCTTCCACAGCTCCTCGTTCAGGATCAGCGGAGTGAGGATCTCCTGATATCCGGCCTTCCAATGAATCTCCTTCCAGAAGCTCTGCAGCTGGTTCCTGATGATCATGCCCTTAGGAAGGAAGAACGGGAAACCCGGACCTGCCTCGGACACCATAAAGAGCTCCATCTCCTTACCGATCTTCCTGTGGTCTCTCTTCTTTGCTTCCTCCAGTTTGTCCAGGTAATCCTTCAGCTCTTCCTGAGTCGGGAAGGATGTTCCGTAGATCCTCTGGAGCATCTTGTTATCGGAATCTCCTCTCCAGTATGCGCCTGCAACGCTCTGAAGCTTGTATGCCTTGATCTGGCCTGTGGACTCCATGTGAGGTCCCGCGCACAGATCCGTGAAGTCACCCTGCTTGTAGAAAGAGATCGTCTCCCCTTCTGGAATGTCTCCTATGAGCTCCACCTTGTAGGGCTCATCCCTATCCTCCATGAACTTGATCGCCTCATCCCTCGAAAGCTCAAATCTCTCGATAGGATATCCGGCCTTGATGATCTTCTTCATCTCCTTGGTGATGGCCTGGAGATCTTCATCCGTGAACTTGTGATCAAGATCGAAGTCATAGTAAAATCCGTTGTCGATGGCGGGTCCGATCGCCAGCTTCGCTTCCGGCCACAGTCTCTTCACGGCCTGAGCCATGATATGAGACGTGGTGTGTCTGTATTTATCTCTATCTTCCTTGTTGGAAAAATCAACTTTTGCCATAATAGTCTCCTTAAAATATATATCAAGAGCGCCTTGCGGCGTCCAAAGCCTGCACGTTGAAATTATACCATCTTTATTCTGTCAGTTCCATGAAGTGACTATTTCCTTCTTGTATATCCGAAGAGCCATCCGCAGACTCCTCCTACGACGACCCCTGCGGCTAGAGATGGCAGCATGCTCTTGTCTCCCAGTACGGCGACCAGGAGTCCTGCGGCGAACCCGATGATAGTGCCTATCTCTGTGAAGTAATACAGAACATCTCCCTTTCCGTCCTTTCCTCCTGTGATCATGGATGACCTCATGGCCTTGACGGAGCTCAGGATGCCCCCGATGACAAGGGCGGCTATGCCGATGATCAGTCCGCTGTTCCCCTTGAGATGGACGGTGCCCATCTGAACGAGTGGGAGCCATACGATGGCGAAAAATATGAATATCAGACCCGGTACGCTTGGTGCCGGCTGTTTTTCTCCTCTTCTTCTCGTGTTGTGGACCCTCTGCAGACTCGGTGTGTCTCTCCTGCCACCCTTATTGCCATCACCGGCCTTTTTTTTCCTGGCAGTCCCTCCGGAGCCAGCACTCTTCAGCTCGTCCTTGTAATGGTAGTTGCTGTTTTTCTTTCCTGCCATCTTTTTACTCCTTATCCTGCGTGACCCTGCTACACGATCTCGCTCGGTTTGATCTCCACGATTTCATCTGAGTCGACAGCCGCCTTGACGAGTCCCTCTACGTCAAGTGCTGATTCCGATTTCTGTATCCTGTCCAGCTTCGGCTTTGTCACCGGATGCTTTGGCAGGAATACCGTACAGCAGTCCTCGTAAGGCTGAATGGAAAGATCGTATGTGCCTATTTCCTTCGCCTTGTCCATTATGTCTACCTTGTCCATCGCGATGAGGGGGCGCATGACCGGCATGTCCACGACGCTGTCTGTCACCACAAGTGCCTCAGCAGTCTGGCTTGCCACCTGGCCAAGATCCTCTCCGGTGATCAGCATCATGTTCTTCGTCTTTTTCGCCACTTCCTCGGCTATCCTCATCATGAAACGCCTGACGAGGATAGTCGTCTCGTCCTCAGGGCAGTTCTTTACGATCTCCTCCTGGATAGGGAGAAGGTTTATCACGTGCATGGTGATGGTCCCCATGTACCCGGCTAGAACTCTGCAGAGGTCCTCGACCTTTCTCTGTGCTCTCTTGCTAGTATAAGGATACGAATGGAAGTGGATCGCCTCGATCCTCATCCCGCGCTTGGCCATCATGAACGCAGCCACCGGGCTGTCTATGCCTCCGGACATCAGGATCAGACCTTTTCCATTGGTACCAAGAGGAAGCCCTCCGAAGCCCTTGATCTTGTCTCTGTAGATATATGCAGCCTCTCTCCTCACGTCGACGAAAAGCTTCAGGTCAGGCTCGTGTACGTCCACCCTGATGTCCGGTACCCCGGACAGGATGGAGCCTCCCACCATCGCACCGATCTCCGGAGACTGGACGGGAAATGACTTATCTGCCCTCTTGGCCTTGACTTTGAAGGTCCTGATATCTTCTTCTCTATTAAGATCCCTGACGAAAGCCGCTGCCGCCTCCCCTATGGCGTCCATATCTTTCTCGACGCTGATAGCCGGGCTGACAGTTGCCACTCCGAATACCTTTGAAAGCTTTCTCACCGCATCATCTACCGGAACATCACCGCCGATGCGTACCAGCATCAGTCCGCCGTTCCAGTGGGAGTCATTGTCCCAGCAGGCTATGGCATTTCTGACTCTTTCCAGCAGGACCCTCTCGAAATAAGGCTTGTTCATGCCCTTAAGAGCGACCTCGCCGCATCTCACTATGTACAATCTGCTGTTTTCACTGTTCAAATTCAAATCTAACTCTCCTATCTGAAGCTTCCGAGCCTGCGGAACCTCTCCACGGCCTCTGCTGTCTTCCGGATCACCACATCCATCTCCTGGATGGTATTGAACTGGCTGAAGCTGAACCTCACCGCTCCCTCGATCTCCTTGTGTGACCTTCCCATGGCGGTCAGGACGTGACTGTCTCCCGCGTTGTTGGAATGACAGGCTGAACCCGTTGATACAAAGATCTGGTCCTGCTCAAGCGTATGAAGTATGACTTCTCCTCTCACTCCCTCGAAGGAGATATTAAGGACCGACGGACATCTCCTTCCCGGCTCGTCCAGCGTGGTCCCGGTGACAGACGGCCCGTTCAGCCGGATATCTTTTATCTCCGTCGACAGTCCATTATAAAGGTATTCATTGAGCTCGGAAAGTTTTTTATTATTTTCTTCCAGTTCACCGCACGACATCTCCGCCGCCAGGCCCATGCCGACGATCCCCGGCACGTTCTCAGTTCCGGAGCGAAGCCCTCTTTCCTGTCCGCCTCCGGTGATGAATGGAGGAATGTCTATTCCCTTTTTTATATACAGCGCACCGATCCCCTTCGGTCCGTGGAACTTGTGTCCGCTTATTGAGATGAGGTCGAAGTCCTCACGTCTCAGGTCGATCTTGCCAAATGCCTGAACAGCATCCGTATGAAAAAGGATCTTCTGCCCGTGTTTTTCCGCAAATGCATGCGTCATCGCGCAGGCATCCTTCACCGGCTGGATGGCTCCTGTCTCATTGTTCACGGTCATCATGGATACCAGAACGGTGTTCTCGTCGAGCTCGTCTCTTAGCTGATCAAGATCAGCGACCCCGTTCTTGTCCACGCCTATTTCTGCGACATCCCAGCCATCCTCTCTGAGCCTCATGGCAGTCTGGATGACGGCAGGATGTTCAACGGCTGTGATAATGATCTTGTTCCCACGCCTCCGAAGCTTCCTAGTACCAGACATGAGCGCCATGTTGTCGCTCTCCGTTCCGCAGGACGTGATCACCACTTTTCCACCTGTTGGAAAACATGATCCGAGCTGAGACGCGGCTTTGCGAAGTATTTCTGATCCGTCGAACCCCAGTTCATGAAGTGAGCTCGGGTTTCCGAAGTGATTTCTCGCTATGTCTGCCATCAGATCTGTGACCTTATCATACTGTCTGGTGGTGGAACTGTTATCAAGGTAGATCATCAGATGATTTTCCTTCCTTCCCTTGTAAACAAAAAGCCCTCCCGCACATAGGAGAGCTTGTGAATGGCCTATTTTGCGTAGTCAACCGCTCTAGTCTCCCTGATGACATTGACCTTGATGTGACCAGGATACTCCAGCTCGGACTCGATCTTCTTTGCAACATCCCTTGCCAGCATCGGTACTTCGTTGTCTTTGACCTGATTCGGCTTGACGATGATCCTAATCTCACGTCCTGCCTGGATGGCGTAGGATCTTTCAACGCCCTTTGTGGAGTTGGCGATCTCTTCCAGAGTCTCCAGACGCTTGATGTAGGACTCGAGAGTCTCCCTCCTGGCGCCAGGTCTGGCGGCACTAAGGGCATCAGCTGCAGAAACGAGCACGGCTTCCATAGTGGTAGCTTCAACATCTCCGTGATGAGCCTCTACGGCGTTGATCACCTTCCATGGCTCCTTGTACTTCTTGCATATGTTGACTCCTATCTCGACGTGAGTACCTTCGACCTCGTGGTCTATGGACTTTCCTATATCGTGTAGAAGTCCTGCCCTCTTGGCAAGGCGGGTATCGAATCCAAGCTCGCTGGCCATGATGCCTGCAAGTTGTGATACCTCGACTGAATGCATGAGCACGTTCTGTCCGTACGAAGTCCTGTATTTCAGACGGCCAAGCAGCTTTACAAGCTCTGGGTTCACGTTGTGTACTCCTGTCTCGAAGCAGGCCTTCTCGCCCTCCTCCTTGATGATGTTGTTCACTTCCTTCGTCGACTTCTGGACCATCTCCTCGATCCTAGCCGGATGGATACGGCCATCAACGATGAGCTTCTCGAGCGTAAGTTTGGCTATCTCCCTCCTGATAGGATCGAAGCCTGAAAGTATGACGGCCTCAGGTGTATCATCGATGATCAGATCTACACCGGTGAGGGTCTCTATTGCTCTGATGTTTCTTCCCTCACGTCCGATGATCCTTCCCTTCATGTCGTCGTTCGGGAGCTGAACGACGGAGACGGTGGATTCTGCCACCTGGTCGGCAGCGCATCTCTGAATGGCAAGAGTGATTATGTTCTTTGCTCTCTTGTCTGCCTCTTCTTTGGCCTCTGCTTCCACCTGGGAGATCATTGCGGATGCATCCTTGCGTACATCCTTCTCTATTTCCTCAAGCAGAAGATGTCTGGCCTCTTCCCTGGAGTATCCCGAAATTTTCTCCAGTTCGGCCACCTGCTTCTGCAGGTATTCATCTATCTCCTTGTGCTTTTCGTTCATCGAGTGCTCTTTCTTGGTGAGCTCCTGCTCCCTGCGCTCGATGCCGCTGAGCTTGCGGTCGATGTTTTCTTCTTTTCCCTGAATTCTCTTTTCGGTCTTGTTTATCTCGTTTCTTCTGTCACGGATCTCCCTCTCAACATCGGATCTCAGCTTGTGAGCCTCCTCCTTTGCTTCCAGGATCTTCTCCTTTTTTACATTTTCCGCTGAATTTTCAGCGTCCAGCAGGATATTCTGGGCCTTCTGCTCAGCACTTCCGATCTCTTTCTCACCGATGGATTTGCGCAGCAGATATCCCACGAACAGACCAACTACGAGAGCAACAAGTCCGACAATAATTGCAGATATTGTCATCTTGTTCTCCTTTTCTGATTCTATATATTATCCGACCTAACCACCTTAACGGGTAAACAACAGGTCAAAACAGACTATAGTCATACGGACCCGTTATGTTCAACTCCGCTGAATTCATGTGAATACACGGTGATTAAATTGCATAAATAAACCAATTAATTATACGTTATCCCGCCGTTTACGTCAATAAAACGAATAGTCCCAACTGTAAGCGTGATCACTACCGTACGGCACTCGACCACATATTGAAACGCAGAAAAAAAGCGCCACACAAATGTGCAGCGCTCTCTTTGTTTGTCTGTTCAACAGTATAAGACAAATGTCTTATTTTGCTGTCTCCAGCTCATCCAGCTTGCCGCTGAAGATCCACATGATAACTCCGAATGCGATTACGATCGCGCCGGTGATACCATAGCCCTTTGCGAATGCAACGGTGTTCAGGTATGCGTATACACGTGGATAGATCTGCTGAGCCAGGAATACTGCGATAGGCCAGAAGCCCAGGAGCAGACCCAGAACCTTAGCAGGTGCCAGCTTGTTGATGAAGGAGTTGCCCAGAGGGGAGAATACCATCTCACCAACGGACATCAGCAGGGATACCAGGAAGATCCACAGGCAGGATGTTCCCTCTCTCTGACCACCGGCAAGGTTGTATGCCAGTACCATCACCAGGTAGGAAACTCCAACCAGGATGGTTCCGAGACCAGTCTTCTTGAACATGGACAGGTCCTTGCCCTTTGCTGCCAGCTTGTTCCATACAACGGCCAGAACTGGTCCGAGGATGATGCAAACCAGAGCGTTCATGGAGTCGAAGTAAGAAGTAGGGATCAGCTTACCGAACAGGTGCCAGTCGGCGATATTCTGGAAGTCGCTTCCATTGCCCCAGCCGAATACGTAGTAAGCAGGCATGTATGCCATGTACCATACCATCCAGAATACACCGGAGAACAGTGTTACCAGGATGATAGCGAAGACTCTCTTCTTGTCTCCGGAAGTGAGCGGCTGATTTGCTGCCTCTCTCTTCTCCTCAGAAACGAACTCTCTCTGATCCTTCTTGAAAGGTGCCTTACCAGCATCTCCCAGTGTTGCTCTTCCTCCGATGATGAACAGCAGCGCATCGATGAACAGCAGGATGCCGCAGAGTCCGAATACTCCCTGGAAGCTCATCGTAGGGTTGTCGCCTACTGCCATTACGGCGATGAATGTCGTTCCGATGAATGAACCGATGTTAACGAAGGAATACTGGATGGAGAAGGCTGCGTTCAGCTCATCAGGATCGGAGAAGAGCTGTCCGTTGATTCCGGAAAGGTTTCCTTTGAACAGTCCTGTTCCGACAGATATCAGAATGATCATTACCCAAACCATTCCAAGTCCTGAAGCTTTCCATGCAACCAGGTATCCGATTCCCATGAGGATCATACCAAGGGCTACGCAAAGTCTTGGGCTTACAAAGTGGTCAGCGATATATCCACCGATGATAGGTGTGATATATGTCCATGCTACGAACTGTGCGGACATTGTCGCTCCGGCAACGCTCGTGGAACCGAGACCACCGGAGGCTACATCAGTTGCCAGCCAGATGGCAAGCAGATACTTTACAGTATAGAATGCCATACGCTCGAATGTGAATCCGAGGGCGCAGATGTAAAAGCCTAATGGTCTGCCCTTTTTAGCTGTTTGTTCCATTCTCTTTTACCTCCTAAGTAAAAAAAAGATTTAGTGATAATTCCTCAGGGGAACGGCACTGCACCATCGGTCCTGTTACAAAACCAGCCCGGGTAATTCAACCGGTTCCATTTCCAGCCGGAATGCGTTTCCTGTAACTTACAAATTACTCCCCCTATTACCGTGAAGATGTTATCACATACATTTCACAAAGTCAATTAAAAAACACATGCTTTTACACAAGGTATAAGTCATGCGTTTTGTGTATAGCCACAGTTTTTATTGTGGTTATTGAATCTCATTTTATAATTTTCAAGATAATCGGCGAATTGTACTGATGGCGGAACATGAACGATGTGTGAATTTTCGACCGTCGTCTAAACCGCATACTCCGCACATGCAGCCATGATTTTTTTCTTACCACTCCTCATCATAGAGCCTGGCCCTTATCTCCCTCGCTATACGCCTGAAGTTCTCCGCGATGTAAGTATCCTGTTTTGCCACGATGGGGATCCCCATCGCCCCCGCAGCTCTGATGTTCTGATCCTCCAGGACAGCTCCAAGGCTCTCGCAGCGCAATGCCTCATCTACCGTCCTGTAGTCGAGCTCCAGCTTTTTCTCTTCCAGATCCCGGATGACTCTGTTCAGTATATATCCCCTGGACATTACCTGGTTTTCCAGCATCACTTCCTCCGCAGCCTGGGCGGCCCTGAGAGAAGGCCAGTCCTGAGT
>ERZ1035014.1019-NODE-1019-length-10750-cov-3.932772_pt1 | contig 10750 bp, 2 predicted proteins | sample MGYA00520620_ERZ1035014 | MGnify/ENA primary metagenome ERZ1035014 (study PRJEB33766, sample SAMN09781744) | gut metagenome | biome: gut microbiome | host: Homo sapiens | place: Madagascar | study: EMG produced TPA metagenomics assembly of the PRJNA485056 data...
ATCTGCGTTGGAGCCGTCGGATGGTTACTGTCCTCATACTTATAAGCAAAGTTATAAGACTTGGCAGTTGTCGTTGAGTCCACCTTCTGTACCTTAGTGAGCGGTTCACTCATCTGTCCGAACGACATCACCATATCATACGAAGCACACTTAGCCTTACCACTGGCATGAACAAGGCGGTTCAGCTCATCATACTCATACGTATGCGAACTTCTTCCTCCCAGCTTCGCCTTGTTGAGCTTCGTCAGCGACGTTGGGTTGGCGGCATTCGTAATACCGAGGATATTGTCCACAGCATCATACTGGTACCTGTTCTCCATGACAGTCTGACCATCCGTTGTAAGGTTCATCACCTGCAGACGTTCACGCTGCTTGTCGTAGGTATAGGTAGTCTCCGTTCCATTACCGAGCTTCGTATAGACCGTATGACCCTCCTTATCGTAACCTATTCTGTCAACAATAACGCTCTGACGTCCCTGTTTATTGCTCGTCATGCTCTCCACCTGTCCTGCAGCATTGTAGTGATAAGTCACCACTTCACCATCAGGATAAGTCATCGTCTGCACACGGTTCCAGCTATCATAGGTGGCACCATAAACATAAGTCCTGATATCCGCCACACTCGCCATGACTGTACGGACAGTCTTCGTCACCTCACCCTGTCGACCGTAGTAGTAGGCTTCACCGCCACTCGCATCCTCAACGAGGGCAAGACGACCGGCACGGTTATACTTATCGCCAGCCTTACCATAGGTATAAGTAACACGGTTGAAGAGGTTTTCTGGATAAAGCACCTCATGGAGTCGCTCGAAGTCGTAGGTGTAAGAGATGTAACCCTTGTCAGATATCGACTTCCTAAGCTCTGCCGTGAGCTTCGTCAGGAGGTTGCCTGCCGCATCATAGGTCATGTCCGTTTCACCAGCATCAGGATGATTCACCATCAGTTTGCGACCAAGTAGGTCATAGGCATACTTCGTCTCCTTGCCGTTAGGATGCTGAACCGTCATCACCTGTCCGACAGGGTCATAGCTGTACTTCACCGTGATATCCTCACCACGGGCATGCTGCACCGTCTCCCGGTTGCGTCCCTTGGCATCCGTATAGCTCTCCGCATGTCGTCCCAGTGCATCCGTGACTGTTGTCTGGAGCATCGGTTCACCGTCATGACTGCCGATAGAGTAAGCCGTACGTGTCACACTTCCGTCAGCAAGCGTAACACTCGTGGTACGGTCGTGTGCATCATACTCCGTTTTTGCCTGCAGGTCACCCGTAGCATGGTTGTAAGTGCCGATGTTACCATAGCTTTCCGTCATTGGGTAATAAGCCGCAATGTTACGTCCGAAGGCGTCGATGACAGCCCTTCCACTGACGATGGAGACCTTTTGATTGCTTTCACCAGACCACACCACACCCGTCTGCTTCGTCTGGACAGCACGCATCAGTGAGTCGGCGAATGTATAGGTGTCAATGTTTCCGTCCTTAGAATAATGGATGGTATGTGCCTTACGTTCTGCAGGGAAGTACTCAAAGCAGATAGTAAACGGCTGACCGCTCTCTATCTCATACGGAGCACGGATTGTCTGCTGTCTGCCCAGTGCATCGTAGGTGTATTCCATCTTCTGCCCGTTAAGGTCGGTCGTTACAGACGGAGCATTCCAAAGACCATCATAAGCCGTACTGGAGCTATAACCGTATGCATCCTTGACACTTGTCACAAGACTGTGATAGAGGTCATCATAGGTATAGGCATAGAACATACGCTGATGGTTATAGTTCTCCGGCTTCGTCATGCGTGTGATGTTGCCATAGCCATCGTAAGTCATGTTATAGACAGACGGCTTGTCTCCGTTATGGAGCACGATCTCCGTTATCTCACCGTTATCGTCCACCTTCGTTGAGCGTTCACGGTAAGTCTTACCGCCACTGCTGACAGCGATATGGCTCGGAACACTGACAATATACTTATCGGCTATCTTATGATAGTTGATATCTGCCTCTAAGCTATAGCCCGTTGTCGTTTCCTTATATCCCTGCAGGTTACCATAGTCATCGTAAGTATTGCTGACAGCAACCGCCAGACTGTCCCCACTATTTACATCAAAGTTACTCTGAACAAGAGTCTTTAGGGCAGGGAAGACAACTGCATCTGTCGTATTATTACCAACGGCGAGTGTCTTCAGGTCATAGTCATATAGAGATCCTTGCAGTTTCTTTCCATCAGCGGTATAGAGATACTCACTCGTAACAAGCCCATGAGCATAGTAATCCCTGTTCTTGCCATAGCTCTGTACGGAGTAACGATAGAGTCTGTCACCGTTCTCTGTATCTATCTGATTAGTACGTACCTGCTTGAAACCATAGAAGTCACGCTCACGACGGTCACGGTAGCCACCACTATATTCAAAAGTATTCCTGCTTCGTACTGCTCCGTTCTCCTTGTATCCACCTGTCGTCTCAACAGATGACATCACCCAGCGACGTCCCGGCAGGTCGTAACTTGGAGTTGTCTGCTCATAGTTGATATTAATATGTCCGCCGAAAGGAAGTGTCACAGAGCGCAGCATGTTCGTTCTGCCCGTAAGGTTACGGTGGACAATAAGCTGCTTTGCCTCGTCAGATATGATAAGGTCGGGACGTCCGTCACCATCAATATCTCTCAAGGCTGCGCTTGTAAGACTAACGCCACTTGACCAAGATTTGGTAACCTTAGTTGTAAACCTTAGTTTTAAAAACAGAATATGTATTGGAATGGAAACAGCAAAATTACCATATTGAGAAACGGACGTTGCCAATGACTCATTGAAACGACCTTGTTGTTCTTCGGAATAAGGAATAAAACCAGAACCCGTATTCAACATTATAGTGAACTTTCCACCACTACGAGTTACCATATCAGGTAAGCCATCGCCATTAATATCTATAAAAGATACATTATATTTTGTTGTCGTCTTTGTTCCGTTGACACCGAAAGAAATATCAGCATTACCAAGTACCCCAATGGATGTACCAAGTCCTGCACCCCATGTGCTATTTTCAGAAGACTCCAACGAAGTTACACCACTACTCTCCTCATTTGTAAAGTTATATCCAAGACCAAACTTCACCTTGTCGCCCAAGAGCATATCAGGAAGTCCGTCACCATTGATGTCTAACCAGTCACTCTCTGTATGAGAAGTTCCAGAAGTAAAGTTTCCACTTGCGCTCACTGACACACTAGATATAGCATTACCATTGGAAGAATTCCTACCCTCACCTCCACTTTGAGTTTCATCGTCTTGTGGTTTAGGATTGATACTGATAGCTAAAGCGTTCTTTGCCGAAGCTTGTTTTGATAGACTTCCATTTGCTCCGACAGTAGAAGAGCTTGCTTTGAATCTTGGTCGACTGACATTTAATTTCATGCGATCTTCACCAAGTGTACCCGTTGCTTTTGTGTATTGAGTAACAATACTGCCATCCACTTCCTCTAACCAATCAGGGTAACCATTACCATTGATATCCATTAGAGCTACCTTGCTATAAGAAGTCTGTGTACTCTTACTGCCACTGAGTCCTGCATAGGAGATTCCACCGCTTACACCATAGCCATTACTCTTTGACTCACTCATGAGCACAGGGGCAGACAATTCACCTGCATTCTTAGTATAATGGACACTGTCTATTATGATAGCATCCTCGCCGATACGAGAACTACAGATTGTATCTAAAGAGATAAAGACATGCTCAGATCCACCAACATACATCCTCTTGTTTGCATCATATCCCATAACAAAGAAGCGCTGTTCGTTGACAGGAGTAAGACTCTTTGCAAGTTGATTGCCATCGTGTGTAGATTTATAATGCTCGGCTATATCCTTATATTTATCCCTGTCAATGGTCAGTGCTGATACTTCTATTGGCTGGGTAGCATAGGCTTTATTGCCATTATAGGCGAATTGTCCCCATCCTCGATAGAGCCTTCCATAATCAACAGAGTTATACCCAGAGAAAACACAAGCCTCTAACGTATCCACAAGAACACGCTGTTCAGCAGTAACAACTGTAGATGTGGCACTTTGGTAAGAAAGACTATCGCGTAAAAGACTAACTTTGGCAAGAGTAGATTTAGATAATTCGTTACTTACTGCAAAAGTAGCAGTCACCTTACCTGTATTTAATCGTTTGATAAGTGTTGTGTCTGTAACTATGATAGTATCTACCTTGAGCGTATTGGAAGTATTCAGACGACAGGTGTGGTGCAATACGGGAAGTCCGTTTTGATCATGTAAAGTGAGGTAAACTGTAGCAGTATCTGTGTCATTCTTTTTATCTTCACGCACAACGGATAGTGTTGGAACAATAAAAAGTTTAGGACGGTATTGTCTATTCAATACGGTAACACCCTGTTTCAACACTTTGCTCCCTGCTATACTAACAGGCTTGTTGAACATCCTACGAGATGCAACAAAACGTACACTTTCTTGGTCATCTTCATAATTATAGCTACCCGCCCATTGTACTTTTGTCCAATCAACTGGGGATGTGGTTGTGATTTCAAAGAAGAATGAAATAGAATCTTTCTCATTTATGTCATCAGTATAATCGTAGGAGCCATTGACTACACTATCAGCTGGAAGTTTAAGCCGTTTTACAATCGTTTCACCATGTTGATCCAAGCGTGTGACGATAAGTGTAACATCATCAGAAGTCTTCCCCTTCATATAAGGAGCGTGAAGCGTAACCTTACCTGTACGATTAAATATAGCAACATTGTTTTCACCTTCTATATAATCAGCCTTGCTATTATATGTTTTTAAGTCTTCTGACAGATACCTATCCTTGCCAACAGGCAAAGATATATAAGTAATTATGGGATTCCAAAAAACTCTGTCGTCCTCACCATCATATCGAGACTGAAGACGGAAGAAAATTCTGTCTCCTACTTTTACATCACAATTAAGATTGTTGGTTTTGCTACCAGCTTGTAATAAAGAGTCGCGGACCATGAAACCATTGCTCTCATGTTGAATGCTGTAGATGATGCCATCACCTTGATTGCTAAGTTTTTTTATAGTACTTTGTATGTTGATCTTGCCAGCAAAAGGTGCGCACCACATCCGGACGGCATCATTCAGTGGATATTCCTTTTCCAAAGAGTCACGGATAACCTTATAGTCTGGAATAAAATGCTTATCAATAGGTGATCCTTCACCAATAATAGGATTGGCAGTCACATTACTTGCAGGACTAAATACAGGTTTACCGTCTACAATATGATTGAAGTAGACCTGACCATTGACAGCTATGTCTGTAAGTCCATCACTGTTGAAATCATAAAGATAGGTGGTAGTCTTGTCCTGATCTTTTGAATGTGTATAAGAAATTCCAACAGAAGCACCAAGTTTTTTTGTAATACCAACTTCAACAGCAGCATCTGCATTAAGAGAACGACTGATACTATTACCTTCAGAGAAAGAGTTTACTCCTGGTATCTGTAACGCTTTACCAAAGAGTAAATCCTTTCCATCTGCACTCATGTTTTTACGATAGAAAAGTTTGTTACCTTGTTTGAAAAGCTTATCAGGCAGTCCATCACCATCAATATCTACGAAAGCAACTTTACCTGTATTTGAACTTTTGCTATTAGAGAAAGATGGACCGACGTTTACTGTTCCACCAGTGAAACCTACACCTATCATTGTTCCCCCACCTGTAGTGTGGCTTTTTGATGCTCCACCACCAAGAATACTAAGATTGTCATCACACCCACGAACCGAATGGCTGAGGAATGCTTCGTAATCTTCTCCTTCGGCCTTCCATATCTCTTCCTTAGAAGAGAAAAGCCCATTTTTGAGGTCATTGTAATAGTCAAAGGATTGTGTAGCAACCTTACCATCCCTACTATCGTTCTGATCAATGCTCTTTAGCAGCATTTTGCCAAACGGTCCTTCTTCATAGTTTAAGCTATAGCTGCGGAGTTGCTGACCATTATTCTTCACTGTGACCTTACGGAGTAGCCCTTTGTCCCTTTGTATAATGCCAAGTCTTCCGCTACTCGTTACATCTTTTCGGTCTGTGGCTATAGAGTCAATATTGAATTCAATGCTATACAGTCCTTCCGTCTCCCCGAATCCTGTCCATGTATAGCGTTCAGGATAAAGGTTATTGCCAGACTTCATGTAATGGAAAGCTGCAAAGTTTCCGTGAACATCGGTAACACGGTCAAGTGCCCATTTGATACGGTTACCCTTGGTGTCGGTAAGAGAAGTTGCATCACTGACATGACCACCATGACCACCATAACTGTAGACTGTACCATCCTTGCCAGTCACTTCCCAGTAATAGTTCTTCGGGCTGTTACCCTTTCGGATAATCCTACTGAAACCACCTTCAGTCATTGGATAGAACTGCTTGTCAGCTTGTCTTGCCAGAGAATCTGTCCTACGATAGAGTCGGTCACTAAGCTGCTGCCCCATGAGAAGATAGCTCTCACTTTCTGACTTATCATCGAAACGTGGTACACCCCATCGGGTCTCTATGTCAATGCTCTGTACAGGAAGGCTCCATCCATAGCCAACAAAGCTACTACCGCCCTCGCTGCTATACTGTAAGCCGGCACTTACACCAATATCATTACGCCCTGCAGGAACTTCGAAAGGATAGGACAGTGACGCCGTACCATTCTGATTAGCTGATGGGGCTTCAATCTGCTGAATACCCGCTGCAGGGTCAGCAGCCTTCAGCTCACTGATACCTGTAGGGACATAGTTCTGTGTTTCGGGACTCTCAGGAACTTTGATGATACCGTTGATGACATCCGTAAAGTGTGAAGTCTCTGCCATTGCCACCTCACGTTTAGCATCAATACCTTTTGACTGAAGCATTGTCCAACGTTGGTGCAGTTCATCATAATAATAGGTGTGGATATCATCTACGGTATAGCCTTTCGGTATCAACGTGCTGTCGTAAGGTACTGCGATACTTGCCAGATGATGGACGAAGTGATTGCCATGAGGTAAGAAGCGATAACCTGACACCGTATCGGTTCTTGCCATTAAGGTGTCACAACTACCTGTAACGTTCACCATACCCGTAGGCAAGGTTGGTAGTTCACCTTTTCTAAGTGGAGCAATACTGAGAACTTTACCCTTTTCCATAGCCTCACGTGGAACGGCAAGCTGGGCACGCCCAACATTGAGCGTATCGCTGTCGGAGTTGGCAAAGAACTTGCTGACGGTACGTTTGCCTAAGTCTGCAAAAAGTCTTGCAGACTTTCTGTTCGGCTTATGAGTATCTACACGATACCCCTTTTGATTTCTTATAACTTCTTTGGAGATTCTCTTCACAGGTAAGTTCTGTACACTGTCCTTAACTTGTTTTCTTAAGGAAGTAGCCTTTTGGGAAGTGCTATCTTTTTGTACAGAAGAGATTGTATCAGTAGATGTAGAATCACTGATTACTGTATCTTTAGCAGAACGACTACTTCCACCATTACAGGAGTATAGTATGATTCCTGAGAGCAACAGGAACGGAAGGAGGAGTGAATGTGTAGAATGCTTCATTATTCTTGCTATTTTGTTTCAGACCTAAAGGTCCTCAATATATATACTTGCGTTGGAAAATTTTATAAAGGAAAAATGAGAATTACTTCCTCACCAGTTTAAATGTCTTTTTTTTGCTACCACTTTCAAGTGTCAATAAGTAAACACCTGTCTGTGGAAGATAGACTTTGGTTGAAAAATATGTATCAGGCATATTGGTCTGACGACTGACAAGAGCTCCACCCGTCGTATAGAGCGCCATGTCCAATGGAGCAGCTTCGCTCAGTTCCACCTGGACACCGACATATCCATTCGCCGTTGGATTAGGACTTACACTTACATTCGCAAAGAAGTCACTATTTCCATCAGAAGGATTCATGAAAGGAATCTCTGTGATACCTGTCTTCGAAATCTGAAACTCATTCTCAGCCTTGTTGCCCACATGGTCTGTCGTCGTAAGAAGGTATTTTCCTTCTATGAGTCCATCGGCAGACTGTATTCTGTCGCTTGTAGTACGATTGAAAACAGACATGTGTTCTCTCTGTAGAGTCATCTTGTAAGGGGCAATACCTCCTGTTACTCTAACAGAAAGTGTTCCTGTGCTGCCGCTCTCCTCCTTTGGCTGCGCTACTTCTATCGTTGTAAACATATCTTTGGCAGCTCGTAGCGTGAAGACATCATGCCTTCCTAACGGTATATTCTTAAAGACAATACTGTCACCAACTGTCGTATTTGCCTTATGATAACTTAGAGTTTTGACAGGAAAGCTACCCGTTCCTGTAGGATCAACGGCAAGATAGTAGCTCTCACCTTCTGCAAGAGGCTGTATCTGGCGTAGCTGCTTGCTATCAGCTACAACATCAACATTGGGCTTGTCAATCCGTGTTGCTGTATCCATCCATCTTCTACCGAGCCACTTGCCGTAAGCCTTACTCTGACGGAAAGAAAGCTTGCCATTGTTGTCACCCCAAAGAAGACTCTCACCATCTTCAAGAGGCTTGCTCATACTGATTGTAAGAAAACCGTCTTCCTCACAGCTCCTGGCTCTTGTCTTATGCAGGGCAGAAGCCTTGTCTGAGATAATACCAGCTATACGGTGACTATAGGCCTTGTTGGTATAACCATTCCAAATGACCTCGCTTCTTGAATTAAGGTAACTGCTGCGAAGGCTCACGTCATATTTCAAGGCAAGATAGCTTTCCACACGGCAACGTTCTGCATCGGAAAGGCGGCGATCGAAGACGGTATACTCAACAGTTCTACCATCAAGGTTCTTCACAGGCAGTTGGGTGTTCTCATTCCGACCGATATGCAGAGTCTGACCGTTGCCCATATTGGAAGAGGTCGTATAGCTGTAAAGTCGCATTTCAGGCAGAGATTCCTTGGCATAATTCATAAAAGTACCGTCACCAAGGTTAGCAGCACGCTCGGTTGTCTGCATACGGGTAATAGATCTTCCGCTTCCAAGAGACCATATTGCCTGTTCCTTTTCGCCATATACCTTACTTACGCCGATATAGGTAAGTCCAGCACCAGCAGAGACACGGAAAGAGGCAGAATCGTGTGACCAGACCATTGGCTTATCTACACCACCAGGGGTCTGAGCTGTAGCAGAAAGAGTGGATATAAAGAAGAAAATTACTGTGAGGTATTTATGTTTCATATAGAGACTGTTTTAATATGATTCGAGGATGTTGCTTATTTAACTTTGCCAAGTGGAAGACTGTAGCCAATAGTAAGGCTGACAGTCTGCAGATTGTTCATACGTTCCTGATACCCATAGTCATTGGCACTGGTGCGGAGGATATCATTAAATCCAAAACCGTATTCCAGTCCAGCCTCCAGACCATTCTTTACATCAACATAGCCAATCTTAATGGTAGGAATGAATGCTACTCGTGCCTTAACAGATTCTCTCAGATGATCCTGAGTACGTTCTGCCTGCTGTCGATATACCTCTCCAATGCGGTCATTGGTAAAATCGATATTACGGCTGCCAAACGGAATAGCAGCACTGATTCCTGCTCCCATATAGAACTTTGGGAAAGCATAGAAACGAAGCAAGATTTGTGGAGTAATGAAATTATAATGAAACCGTGTAGTCTCGGTTATATTTTCAGGTTTCTTGTACTCCGTCAGCTTGCTGGAGAGACGAGTATAATCAATGCTCAACTCTGCACCTAACCTGCGATATTGCCATGTGCCAAAGACTCCAATACGAGGATTTACACCACCACGTTCATTCATTGTGAAAGTAGGACGTATATCATAGTTCTCAATAATACTGCTTAATCCTGAAATGCTGGAATAACCTACTCCTGCCCTAAGTCCAATCCGAAAAAGATGATGGTGAGGAAAAGAGTAAGTCCTCATAGATGGAGTTTCTTTCGGATTCTCCTGTACGATAGAGGGCTGACTATTCATAGAGTTGTCAAGAACATATTCACCTGTTTTCTGATTAGTAGGTTCATTGTCTGGTTCTTTCGTCTCGTGTTTTATACTGGCTGTTTTTCTTGTCATGCTTGATTTTTTTATTCTCCTTGTATTGATACTTGTAACGTTTCGGGGCACATTCCCCAACTTATTATATACACAATATGAACGTCCCGAATCTTTCTGCACATCTGTCCTGTCTAAAGAAGAAGAGACTTGCGGTGTAGAAGATTGTGATGGTGCCTTGTCTGCTGTCTTTTGTTCTATACGCTGCTCAGACTCAGGCACGTCATTAACACAGCGTTCTATACCAAAAAGAGTAGCTATGCCAAGAAAGATTCCTGCCAGAATGTAACGTTTTTTTTTGTTGCTCTTATCCTTCATAGATAAACTCATAAGGGTTAAAGTTTAAAAAGATAGCTGATACTAAGCTCTATGTTCTGTCCATGGGTTGAATGCTCTGCCCAGTTATAGTCATTACGCTCTGTCTTAATGGTAGAGTTCAATCCGAGGAAGTAACGTAAGTCTATATTCCAATGCTTGCCTATTTCATATCCAAAGCCACCGCCAACGGCAATGTCTGGCTGCCCCGTCAGTTTCTCCTTCATCAGACGCTCCGTCTCTGCGACAGTAGCAAAATGATAATTTGCAAACTTATTGTCTTCTTGATTACTCTCGTAAGATATGCCCTTGCCATTAAGGTTAGCTCCCGCGCGTCCTCCAATTGAAATATTGAAGCCTTTGCGCCAAGGATAAATCTTCAACAGAGCAGATACGCCAATGTAATTATAACGAGG
>ERZ1035014.1022-NODE-1022-length-10736-cov-3.198390_pt1 | contig 10736 bp, 9 predicted proteins | sample MGYA00520620_ERZ1035014 | MGnify/ENA primary metagenome ERZ1035014 (study PRJEB33766, sample SAMN09781744) | gut metagenome | biome: gut microbiome | host: Homo sapiens | place: Madagascar | study: EMG produced TPA metagenomics assembly of the PRJNA485056 data...
CTCTTGGCCGCATCTATGAACAGAAAATCGTATGTACCTTCGGATGCACGGGATATGTCCTCGATCCTGGACTCCGTCATGATGTCAGGTTCCCAGTCCGGTTCGTCCACTGCGGTCGGAGCACCGGCGAAGGCTGTCTCCGGATCGTCCTGCACTCTGCGCAGAAGCTCTTCAATGACCTTTTCCCGGTCCTCCCTCATGTCAGCCATATATTTGAGTACCTCTCCCCCGTCTCCCTGCACGGCATCGATACGGGAGGCGACACCAATCTGTTCGTGGTTGAATCTGGCCTTTTCCCTGACTCTCTCCGATTTTTCTATGGTCGTTATCATGGCATCAGGGAGAAGCTTCGCGAACAGCGCAGAGGAATATCCCCATGCTGTCCCCACTTCCAAGATGCCCCTGGGCCTTGTGATGGAAAGAAGGACTTTCAGGAAGTCCTCCGTCTCCGGCAGGATGAGCGGTATTCTGTTCTCCACGCACTTTTTCCGGAGCGCTTCAAGGTCGTCATCCACTGGCCGGTGAAACGATCTCAGGTAATCTGTTATTTTGTCGTTGACTATGTTCATGAATGGTTATATATACGCCAAATGTCTGACCGCAACGACGGCCAGACACTTGTTCCGCGCTTGTTCTTAAGCTAGTTGTTCTTGCTGTCCCGCTTCTCGATGGCCTTGGCATACTTTTCTGTAAGCTTCTGGAATTCATCATAGTCGCTGGTGAACTCGTTGGTACCGTCCAGCTTGTAGCTTACGACAAAATACATGTAGTCCGTGTCATCAGGCCACAACGCAGCCCTGATAGATGCCTTGCCCGGGGAACAGATCGGTGCAGGAGGCAGGCCGGTGTGGGTGTATGTGTTGTATGGAGAATCGATCTGAGTATCCGCATCAGTGAGGATCTCCCTGTGTATTCCCTGGAGTCCAAGCACATACTGAACGCTGGAGCAGAACTGAAGCGGCATGTTGGCATCCAATCTGTTATAGATGACACTGGCCACCTTCCCCCTGTCCTCGTCCACTGCTGCTTCCTTTTCGATCAAGGAGGCGATGGTGATCACCTGCTCAGTAGTGAGTCCCATGGATTCAGCTTTCTTCTGGTACCTTGTGTTGTATACCGTCTGGAACTGGTTCAGCATGATGGTCACGATCTGCTCCTCATCAGCGCCCACCGGCACCTGATATGTCTCCGGATACAGGAATCCCTCCAGTCTGTGGGCATCTCCGCTCTTATCGGTTGGAACAAAAGAAAACTTGGAAAAGTCTCCGTTTGCACAGACATCAAGGAATTTATCCTTGTCCACAAGTCCCTGATCCGCCAGGAGCTGGGCGGTCTGTTCAACGGTATACCCCTCCGGGATGGTCACTGTGAGAGCCTGGCTCTGCCCGGCTTTGATGACATCGGCGATCTCACTCTTGGTCATGCTGGGAGAAAGAGAGTATATACCCGCCTTGTACTGTCCATCATATCTCCAGATCTTGGAGAGGAACTTGTACTGGCTGACGCTGTTGATAAGCTTCTCCTTCTTGAGAGTCTTCACGATGTCCTCTGTGGAGGAACCCTGCTGTATAGTCACGTTCTTATACGTCTGATCACTCCTGTCAACAGGTCTGTTCAGCCCGTAAAGCACGAGGCTTATACCGACTACGACAGCCAGGAGCACCACCAGGACGATAATTGTTTTCTTTACAGTTTTGTTCATTTAAATCCTTTCGTTTCAGATGATCCCGGGAGACAGAAAGACTACTCCTTTGATCTTCCCAGATACTCACCTGTCCTGGTGTCGATCTGGATCTTCTCTCCCTCTTCGATGAAAATAGGGACCTGGATAACTGTTCCGGTCTCTACGGTCGCAGCCTTTGTAACGTTTGTTGCCGTATCTCCCTTTACGCCCGGCTCAGTCTCTGTAACGACCAGGTCAACGAAGTTAGGAGCCTCTACGTCAAAGGCGTTGTCCTTGTAGAACTTTACGGTAGCAGTATCGTTCTCTCTGATATACTTGATAGCGTTTTCAACCAGGTCATATGTCAGAGGGATCTGATCATATGTCTCTGTATCCATGAAGTAATACAGCTCACCATCGCTGTAGAGATACTGCATCTGCTTTGTCTCGATCCTTGCTGTCTCGAACTTGTCGTTAGGGTTGAATGCCTCCTCGCGTGTAGCTCCTGTGAGGATGTTTCTGTATTTCGTCCTGACGAAAGCAGCGCCCTTACCCGGCTTTACATGCTGGAAGTCAAGTACTACGTGTGGCTCGCCGTTCATCTCAAAGGTCATACCCTTTCTGAAATCTCCTGCTGTGATCATCTGTCTTTCTCCTTAATCGATCGTCTTCTAATGGAATAACGTGTCAAATATTTCTGTCAATGCCGCCGGAAAGCAGCACATTCGTTACATGCCTGGCATTTTATTACCCACAGCCTCTGCTAGTATATCATAAACGTCCTTCATCATCACAGAAAATCTGGTGAGAGACTGTATATACCCTGCTGCCTGCGGCTTCGTCATCATCATGGCAGTCAGACTCTGAAGCTGGCTGAGCATGTCCTGATCGAGCTCGCCGCCCTGCGCCTGCCTGAGCTGGATCTGCATCTGGAGAGACTCCATCTGCTTCACCATCTCCACGAGCTGAGGGTCGCTTTCGATGCCTTTCCTGGCCTCATCGAACTCCTTGAATTCTCCGCTTTCCTTTATGGCTCTCGCCAGGTCGTGAGCTTCCTCGTATACGTTCATGTGGACCTCCTATACATACAGGATCACAGGAAGGATCACAGGATTCCTCCTGGTCTTCTTGAAAATGAAGGAACGCATGGCGTCCTTCAGCGCGCCCTTAAGGGTCTGAAGATCCTTAGCCTCATTTCTGCTAAGTCCGTCCATGGCATTATAGACGACCTTTGTGGCCTCTTCAATAAGAGGGCCGTTTTCTTTAACATAAATGAAACCTCTCGTGATGAGCTCCGGCGGTGCCATAAGCTCTCCCGTTCTGCTGTTCACAGCAGCTGAGATCACTATGAGCCCGGCCTCTGACAGCTGTTTCCTGTCTCTCAGGACTACATTTCCCACATCACCGATGCCGTATCCATCCACCAGAACGTCCTCTGCAGGCGCGTACTTAGGTTCCATTTTTGCCTGCTTGTTCCTGATGACGAGGGAGTCTCCGTTGCTGAGGATGAACACGTTACCCTTGTTCATTCCGAGATCCTCTGCGAGCTGCGCATGCTCTACCAGGTGCCTGTACTCTCCGTGTGCGGGAATGAAATACTTCGGCCTCACAAGGGAGTGCATGAGCTTGAGCTCTTCCTTGCACGCGTGTCCGGAAACGTGGATATCCACGGAATCCGACTGGAATACCTGCACGTATTTCTCAAAGAGCTTGTTTACCACGTTGGTGATGGTCTTCTCGTTGCCCGGTATAGGGCTGGAGGAAAAGACCACGACGTCTCCCTTTTTCAGTTTGACCGCCTTGTGGTTGTCGTTAGCCATCCTGGTCAGCGCGGACATCGGCTCTCCCTGGCTTCCTGTGGTCACGATGGTGAGCCTGCTGTCAGGGATGTTGTTTATCCTCCTGATATCCACGAATGCCGTCTCCGGTACATCCAGATATCCCAGCTCCCTGGCGAGCCTTACGCACTTTTCCATGGAACGCCCAGACACGGCGATCTGTCTCCCGTGCTGTATGGACGCCTCCATGAAGTATTTGAGCCTGTAGATGTTCGAAGAGAACGTCGCGATTATTATCCGTTTGTCCGTCCTGTCGAAGATCTGGTTCATCGAGTCGATCACTATCTTCTCCGACGGCGTGTATCCGCTCCTCAGAACGTTGGTGCTGTCGCAGAGCATCACGTCGACGCCTTCGTCGCCCAGCTCCGCAAGCCTGCTGAGATTTATCCTCTTTCCGTCGAGAGGGGTGTAATCCACCTTGAAATCTCCCGTGTGGAGCACGTGTCCTCCATCGCATTTTATAGAAAAGGCCATGGAATCAGGGATGCTGTGATTCGTCCTCACGGCCTCGACCGTGAAGCATCCGAGCGTGAGCACGTCTCCTGCCTGTATTGGATGGAGATCCGCCTTCATGTTATGCTCGGCCAGCTTGTTTTCGATGAGGCCGCAGGCCAGAGCCGACCCGTAGATAGGCACGTTGATCTCCTTCAGGAGATACGGGACGCCTCCGATATGGTCCTCGTGCCCATGGGTTATCAGCAGGCCCTTGATCTTGCTCGCATTCTCCCTGATGTAGGTGAAATCCGGGATGACTACATCGATCCCGAACAATTCGTCCTCAGGGAACGAGAAACCGCAATCCACTATGACGATCTGATTCCTGAACTCGATCAGAGTTATGTTCTTTCCGATCTCCTTCAGTCCGCCAAGAGGGATTATCCTCAGTGGGTCTCCTGACCCCTTCTGCTTTCTCCGCCTCTGCTCAGCGTTGTCCTTGCGCTTCTGCTTGTTGCTCCTGACCCGGTTCTGATCCTGATTCTGCTTCTTCTGGTTCTGTCTTTTATCACCGGTGTTCAGGATATTCTGTTTTGTTTCTTTTAAGTCGCTTTTCTGACTTCCACCCTTCCGGGCTCTCTCCGGGATGGCGTTCTTCCTCCCGGAGGAACGGGATCTTCTCTGGTTTTTTCCGGTACCGGCCTGAGCCGGACCGTTTGACTTCCTGGATCCCGTCTTGTTTCTGTCGTTTACTCTTTCCATAAATTCAGGGTACTGGACAAAGGCTCTACTTCACTACAAAGTTCACAAGCTTGCCCGGAATAACGATGCTCTTGACGATGTTCTTGCCTTCGCATCCTGCCTGAACTTTACTGCTGGCCTTTGCCAATTCCTCTAACGTCTCCTTATCTGTGTCTCTAGGAACTACCAGCTTGTCCTTCAGCTTGCCGTTGATCTGGACTATCACCTCGATCTCGTCCAGCACCAGTGCGGACTCGTCATAGTCCGGCCAAGGAGTCTGATATATCCTTTCCTTGTGCCCCATTTCGCTCCACAGCTCTTCTGTGATATGAGGTACGAATGGGTTGAGGATCAGGAGGAGGCAGTTCAGCGCGTGCTCCATGAGAGGCAGGTTTATCTCACCTGACTGCTTGTACTTGTAGAGCTCGTTCACCAGCTCCATGATGGAACTGATGGCGGTGTTGAAACTGTAACGTCCGCCCGCATCCTCTGTAACTTTCTTGATCGTTCCATTGAGGGCGTAGTTCAGAGCCTTGTCTCTCTCTCCGTTGACGGTAAACTTCTCACCAGGCTTCTGATCCCCTCTTATATTTACGATGTAATCATATACAAGCCTGTACACCCTGTTCAGGAACCTGTAGCTTCCCTCTACTCCTGAATCGGACCAGTCCAGCTCCTTTTCAGGTGGGGCAGCGAACAGGATAAACAGTCTTGCTGTATCTGAACCATAGCGCTGCTGTATTTCTTCCGGGCTTACAACATTGCCAAGGGACTTAGACATCTTTGCTCCGTCCTTGATGACCATGCCCTGTGTGAGCAGGTTTCTGAACGGTTCTTCTGCGTCCACGAGTCCAAGATCGTGGAGCACCATCTGGAAAAATCTGGAGTACAGCAGGTGAAGTATCGCATGCTCCACGCCTCCGATGTACTGGTCCACATTCATCCAGTAGTCGGCCTTTTCCTTGTCAAAAGGCTTCTCCGTGTTGTGAGGATCGCAATATCTCAGGAAGTACCAGGAGGAATCCAGGAACGTGTCCATGGTGTCTATCTCCCTTCTGGCCGGTCTTCCGCAGTGCGGACAAACGGTGTTCTGAAACTCTGCGCTGGTGGTCAGAGGTGAATCTCCCTTTCCTGTGAACTCTACGTCCAGAGGAAGTCTGATAGGAAGGTTCTCTTCCTTCTCCGGTACCCAGCCGCACTCCTCACAATAGACCATAGGAATAGGGCATCCCCAGTATCTCTGGCGGGAGATGAGCCAGTCTCTCAGCTTGTAGTTGACCTGCTCTCCTCCGATCCCCTTTTCCTGGAACTCTCTTGTGATGGCCTTGATGGCCTCCTTGTTGTTCATTCCGTCATACTTGCCGGAATTGATCATTGTACCCTCTGCAGGTGTCGCCTCTGTCATGTTGTTGAGGTCAACATCTGGATCGTGGGTGTCGATGACAGGAATTATCTCCAGATTGAACTTCTTCGCAAAATCGAAGTCTCTCTGGTCGTGAGCAGGCACGCCCATGATGGCTCCTGTTCCGTAATCCATCATTACGTAGTCTGAAATGAAGATCGGGATCTCCTTTCCGTTTACAGGGTTCACGCAGTAGCTGCCGATGAACACACCTGTCTTTTCCTTGGAAAGAGAAGTCCTCTCGATCTCGGACTTGTGCGCGCACTCCTCGATGTACGCCCGCGCAGGGGCTTCGTATTCTGTGCCCTTTACCAGCTCCTCTACATACGGGTGTTCAGGAGCGAGTACCATGAAGGTGACTCCATAGATGGTGTCAGGCCTGGTAGTGTAGATAGAAAGTTTCTTGTCGAAGTTTTTGATCTCAAGCTCAAGCTCTGCACCGGTGGATCTTCCGATCCAGTTTTTCTGCATCATCTTTACCTTGTCAGGCCAGCCCGGGAGATCATCCAGGTTCTCCAGGAGCCTGTCGGCGTACTCTGTGATCTTGAGATACCACTGAGAAAGATGTTTCTTCGTTACAGGAGTGTGACATCTCTCACAGCATCCATCAACTACCTGCTCATTTGCCAGAACGGTCTGGCAGCTCGGGCACCAGTTGACTGAGCTGTTCCTCTTCTCTGCCAGTCCCTTGTTGTAGAACTGGATGAAGAGCCACTGCATCCACTTGTAATAGTCTTCCTTGCAGGTGGCCTCCTCTCTGTCCCAGTCATAGCTGAATCCAAGTGATTTAAGCTGTCTTCTCATCTCTGCTATGTTGGAGTCGGTCCAATCTGCCGGCGGGATATTGTGCTTGATCGCCGCGTTTTCCGCCGGGAGACCGAAGGAATCCCAGCCCATGACGTGGAGGACGTTGTATCCGTTCATTCTCTTGAACCTTGCGATGACGTCTCCTATGGAGTAGTTTCTCACGTGGCCCATGTGGAGCTTGCCAGACGGATATGGGAACATCTCCAGATCGTAGAACTTTTCTTTAGTGTGATCCTCGCTTGTCTCGAAGGCCTTCTCGTCCTCCCAGATCTTTTGCCATTTTTCCTCTATGGACTTGAAATCGTATCTTTCCTTCATCGTATCTCCTCTACTCTATCTCCACGGACGGGCAGTCGCTCCAGATCTTGTCTATCGAATACTTTTCCCTGGTCTCTCCGGTGAACACGTTGATGATGATGTCCCCCAGATCCAGGAGCATCCAGCCGCTTCCGCCCCGGCCTTCAATACCCTTTACAGTCAGTCCCAGCTTCACTGCGGCATCCTCTGCACTGTCGCCCAACGCTCCGAGCTGCCTCTCCGATGACGCGGTCACGTTTATCATGTAATCCGCGAAGCTGGACTTTTCTCCGATGTCGATCACGAGGATATCCCTGCCCTTGCGGTCGGAAAGCTCCTTCGCGATCTTTACTGCTGCTTCCTTGATCTCCATCAGCAACTATCTCCTTTGTAACTTCTCTTTAATGTATTTCCTCGCCTCCGGCGTGTCCGGGTCCAGGACCCTGTTGCGGCCGGTTATGCTTTCAATGCAAAAATCCAGGATCTCGAGGCACGCCTCGTCTATGTTGTACCTGGCCAGGTGTCTGAGCCGCCTGACCCCTTCGTATGTCCTGCTCGCCTCCACTGCGTCAGCCACATAGATTATCTCCTCCAGCATTGACATCCCGTATCTTCCGGTGGTGTGATACGAAACGGCATTTAGGATGTCCTCATCGTCAACTCCGAAGTCTCTGGCAAGGATGTGCTTGCCTATCTTGGAATGGGCCAGGGACTGGTTGTTCCAGTACCACAGAGACATTCCAAAGTCACGTATCTGCCTGTTCATCTCCTCAACAGAGTAGCACTTGGCGATATCGTGGACAAGGCCTGCGTAATAAGCCTTTTCCTGGTCAATACCGTAAATGGAAGCAAGCTTCACAGCCTCCTTCGCGACACCCAGGGAGTGATTGTATCTCTTTGGCGTCAGGGTCTTCTCCAGGTATTTTTTTATTTCGTCAGTCTTTGTATAGTCCATTTTCCTCAATATATCCCTTCACCTCGGGGGGAATCAGATCCTCGTTCACTCCTGCGCACACCCCGTTTCTGATCTCGTGGGAGGAAACGTCTAAAGGATCCAGCGGCACGAAGTCGATGCGGCCGCCGAACTTCGCACGATACTGAGAAGCCTTTTCCCTGGCCTTATCCATGGATGTACCCGGCCGTTCGCCGGTCACCATGGCGTAATTCCTGATGATATCCTCTCCGCGGTACCAGGTGTCGAGGGTCATGAGAGAATCGAGTCCCAGGATAAAGCAGATGTCCCTGCCGTAGATGCCTGCGAAGTGGTTGAGGGTATCCCAGGTGTAGCATGGCCTGTCCATCCGTATCTCGTAGTCTGACAGGCGAAAGCTCCTGTGTCTGCCAAGTATCAGGCGGATCATCTCGCACCGCATCTCTCCAGGTGTGACCCTTGATTCGCGCTTGAAGGGAGAGATGTAATTCGGAACGAATATCACCTGATCCAGCGACAGGTGCTCCGCCGCACGCTTTGCCAGATTTATGTGCCCCTCGTGCACGGGATCGAAGGTCCCTCCGAAAATCGCCGTCTTCACCTTTTACTTACCGTCGCCGTCTCTCAGGCAGAGTCCCAGCTCATCCAGCTGTGCTGCGTCTGCCTTTCCAGGCGCCTCGCAGACGAGACACTCTGCGTTCTGATTCTTTGGAAAAGCTATGACCTCTCTTATGCTGCTCTCGCCCAGGAGGAGCATGACGAGCCTGTCAAGCCCGTATGCGAGTCCTGCGTGAGGCGGTGCTCCGTATTTGAACGCCTCTATCAGGAATCCGAACTTTTCCTGGCACTCCTGATTGGAGAGGCCCAGGGTCTCGAACATCCTCTTCTGGAGCTTTCTGTCATGGATACGGATCGATCCGCCTCCAAGCTCTACTCCGTTGAGCACGATGTCATAGGCGTCGGCCTCGAGGCCGAGGATATCTCCCTCATCCAGCTTGTGGAGCTGGTCCAGCTTAGGCTGTGTGAAAGGATGGTGCATAGCCTTGATGTGCCCCTCGTCGTCCTCCTCGAACATAGGGAAGTCCACCACCCAGAGGAACTTGAACTCGTTGTCGTCCAGCAGTCCCATCTCTCCGGCGATGCGTCTCCTCAGGAAGCCGAGAGTGGCGAATACCACCTTCGGGCGGTCGCTGGCGATGAAAATGATATCTCCATTTTCAGCGCCCATCCTGTCGGCGATCCTGCCCAGTTCTTCATCGGAGAAGAACTTACTTACAGAAGACTTGAATCCCTCCTCTTCCTTGCGGATCCAGACGAGTCCCTTAGCACCGTAGTGCCTGCACTCCTCGGTGAGCTTGTCCACTTTTTTCCTGGAATACACCGAAGAGCCTCCCGTGATGCAGATCGCCCTGATGTCTCCACCATTCTCGATCACGTTCCTGAACACAGGGAACTCTGATCCCTCTACCAGATCCTTTATGTCGACCAACTCGAAACCGAATCTCGTATCAGGTTTATCCGAACCGTATCTCTCCATGGCCTCCTGATATCTCATCCTGGGAAAAGGAGTCTCTATATCGATACCTTTAACTTCCTTCATCAGCCTCTTGAGGAAGCCCTCCTGGATGGCGATGACATCGTCTGTGTCCACAAAGGACATCTCCAGGTCTATCTGAGTGAACTCAGGCTGTCTGTCTGCTCTCAGATCCTCGTCTCTGAAGCACTTCGCGATCTGGAAATATCTGTCTGTGCCACCCACCATCAGAAGCTGCTTGAACATCTGCGGTGACTGAGGAAGTGCATAGAAAGAACCCGGGTTCACTCTGGAAGGCACGAGATAGTCCCTTGCTCCTTCAGGAGTCGGCTTGATGAGATCCGGTGTCTCCACTTCAGTGAAACCGTTCTCGTCGAAGTAATCTCTTGCACACTTTGCCACCCTGTGGCGGAAAGTCAGGTTCCTCTGCATCTTGTGCTTCCTGAGATCCAGATACCTGTACTTGAGTCGCAGGTTCTCGTCTACGTTGTCGTCATCCTTTATGTAGATCGGAGGAGTGTCGGCCTCTGAATAGATGATGAGGTCTGTTGCAAAAATCTCGATATCGCCGGTCGGCAGGTTCGGGTTTTTGGAGCTTCTCTCTCTTACCGTTCCTTTTATCCCGATGACGAATTCGCTGCGCAGAGATCTCGCCTTTTCCATGACCTCCTGGCTGCAGTCCTCGTTAAAGGTGACCTGAGTGATGCCTGTTTTGTCTCTTATATCCACAAATACCAGGGCTCCGAGGCTTCTCTGCTTCGCCACCCAACCATTCAGCACTACCTGACTTCCACTGTCTTCGAGCCTGAGCTCGCCGCACATGTGAGTGCGCTTGAAAATTTCTGACATCGATTAACCTTCTCTCCTGATTTTATTTATCAACTGATCCGGGGTGACATTGATCTGCTCTCCAGTCTCCATGTTCTTCAGCGTGAGCTGGCCCGAAGACACCTCGTCGTCTCCGATCACAACTGTATACGCTGCCCCGAGTTTGTTGGCATACTTCATCTGGCCCTTCAGGTTCCGTCCGTGTACGTCCATGGACGCCCGGACTCCCTGTCCTCTGAGCTTACCAAGAAGTCCGACGG
>ERZ1035014.1025-NODE-1025-length-10718-cov-8.139642_pt1 | contig 10718 bp, 13 predicted proteins | sample MGYA00520620_ERZ1035014 | MGnify/ENA primary metagenome ERZ1035014 (study PRJEB33766, sample SAMN09781744) | gut metagenome | biome: gut microbiome | host: Homo sapiens | place: Madagascar | study: EMG produced TPA metagenomics assembly of the PRJNA485056 data...
GAGCGCAAGGACACCCAAAAAGTGTTCCTCTGCCTTGACAGCGACACCGCAGGAAATGAAGCTTGTACCCGACTGGCACAGTCCATTCCCTGCGAGATAGCCGTCATTCGTCTTGTCCCGGCAAGGAAAGACTGGAACGATGTTCTCCGCCAGCAAGGGGATATTCCGAGCCGCAAATTCATAGCCGAGACAATCACGCTGCGAGAGCTGCCAACCGCCCAGCCTGTCCCAATGCTCCGTATGGCTGATGTGGAGCTGACGAGCGTGGAATGGCTATGGTTTCCCTATATCCCATTTGGAAAGCTGACAATTATCCAGGGCAATCCCGGCGAGGGCAAGACCTACTTTGCCATGCGCCTTGCGGCGGCTTGCACCAATCGAAAGCCTTTGCCCGGTATGGAGACACTTGAACCTTTCAATATCATCTATCAGACCGCCGAGGACGGTCTGGGTGATACCGTCAAGCCCCGACTGATAGAAGCAGACGCAGACCTTGAACGAGTGCTTGTCATTGACGATAGAGACACGCCGCTGACCCTTGCCGATGAACGCATAGCAAGGGCAATCCGGGAAAACAGCGCAAGGCTGGTTATCATTGACCCGGTACAGGCTTTTCTGGGTGCAGATGTGGACATGAACAGAGCAAACGAGGTGCGCCCGATATTCCGCAGTCTGGGAGACATTGCACAGGCTACCGGGTGCGCTATCGTGCTGATCGGACACCTCAACAAAGCCGCAGGAACGCAAAGCACCTACCGGGGATTAGGGTCTATCGACATTACGGCGGCAGTCCGCAGTCTGCTCTTTATCGGCAAGCTGAAGGACAGTCCCACAACGAGGGTGCTTATCCATGAGAAAAGCTCCCTTGCGCCGCCCGGACAGTCCCTTGCCTTTTCTCTGGGAGACGAGAAAGGCTTTGAATGGATAGGAGCTTATGACATTACCGCCGATGAACTGCTTGCCGGAACGGACACAGCCAAGGCAGAAAGCAAGACCGCACAGGCAGAAATGCTGATACTGGAATTGCTGGCAGACGGAAAGAAAATGCCGAGTGCAGAGCTGGAAAAAGCGGTCAATGACAGGGGCATATCCTCACGCACGATGAGGACAGCTAAAAGCCGTATTGGAGACAGGCTTGTGACCGAGAAAGACGGCACAGCATGGGTCTGCTATCTCCGAAGCTGACGCAGGAACACGGCAAGCGTGGCAAAGACGGCAAGGTTTTTATAGATACCTTAATGTTGCCGCCTTGCCTTGTTCCCTCATGCCGACATCGCCCGATGATGAACAGTCACCGGGCATTTTTCATTTACAGGAGGATTTTGAATGAACAATACCGCAACCAACACCGCCACTTGCCCGACTGTCAGAAAGCAGATTGGCAAGACCACCTATATCGTCCGTGTCCATTTCAGCGAGACCGCCAAGGAGACGATGGAGGACAAAATCAAGCGTATGCTTCGTGAGGAAGTCCGCAAAATGTGACTTCTTTTTGAATTTGATGAAAAAGTCCTTGACAATTTGTCTCTGGAAAAACAGCCAAGTCGATTTTGATTTCCTGCGGCGCTCGCCTTGCCGTGTTCGACATTGCAGAGTTGCGTGAGGTCACGGCTTATGATGAGCTGGAGCTGGACACTCTGGGAGACAGGAAAACTGCCCTGTTCCTCATCATGAGCGATACGGACGATAGCTTTAACTTCCTAATCTCTATGTGCTACACCCAGCTGTTTAATCTGCTCTGCGAAAAGGCGGACGATGTGTATGGCGGCAGGCTTCCAGTCCATGTGCGCTGTCTCATTGATGAAGCCGCCAATATCGGGCAGATTCCTCGTCTGGAAAAGCTGGTGGCCACCATCCGAAGCCGTGAGATCTCCGCCTGTCTGGTGTTGCAGGCGCAGAGTCAGCTCAAGGCGATTTATAAGGACAACGCCGATACCATTATCGGAAACATGGATACTTCCATCTTCCTGGGCGGTAAAGAGCCGACTACCCTCAAAGAGCTGGCTGCCGTGCTGGGCAAGGAAACCATCGACACCTACAACACCGGAGAGAGCCGTGGCCGGGAAACTTCCCACTCTCTCAACTATCAAAAATTGGGGAAAGAGCTGATGAGCCAGGATGAGCTTGCTGTTATGGATGGCGGCAAGTGCATCTTGCAGCTGCGCGGTGTGCGCCCTTTTCTTTCGGATAAGTACGACATCACCAAGCACCCTAATTTCAAATACACAGCTGATGCAGACAAGCGAAATACCTTTGATATTGAAGCATTTTTGTCTGCCAGACTAAAACTCAAGCCTGATGAGGTCTGCGATGTATATGAAGTAGACACGGAGGGCGTGTAATACGGTTCCGCTGAGAAAGGAGTGATCGTATCTATTTGCCGCAACTGCCCTCTATGGGCCATTGGCGTACAAGGCGGACAATCGCAAGAAAAATAATGAAAAAGGAGGACAGCCGGAATCATGCCCCCGGAAACCGGGCGGCAGATTGTTCCGGCTTTTGTATGCCTATGAAACATGACAAACCTATTTTTTAATCAGATTCCGGCTAACAAACTATATGGCATTTTTTGAACAGGCAATCACCGTTCTTCAGACCCTCGTTATCGCGCTCGGTGCCGGTCTCGGTATCTGGGGCGTTATCAACCTGCTGGAAGGTTACGGCAACGACAACCCCGGCGCCAATGCTCATGTAACATAGAGAAGCAGAAACAAATAAGACAAGGACAGCCAGCCCCACGCTATTCCGAAGCATGGAAACATGGTAGAAATGTTCGCAGCTTTATGCTATTATATACATAGTGCAACCAGCCGGAGCAGTCAACGGTCAAGATGAACGGGCTTGACCGCCGTTGACAGAACAACTTGTTTGTGGAGGTAAAGTTCTATGAAAAAGATAATGGCAATTTGTATTGGCATTATAATATTTTTATCTGGGTGTAGCAAAGCGACAACCGAAAATGATGAGCTTATTACAGATGGCACTGTAACAGATGTACCCGAGATATATTCCGAAAATGATAACACAGAGGATGTTTCACATGAGCACACTGATACAGAAGTGAAAATAAGTATAGATGACATTTTGAAGGAGCTTGAAAACAATGGTTATACTGTTATTTGTGAAAGCGTTGAGCCACAAATACTAACAGGAAAAAGGCATCTTCTAACCTTTAGTGGAGTATCTGATGGTCGTATCACGATATATGAATACGATAATTCCGCACAAGCTCAAGTAGATGTTTATTCTATAGATGATAGTGGAAGCGAGGTGGTTTTAGAAAATGAAACTCATTATGTTGAATGGAAGAGTATTCCACATTTCTATTTGTATAATAATCTAATTATACAGTACATAGGGACAGATAGGGATATTCTGAATTTACTAACAAACTTATGCGGAAATCAGTTTGCAGGTGGAGATAAGTAATGCGCCGCCCGATTCCGAATGGACTATGTGCATTCAAATGTATACCGTCTGTGATGAAACAAAGGCAATCATAAAAAAGTTCTTCAAAGATATCTTTTTGGGATACGCAGAGACTAATACCGAACCATGTAAATATACACTGGAGAATTTATCTTTTTTCAAAAGCAAGGAGCTTATCGTTGGTACTATTTCTCACGAGCTTATCCTTCATGTGTACCCGCCAAACAAATCGTTTGAACAGTCTATTCTCCCTTTAGGCGAGTGGGAGTATCTAGAATACAAAGTGCCTATTCTGTTGTAGTTGAAATTGCCAAGTGTAGAACTTACACCTATGACAAATAGCACAACCGTTCGGAGCAGTCAATGGTCAAGATGAACGGGCTACGCCCGCCGTTGACAGCCTCGCCCGGTTTCGCAAAAGTGTAATCAAGGGGCGACAGCAAAAAGTGCTGCCGCCCCTTACCAATGCTGATACAAAAAAACAGAATTTAATTGAGAGCATTTTTAAGTTTCAGTTTGACCGTTGGCATAGATTTTCGTACCGAAACATGATAGAATAAAGCCAGTTACAAATGCGAATTTGATGAAAAACACAGTTGCAACTGTCAGTTGACGAATTTCCATTTCTAAATGGTGGTTATGCAACCAATAGTTTTGCTATAATTTCACCAAACAAGAAAGGAGTCTAACTATGAATATAGCAGATAGAATACAATGTTTGAGAAAAAATAAAGGACTTTCTCAAGAAGAACTTGCGGACAAAGTGGGGGTATCAAGACAAGCAGTTTCAAAATGGGAAAGTGAACAAAGTACACCCGATATAGAAAAAATTATTATCATGAGCGAACTCTTTGAAGTCACAACAGACTATATCCTCAAAGGTATAGAGCCTGTTAGTATGACCAACAAAAAAACAATGTATTCTCTGTATTTGGGATTTGCGCTAATATTTGCAACCATAGCGGGAATTTGGTCTTTTACAGCAAATAGATTTCGCATAGATGAATGTTTTTTCATTGTGATAGCTGGAGCAGCGATAGGGTGTGCCATAGCATTGGTTATTCAAGTGATATTTAATTTATTTAGAAAAGAATAACCCTTGAAGCGACAACTCCCAGTTTACCGAACTGAAATAAGCAAATACAACTGAATAACCGCCGCCCATTACAGCGGCACACAGAAGCAGTAAATCTGAAAAAGGTTTGCTGCTTTTTTTGCGCCCATTTCTCCTAAAGTGTGCAGCATTTGAAAAAAGTTTGCCGTTCCGTTTGGCAAAATCGCAAGTTGTCCGTAGTAGGACATAACAGGAGAAATTGAGCAGAAAGTACGCTGAGCCAGTGCGTGCATTTCTTAGAGCAAGATTCTACCGCAGTACCAAATTTCGCTTATCGCTCATTTTGTCCTTGCGGGAATCTTGTTGGGGAGTGCCTTCCCCAAACCCTGCTCATGCGGCTTGCGCCGCTTGAAAATCCTCAAAAATCTTTTTCGGATTATTAAAAAACAGTTCCGCTTTACACCCTGTTTTTCTCCTATTAGTGAGAGAACACCACGCACAGAAAGGAGGTCAACCACCTATGAAACGATACAACACGCCCCACCGCAGCCATGTAGTCAAGACCCGGCTGACCGATGAAGAATACGCCGACTTTACCGCCCGGCTTGCCCCTTATGGTATGAGCCAGTCCGAATTTATCCGGCAAGCCATTACACGGGCAACCATACGCCCCATTGTTACCGTGTCCCCGGTCAATGATGAACTGCTTGCCGCCGTTGGGAAGCTGACCGCCGAATATGGCAGGATCGGCGGCAACCTCAATCAGATTGCCCGGTATCTGAACGAATACGGCGTACCATACAACGCCCTGTCCGGCGAAATCCGAGCCGCCATTTCCGACCTTGCCGCCTTGAAGTTTGAAGTCTTGCAGAAAGTGGGTGAAGCTGTTGGCAACATTCAAACATATCAGCTCTAAAAATGCCGACTACGGAGCAGCCGAGCAGTACCTTACTTTTGAGCATGACGAGTTTACCATGAAGCCCACCCTTGATGAAAACGGGCAGCTTGTCCCCCGTGAGGACTACCGTTTTGCCACGCTGAACTGCGGCGAGGAAGATTTTGCCGTTGCCTGTATGCGCTCCAATCTCCACTATGGCAAGAACCAAAAACGGGAAGATGTGAAGTCTCACCACTATATCATCAGCTTTGACCCACGGGACGGAACGGACAACGGTCTGACCGTTGATAAGGCGCAATCGCTGGGCGAGGAATTTTGCAGAGAGCATTTCCCCGGACACCAGGCCATTGTTTGCACCCACCCGGACGGACACAACCACTCCGGCAACATTCATGTGCATATCATCATAAACAGTTTGCGGATTGAAGCTGTCCCGCTTCTGCCCTATATGGACAGACCAGCAGACACAAAATCCGGCATGAAGCACCGCTGCACAGACGCAGCTATGGAATATTTCAAGTCCGAAGTCATGGAGATGTGCCACCGGGAAAATCTGTATCAGATTGACCTTTTGCATGGCAGCAAGAACCGAGTGACCGAGCGTGAATACTGGGCGCAGAAGAAAGGACAGCTTGCCCTTGATAAAGCCAATGCCCCGATGATAGCGGACGGTATCACGCCCCAGCAGACGAAGTTTGAAACGGACAAGCAGCGGCTCCGGCAGACCATACGGAAAGCCCTTGACCGGGCTGGCAGCTTTGACGAGTTTGCCGCCCTGCTTCTCCGGGAAGGTGTAACCGTTAAGGAAAGCCGGGGGCGGCTGTCCTACCTTACCCCGGACAGAACCAAGCCTATCACAGCCCGGAAGCTGGGGGACGATTTTGACCGTACCGCCGTCCTTGCCCTTTTGGAGCAGAACGCCCACAGAGCCGCCGAACAGACCGCAGCCATACCCGAATACCCCGGCAGCATTATGGAGCATTTACAGCGGAAAAAAGCCACCAAAACCGCCCCGAAACAGGACGGTTTACAGCGCATGGTTGACCGGGAAGCGAAACGAGCCGAGGGCAAGGGCGCAGGCTATGACCGCTGGGCTTCCCTGCACAATCTCAAACAGATGGCGGCTACCCACAACTTCCTCATGGAAAATGAACTGCTTGACCTTGACAAGCTGGACGCAGCCGTGGAGAGCAGCCGGAAAGCCCTGTCCGAAGCGAGGGAAAGTCTGCGGGGCATTGAACAGAGCATTTCCGATAAGAAAAATCTGCGCAAGGTTGTCAGCGATTACCGCCGCAGCCGCCCCACCATTGACGCTCATAAAAAGCTGTCCGGGAAGAAAGCGGAAGCCTACTACCGGGCAAATGAAGCGGATTTTATCATCTATGAAGCTGCCCTGCGTCAGCTAAAGGTACTTGCACCGGGAAAGAAGCTGCCAGCCACTTCCAAACTGAATACGGAGATTAAAGCCCTCATTTCCGAGAAAAACGCAGCTTACAACACCTACCGCACCGCCAAAGCGGAGTATGAGCAGCTTGCCACCGCCAAACGGAACGCAGAGCAGATACTACACGGCACACAGAGCCGACAGAAGAAACAGGAACAGGAGCGATAAAACGCCCCGAATTGATACCGAATAAGAACAGGAGGACGCACCATGACATTCACAAGAAGCGAATTAGAAATGATTTACCAGTACGCCGCTACTGACCGGGCGGCTACCGTTGCAGGGCTTGCAGAGATTGTCCCCGTACTCAAAGACCCTCTCACAAAGGCAATCGTGGAAAATACCATAGACAAGCTGGGAAAAATCCCGGAGCCGGAGTGCAGCCGCTTTATCGCTGATACCAAAGCCCGTTTCCTTGAAGAACGGGACAACTCTATCCGGCAGCGGCTTGCCGAAGCAAAGGCACAGGCGAAAGAGCCGATTATGCAGGGGCATGACCTTACGGGTTTTGAACGCTATCTGCCACAGACCCGGCACATGATTGTGGTTGATATTTTGAGCAATGACAGCCCCGTTGGGTACAAGGGGGAACGCTACCGCTTTTTCCTCTCTGACGAGGGCTACAAAAACGCAAAGGCAAGCGAACAGCGGGGAGAAGCGAAAATCCGCAGCCATGCCGCCGTATGCTGTGGAAGTCTGTACCCGGATAAAAAGCCGGGACGTGACCGTTAAAAACCGCCCCGAAATGATACCGAAACCATACAAAAGGCTGGGGGTATGCCATACCCTATCCGCAATACCCCTAACCTTTCCAACGGGGCTTACAGGGCAGATTTTTCCCGAAAATGACACCGGGAACATACAGATTTTGCCCCTGTCCCCTCATACCCGACCAAACCGAAGAAAGGAGCGTTTTTTCATGCCGAGAATGAGCAAGAAGCGGCGGATGGAATGGGCGTTCTTCCTCAATGAGCGAAACCGCATTACTTTCAATGCCCTTTGCCGGGGCTGTACCCATGACTGCAAGCAGAGTTTTAGGGCTATCGTGGTACTCTGCCCCCGGTATTACTCAAAGAGATGGAAAGCCCGCCCCGCAGATAAGGAGAACCAAGATTATGTCAGATAACCGCAAATATTATTACCTCAAACTGAAAGAAAGCTATTTTGACGATGACGCTATTGTGCTGCTGGAAAGTATGCAGGACGGTATGCTGTATTCCAATATCCTCTTGAAGCTGTACTTAAAATCGCTGAAATACGGTGGGACTTTGCAGCTTGACGAGAATATCCCCTACACCGCCCAAATGATAGCCACCATTACCCGCCAGCAGGTCGGCACAGTCGAAAGGGCTTTGCAAATCTTTATGAAGCTGGGGCTTGTCGAACCGCTGGACAACGGGGCTTTGTATATGAGCAATATCGAGCTTTTCATCGGTCAGTCCTCTACCGAGGGGGAGCGCAAGCGCAGGGCAAGAATGAAGATTTCAGAGCAAAAACGGCTTAGTGGACAAGTGTCCGAAGCAAAAGCGGACATTTGTCCACCAGAGATAGAGATAAAGAAAGAGATAGATATAGAGATAGAAAAAGAGAGAGAGTTAAAACCGGGACGAGCCGCCCCCGCTTCCTACGGCAGATATGAAAATGTGATTTTGACAGATAAGGAGTTTTCTGAACTCAAAGCAGAACTGCCCGACAAGTGGGAGTATTACATTGACCGGCTATCCGGCTATATCGCTTCTACCGGGAGGAAATACAAGAACCATGCCGCCACTATCCGCAGATGGGCGGCTGACGATACCGCTAAAGCTGCCCCGAAAAAGGGCATACCCGATTACAGCTACAAGGAGGGAGAAAGTCTATGAAACCAGCTTTTGAAGATATGAATTTACAGATACCGACCACAGCAACCGAGCCGGAGGACTACACGGGCGAGGACGGTCTGCTTTACTGCGGCAAGTGCCGGACACCGAAAGAAGCCTTTTTCCCGGCAGATAAGATAGCCCTGTTTGGGCGTGACCGACACCCGGCAGAATGTGACTGCCAGCGGGTGCAGCGCATGGAGCGTGAAGCCGCCGAACAGCAGAGAAAGCACCGGGACAAGGTGGAAGAACTGAAACGCCGGGGCTTTACCGACCCGGCTATGCGGGAATGGACTTTTGTCAATGACAACGGCAGAAACCCGCAGATGAAAACCGCCCGTTTCTATGTGGAGCATTGGGAGGACATGAAAGCCGGGAACATCGGCTATCTGCTCTGGGGCAGCGTCGGCACAGGCAAAAGCTACCTTGCTGGGTGCATTGCAAACGCCCTCATGGAGAAAGAAATCTCCGTCCGTATGACAAATTTTGCCCTTATCCTCAATGACCTTGCAGCCACCTTCGAGGGCAAGAACGAGTATATTTCCAACCTCTGCCGCTATCCGCTGCTTATCCTTGATGATTTTGGAATGGAGCGTGGCACAGAGTACGGATTGGAGCAAGTCTACAATGTGATTGACAGTCGTTACCGAAGCGGCAAGCCGCTGATCGTCACGACCAACCTCACGCTTACCGAGTTACAGAACCCGCAGGACACACCCCACGCCCGGATTTATGACCGACTGCTTGAAATGTGCGCCCCGGTCTGCTTCTCCGGCGAGAACTTCCGCAGGGAAAGCGCACAAAACAAGCTAAACCGCTTAAAGCAACTGATGAACGATTGAAAGGAGTTCGCCTATGACCGATAAAAAAGAGCATATCAGACACAGCATGAAAAGCACCGCACCCGCCGACTGCGTGACGGAAATCCGCATAGGGAACTCTGTTCTTGTGGTGTCCGGCTTTTTCAAGCAGAGTGCCACAGAAACCGCAGCCGACAAAATGGCTAAGGTGCTGGAAGCGGAAGCTGCTACACAAAAATCGGCAATATGACGGGCTGTAAAGAAGCGCTTTTTACACTTTGCCGCTATACACGCCGCCCCGCTGTATGGTACAATCGAAGTACGGAATAGTGGGGCTGGCTGTCGGAAACGGAGGAAACCATGTTAAGACAGACAACCCAAAACCTTATTACCGCCCTTTATCCGAGATTATCCCATGAAGATGAACTGCAAGGAGAAAGCAACTCTATATCCAACCAAAAGCGCATTTTGGAAACCTACGCCAAGCAGAACGGTTTTACCAACCTCTGTTGGTACACGGATGATGGTTATAGTGGTGCGAACTTCCAAAGACCCGGATTTCAAGCCATGCTTGCAGACATTGAAGCCGGGAAAGTCGGCACAGTCATCGTCAAGGATATGTCCCGTTTAGGGCGAAATTATCTCCAAGTGGGAATGTACACAGAAATGCTTTTCCCGCAGAAAGGCGTCCGCTTTATCGCTATCAATGACGGAGTGGACAGCGCAATGGGCGACAATGATTTTACCCCGCTGCGCAATCTTTTCAATGAATGGATGGTGAGAGATACGAGCAAAAAAATCAAGGCAGTTAAGAAAGCAAAAGGTCTAAGCGGCAAGCCTGTTACCAGCAAGCCCGTGTACGGCTACATCATGGACGATGACGAGAATTTCATCATTGACGAGGAAGCCGCCCCGGTAGTCAAGCAGATTTATCAGCTCTGCCTTGCCGGAAACGGGCCTACCAAGATAGCCCGTATGCTGACCGAGCAGCAAATCCCCACGCCGGGGACGCTGGAATACCAGCGCACAGGCAGCACACGCCGCTACCACCCCGGCTATGAATGTAAGTGGGCGACCAATACTGTTGTTCATCTTCTGGAAAACCGGGAGTACACAGGCTGTCTTGTGAATTTCAAGACGGAAAAACCATCCTACAAGATGAAGCACAGCGTAGACAATCCCATTGAGAAACAGGCGATTTTCGAGAACCACCATGAGCCAATCATCGACTTGC